>Ga0315281_10000390_pt1 | contig 60466 bp, 65 predicted proteins | sample YL17G07_0_MG_FD_204540 | JGI IMG/M metagenome (GOLD analysis project Ga0315281, IMG submission 204540) | Sediment microbial communities from Yellowstone Lake, YNP, Wyoming, USA - YL17G07_0 | ecosystem: Environmental > Aquatic > Freshwater > Lake > Sediment | place: USA: Wyoming | collected...
GCTGGCCGGCGAGCCGGACGGGCTGGTGCGGACGAACGCCAGCGGTGCGTGGTCGCCGGTGGACCTTGCGACGAACAGCTTCGGGCAGGGGATCGCGGCGACGCCGCTGCAGGTAATCACGGCGATCGCGTCACTGGCGAACGGCGGCCGGCTGATGCGGCCGTACATCGTGCAGCAGATGGACACGCCGGAGGGGACGCGCATCTTCAGCCCGGTCGTGGTGCGGCAGGTGGTGACGGAGCAGACGGCGAACACCGTCGCCGACATGATGAACCAGGTGGTCGAGGGCATCCCGGGGCACCTGGCGGCGATCAAGGGCTACCACGTCGCCGGCAAGACCGGCACGACGACGGGGGCGACGTTGGCGGACGGCACGGTGCACGACGGCAACGTGGCGTCGTTCATCGGCTTCGGCCCCACGGTGAACCCGAAGATGATCATGCTGGTGAAGCTGGATTTCAAGGAAGACCGGCTGGGCGGCCAGGTCTCGGCGCCGGTGTTCCACAATCTTGCGCCCAGCATCCTCGCGTACCTCGGCGTGCGGCCGGATGGGCCGCAGCTGGTGAGCACGGGCCGCTAGGCGCCGGGTGCAACATCGACGCCCGCGCCGGACGCGCGAGCAATCGGGTAACGGAACAGCGCAGCATGCCCGAGGCAGGCGGGCGCGGCTGATGATTACTGCGAAGGAACTGGCTACGACGCTGCGCCCGATGCTGATCCGCGCGCCCTCGGTGGGGCCGCTGCGGTTTCGCCACGCCATCGTGGACTCGCGCAAGGCGCACCGCGGCGACCTCTTCATCGCGCTGAAGGGCGAGCAGGTGGACGGCCACGACTACGTGGCGGACGCCGCGGCACGAGGCGCCGCCGGCGCCATCGTGGCACGGGCGGTGGACGCGGACGTCGCGCAGTACGTCGTGGCGAGCCCGTTGGCGGCGCTGCAGGACCTGGCGCGCATGCGGCGGCTCTCGCGGCCGCGCGTGAAGGTGGTAGGCATCACCGGCAGCGTCGGCAAGACGACGACGAAGGAGCTGGCGGCGGCGGTGCTCGCGACGCGCTACGCCGTGCTGAAGAGCGAAGGCAACATGAACAGCGAGATCGGGATGCCGCTGGTGTTGCTGGAGCTGACGCGGCGGCACCAGCGCGCGGTGCTGGAGATGGGCATGTGGGCGCCGGGTGAGATCGAGTTTCTCGTCGAGATGGCGCAGCCGGAGATCGGCGTCGTGACGAACGTCGGGCCGTCGCACCTGGAGCGCATGGGCACGCTGGACGCGATCGAGAAGGAGAAGGGCGACCTGGTGGCGCTGCTGCCCGAGGACGGCGTGGCGGTGCTGAACGCGGACGATCCGCGCGTGAGGGGGATGGCGGAGCGCACGCAGGCGCACGTCGTGACGTACGGGCTGGGCGGCGACGCCGACGTGCGCGCGGAGGACGTCGAAGGGCACGGGCTCTCGGGCGTGAGCTTCACGCTGGCGTACGGCGGCGACCGCGCGAAGGTGTACTCGCGACTGCCGGGGCGCGCGATGGTGTCGAACGCGCTGGCGGCGGCGGCGGTGGGCCTCGTCGACGGGCTTGCTGTGGAAGAAGTGGCGGAGGCGCTCACGGCGGCGCAGATTCCGTCGCGGCTGCGCCAGTACGCGGGCGCGCGCGGGTCGGTGCTGCTGGACGACAGCTACAACGCCAGCCCGGCGTCGATGATCGCCGCGCTGGAAGTGCTGGGCGAGGTGCCGGGCCGGAAGATCGCCGTGCTGGGCGACATGCGGGAGTTGGGCACGGCGGAAGCCGAAGGGCACCGCGAGGTCGGGCGGCGCGCGGCGGAGCTGGCGGATGTGATCTACGCCGTCGGCGACCTGGGGCGCTGGATCGGCGCGGAGGCGAAGCACGCGGGGCACGCGGACGTGCGCATCGTGCTGGACAAGGCGGAGATCGCGCCGTCGCTGTTGCCCGAGCTGGGGCCGGGCGACGTGGTGCTGATCAAGGCGTCGCGGGCGCTGGAGCTGGAAACGGTGCGCGACGAGTTGAGGGAGCAGGCATGAGCTACGCGCTGATGGCGGGCGTCCTGGCCATGGTCGCGGCGGTAGCGGCGGGTTACCCGTTCGTGGCGCTGCTGCGCGAGCGGAAGATCGGCAAGGCGATCAGCAGCGACGGGCCGGAGTCACACATGGTGAAGCAGGGCACGCCGACCATGGGTGGGCTGCTGATCGTAGGCGTGACGGTGGCGGCGGGGCTGGCGTTCGCCGTGCCGAAGGACCGCGACGTGCTGCTGCCCGTGATCGTGACGCTGATCATGGGGGTCATCGGTTGGTACGACGACCTCGGCACGCTGGTGGACCGGGCGCAGCGCGAGGCGCACGACCGTACGGGCATGATCCTGAAGCTCGTGGGGTTCGCGGGCGTGGGCGTCGTCTCCGGCTGGATCCTCTACGCCCGGATGGACGCGCCGACGCTGCTCGTGCCGCATTACGGCAGCTACGACATCGGCCCCGTGTACGTGGTGATCGTAGTGCTGGTGATGATGTCGATGAACAGCGCGTTCGGCGTGACGGACGGGCTGGACATGCTCGAGGGCAGTATGTCCGCGGTGGCGTTCGCCGCGTTCGGATCGATCGCGCTGATGCAGGGGCAGACGGGCGTGGCCACCTTCTGCTTCGTCACGGTGGGGGCTCTCTGCGGATTCCTGTGGTTCAACGCCTACCCGGCGCGCGTCTTCATGGGCGACTCTGGCGCGCTGCCGCTGGGTACCGCGCTGACGATCGTGGCGTTCATGACGGGCTGGTGGCTGCTGCTGCCGGTGATCGGCGTGATGTTCGTGGTGGAGATCCTGTCGTCGGTGATCCAGATCGGCTCGTTCCGGCTGCGGGGCGGCAAGCGGGTGTTCCGCATGGCGCCGATCCACCACCACTTCGAGAAGCTGGGGATGCCGGAGACGCAGGTGACGGTGCGGTTCCTGATGGTCACAGTGGCGGGGTCGTTGGCGGGCGTGGCGCTGGCGGCGTGGTGATTTTGGGGTTTCGGCGATCTTGACAATGGAATTGATAACGTGATATGACAGGTGAACGAGACTTCCTGGTGGGGAAACGGGTGACCGTTATCGGTCTCGGCATTGAAGGCGTCGACGTGGCGCGTTACGCGGCAACGCACGGCGCACTCGTCACCGTCTCCGATACGAAATCTCCCGAAGCCCTCACCGCTCGCCTGCAGCAGTTAGAGGGCCTCCCCATCGAATACGCGCTCGGCAGCCACGACATTGAAGCCATCGCGACGAGCGACGTGGTCTTCGTCTCCCAGAGCGTGCCTCTCAGTCAGCCGGCCATCGTGGAGGCGCGGCGGCGGGGCGTGGCGATCGAATCGATGCTCCACTACTACATGGCGCACTGCCCGGGCCCGATGCTGGGCATCACCGGCAGCAGCGGCAAGACCACGACTACCAGCCTCGTCGCGGCGATCATGGCGGCGGACGGCCGCCCGTACCGCGTCGGCGGCAACATCGGCACGGGGCTGCTCGGGCTGCTCGACGGCATCGACGAGCGGACGTGGACCGTGCTGGAGATCAGCCACAACCAGCTTCAAATGACCGACCGCAGCCCGCACATCGCGGCCGTGCTGAACGTGACGCCGAACCACCTGGACCAGTTCACCTGGGAGCAGTACATCGCACTGAAGCAGAATCTGGTGCGGTACCAGGCGGCTGATGATTATGTCGTGCTGAATCTCGACAACGACATCTCCGCCGCCATGACGGCCCTGACGTCCGCGCAGCCGTACTTCTTCACGCTCGGCGCCTCCGTGCCGGGCAACGGCACGTTCGTGCGAGACGGGGCGATCTTCCTGCGCCGCGACAACGTCGAGGAGATGGTGCTGCCGGTCAGCGAGATCCCCCTGCGCGGCATGCACAACGTCGAGAACGTGCTGGCGGCGACGGCGCTGGGGGCGCTCGCCGGCGTGAAGCTGGACGACATCGCGCGGGCGGTCCGCGGCTTCCACGCGGTGGCGCACCGGCTGGAGGAGGTGGCGGTCGTCGACGGCATCCGTTACGTCAACGACAGCATCGCATCGACGCCGGAGCGCACGCTCGCGGGCATCCGCTCGTTCGACGAGCGGCTGGTGCTGCTGCTGGGCGGCAAGGACAAGGACCTGCCCAAGGACGAGCTGGCGCGCGAGGCGCTGCGCCGCTGCGACGGCATCGTCTTCTTCGGCAAGGACGGGCCGCTGCTGGAAGCAGCGATCGAGGCGAACGCGGTGTCGGTGGCGTACGAGGAGCGGCCGCCGACGGTGCGCGTGGCCACGCTCGCCGAGGCCGTCGCCGAGGCGCGCGGCATGGCGTCGCCAGGCGACGTGGTGCTGCTCTCGCCCGCGTGCACGAGCTTCGACGCGTACAACAACTTCGAGGAGCGCGGCGAAGAGTTCCGCCGCCTGGTGCGCGCGATGAAGCCGGAGGGGCGCTGATGGCCGTCACCGCGCACCCGTCGCGCCTGCGCACGGGCAGCCCCGATTACATGATCCTCGCGGTCGTGGGGGCGCTGGTCGTACTGGGCGTACTCGCCGTCTACAGCTCCAGCTTCGCGCTGGGGCTGGTGGAGTTCGGCGACGCCAACTACTACGTGCTGCGGCAGGTGTTCTTCGCCGTCGTGGGCGGCGCCGCGATGTACGTGCTGATGCGAAGCGACTACCGCAAGCTGCGGGCGATCAGCCCGCTGCTGATGCTGGCGGCGATCATCGGGCTGGTGGCGGTGCTCGTGCCGGGCGTCGGCACGGACCGCTACGGCGCGCAGCGCTGGATCGCGCTCGGCGGGCCGGTGCCGCCGATCCAGCCGAGCGAGTTCGCGAAGCTGGCGCTGATCGTCTACGTGTCGGCGTGGCTGGCGGGGCGCGGCGACAACGTGAAGGTGTTCTGGCTGGGCTTCGCGCCGTGCGTGATGCTGGTCGGCTTCGTGGCGGGGCTGGTGATGCTGGAGCCGGACCTCGGCACCTCGATCGTGCTGGTGCTGACGACGATGACGCTGGTGTTCGTCGCGGGCGCGTCGCTGCGGCACGTGGCGATGTTCGCGTGCGTCGGCGGCGTCGTGGCCTCGATGTTGATCTTCGCCGGGCAGTACCGGACCGACCGCGTGTTCGCGTTCACGAGCGCGGAGAACGACCCGAGCGGGCGCGGCTTCCAGACGCTGCAGCTGCTGATCGCGCTGGGCAGCGGCGGCATCCACGGGCTGGGACTGGGCGCGAGCCGGCAGAAGTTCTTCTACGTGCCCGGCGCGCACACGGACGGCATCTTCGCGATCATCGGCGAGGAGTTGGGCTTCATCGGCGCAGCGTTCGTGATGCTGCTGTTCGCGCTGCTGGTAATTCGCGGCTTCCGGGTGATCCTGCGGGCGCGCGACGACTTCGGCTCGCTGCTGGCCGTGGGCGTCGTCTCGTGGATCGCCTACCAGGCGATCATCAACGTGGGCGGCATCACGCGGACGGTGCCGCTGACGGGCATCCCGCTGCCGTTCCTGAGCTACGGCGGCTCGGCGCTGCTGTCGATGATGGCGGGCATCGGCATCCTGCTGAGCGTGTCGCGCTACGGCGTGGACGCGAAGTCGGTGGGGAAGAAGCCGAAGCCGGTAGACGACTCCGACAAGATCGTGCGCCCGGCGCGCAAGACGACGAACAAGACGCGCGGCGTGGACGCGCGGGCAATGCTGCGCGACGCCTGGCCGGCGCGGAAGGGAGCGCGGTGAGGGTGATCTTTGCGGGCGGCGGCACCGGCGGCCACGTGTACCCGAGCCTCTCCGTCGCGCGCGCACTGGAGGCGGCGGCGCGGGAGCAGGGCGACACGCTGGAGGCGCTGTACATCGGGATCCGCGGCCGCGTGGACGAGACGATCGTACCGGCGCAGGGGATCACGTTCCGCGCCGTGTCGGCGGGGCCGATGCGCGTGGGGTCGCCGCTGGAGCTGGCGGGCAACCTGCTGCGGCTGGCGCGCGGCGCCGTGCAGTCGGCGCGCATCATCCGCGGCTTCCGGCCCCAGGCGGTGTTCGCGACGGGCGGCTACGCCAGCGTGCCGGTGGGCGTGGCGGCGCGGCTGCTGCGGGTGCCGCTGGTGGTCTACCTGCCGGACGTGACGCCAGGCTGGGCGGTGCGCCTGCTATCGCGGCTGGCGACAAAGATGACGACGACATCGGAGCGGGCGCTCGCGTACCTGCCGGAGCGGAAGACGGTGGTCGTGGGCTACCCGGTGCGCGATGAGTTCTGGAGCGTGAGCCGCGCGGCGGCGCGCGCGCAGCTGGGACTGCCGACCGAGGGCAAGGTGCTGCTGATCACCGCCGGCAGCCTGGGCGCGCAACGGATCAACCGCGCTATCGCGCCGGCGCTGCCGCGACTGCTCGAACGCTGCGACGTGCTGCACGTGACGGGCGTTGCGGACGAGGCGTGGGCGCACGAGCAGCGCGCGGCGCTGACGCCGGCGCAGCAGGCCCGCTACCACGTGCGCGGCTACATCGACGAGATGCCCGCGGCGATGGCCGCGGCTGACCTGGCAGTGAGCCGGGCGGGCGCATCGACCTTGGGCGAGCTGCCGGCGGCGGGGCTTCCGGCGGTGCTGGTGCCGGGCGAATACGAGGGCTGGTCGCAGGCGCCGAACGCGGAGTACCTGCAGTCGCTGGGGGCGGGCGTGATGCTGCGCAACAGCGAGTTGGAGCAGCTGCCCGAGCGGGTGCTGGCGCTGCTGGCGGACGACGCGCGGCTGGCGTCGATGCGCGCGGCGATGCGGACGCTGGCGCGGCCGGACGCCGCGCGCGAGCTGGCGCGCATCGTGCGGGAGGTGGCGGCGTGAGCGAAGGCGCGACCGCGAAGCTGCCGGAGCGCATCCACATCATCGGCGTGGCAGGGCGGCACATGTCCGCCATCGCGCGGGTGCTGAAGGCGTGGGGGCACGACGTGCGGGGCAGCGACCAGCGCTCGACGCCGCTGACACAGGAGCTGGAGGCGCTGGGCGTGCGCATCTACACGGGCCACAAGCCGGAACAGGTGGGCAACGCGCAGCTCGTCGTGTTCACCTCGGCGGCGCGGCAGGACAACGTGGAGATGGTGGAAGCGCACCAGCGCGGCATCGAGGTCATCAAGCGGGACGAGATGGTCGCGCGGATGATGCAGGGCCGCTTCGGCGTGGCGGTGGCGGGCGCGCACGGCAAGACGACGACCAGCTCGCTGATGGCGCACATGCTGGTGGAGGCGGGGTTGGACCCGATGTATCTAATCGGCGGCATCGTGCGGAGCCTAGGCGTCAACGCGGCGCCGGGCTCGGGCCGTTACATCGTGGTGGAGGCGGACGAGTACGACCGGGCGTTCCTGGCGTACCACCCGGACGTGGCGGTGGTCACCAACATCGACCCGGACCACCTGGACGTATTCGGCACGATCGAGGAGATGCAGCGCTGCTTCGCGGAGTTCATGGGCAACGTGCCGGAGAGCGGGCACATCGTCGCCTGCACCGACAGTCCGCGCGTCGCGCAGACGGTGGCGGCGGGCGGCTTCGCGGCGCGAGACATCCGCACGTACGGGCTGGATGCGGGGGCGTCGTGGCGCGCGCACAGCATCACGCAGACGCCGGAGGGGCAGCAGTTCGAGGTGGAGTGCGGCGGCACCGGCTTCGGCGCGTTCACGATCGCGCTGCCGGGGCGGCACAACGTCAGCAACGCGCTGGCGGGCATCGTCGCGGGGAACGCGATAGGGCTGGAGACGCCGGTGATCCGGCGGGCGCTGGCGACGTTCCGGGGCGCGGTGCGGCGGTTCGAATACGTGGACGACGTGGCGGGCGTGATGGTGATGGACGACTACTCGCACCACCCGACGGAGATCCGGGCGATGGTGGAGACGGCGCTGGTGCGGTTCCCGGACCGGCGGCTGGTGGTGTTGTTCCAGCCGAACACGTTCTCGCGCAACAAGTACCTGCACGACGAGTGGCGGCGCTGCTTCGAGGGCGTGGACACGCTGTACGTGTCCGACACGTACGCCGCGCGCGAGACGCCGGAGGCGGGGCGCACGAGCGAGCAGCTCATCGACATCATCGAGACGCCGCGTGCCGTGTACGCGGGCGCGACGGAGGAGGCCGCGGCGGCCGTGGCGGAGGTGCTGAGGCCGGGCGACGTGTTCTTCACGGTCGGCTCGGGCGACATCGACCGCGCGAACGCCATCGTCATCGAGCGGCTGCGGAGCAGGGGCGCGTGAGCGGGACAGGAGCGATCGCCGGGGCGCAGGTGCGCGACGGCGACGGAAAGCAAGAGATGGACGACCGGCTGATCGCACGGCTAGAGGCCATCGCGACGGTGAAGACGAGGGAGGCGCTTTCGCGGCACACCACGTTCGGCATCGGCGGCCCCGCCGACGTCTTCGTGACCGTGCGCAACGCGCGCGAGTTGGCGGCGGCGGTGATCGCCGCACGCGAGAGCGGGGCGCCGGTCTTCGTGCTGGGCGCCGGCAGCAACATCCTCGTAGGCGACCTGGGGATTCGCGGCGTGGTGATCAACAACGAGGCGCGCGGCATCGAAGGCCCGCGCGAGCTGGCGGGCGAGTACGTGCTGCGCGCGGAGTCGGGCGTCGCGTTCGCGACGCTGGCGCGCAACCTGGCCAAAGCAGGCTATGGCGGCGTCGAGTGGGCGTGCGGCATCCCGGGCACGCTGGGCGGCGCGGCCGTATACAACGCGGGCGCGTATGGCGGCTGCCTGGCCGACGTGCTGCGCGGCGTCACGGTGCTGGACGCCGAGGGCCGCGAGCGCGAGCTGTCCGCCGCCGAGCTGGGGCTGCGCTACCGCAGCAGCGTCTTCACGCGCGGCGAGCTTGCCGGGACCGTCGTGCTGAGCGTCGAGATCACGGTGACGCCGGCCGACAGCACCGGCCTCCTGAGGACGATCGCCGCGTACGACGCACAGCGGCTGGACGCGCAGCCGCGCGGCCGCAACTCCGGCAGCACGTTCAAGAACCCGCCCGGGCGGCAGGCGTGGGAGATGATCGAGGGCGCCGGCCTCCGCGGCCAGCGCATCGGCGGCGCGCGGATCAGCGAGAAGCACTGCAACTTCATCGAGAACCTGGGCGAGGCGCGGGCGGCGGACGTGCACGCACTGATACGCGAGGCGCAGCGCCGCGTGCAGGAGAAGTTCGGCATCGCGCTGGAGAATGAGGTGGAGCTGGTGGGCGAGGGATTCGCATGAGGGAGAAACTGCGCCTGGGCGTCGTCTTCGGCGGGCAGTCGGTGGAGCACGAAGTCTCCGTCGTGTCCGCGATGGAGCTGCTGCAGGCGGCGGACCCCGCGCGTTTCGAGACGGTGCCGTTCGGCGTGACGCGCGGCGGCCGCTGGCTGACGCCGGCCGAGACGCGCGCGCAGCTGGCGCGCGAGGAGCCGATCTTCCGCAAGCGGATGGAGGCGGACGTGCCGCCGCTGCTGGAGCGCGACGAGGTGCTGCGCGAGCTGCGCGGCGTCGACGCGGTGTTCCCGCTGGTGCACGGGGTGAACGGCGAGGACGGCACGCTGCAGGGGATGCTGGAGATGTTCGGCATCGCCTACGCGGGCTGCGGCGTCGCGGCGAGCGCGGTGGGCATGGACAAGGCGCTGCAGAAGCGGATCTTGGTGCAGGCCGGGCTGAACGTGGCGCGATTCTCGACCGTGCGCGCACGCGGCTGGTCCGAGCGCGGCGAAGACATCGTGCGGACGATGGAGCGGTCATACGGCTACCCGTGCTTCGTGAAGCCGGCGAACGGCGGCAGCAGCGTCGGCGTGAGCAAGGTGCGCTCGCGCGAGGAATTCGACGGTGCGATGCGGACGGCGTTCGACGTGGACCGTACGGTGTTGGTCGAGGAGGCCGTGACCGGGCGCGAGGTCGAATGCGGCGTGCTGGGCAACGACGCGAAGGAGACGTCGCCGATCGGCGAGATCGTGACGAGCGGCGAGTTCTACGACTACCGCGCCAAGTACCTCGACGAGAGCGCACGCATCGTCGCGCCGGCCGATGTGCCCGCCGGCGTGGCGGCGCTGCTGCAGGCGCAGGCGGTGGAGGCGTTCGAAGCGATCGATGGCGCCGGCTTCGCGCGCGTGGACTTCTTCCTGACGCCGGAGGGGCGTCCGGTGGTGAACGAGATCAACACACTGCCGGGGTTCCGCCCGGTGAGCATGTTCCCGCGGCTGTGGGCGGTGGCGGGCGTCACGTACCGCGAGCTGATCAGCCGCATCGTGGACCTCGCGATCGAGCGGTTCCGCGAAGGGAGGCAGCGCGGTGGCTAACGCCGGCACGCCTTCGAAGTGGCCGTACCGGGCCGCGAAGCCGGGGCCCTCGCGCCGCGTCGTCAAGACGCGCGACGCGGCCGCGCCGCGCGGCGTGCGTCGGCCAACGGCGCCGGAGCCGCGCTTCCGCATCACGCAGACACAGGCGCGGCTGGCGCTGGCGGTCGCCGTGGTGGCGATGGTGGTATCAGCCGGGTGGTGGGGCTACCACGCGCCGTGGGTGACGGTGCAGAAGGTGACGATCAGCGGCACGTCGCAGGTGTCGCCGCAGCAGGTGCGAGAGGCCGCAGGGGTCGGCGGAGCGAGCATCTTCGGGCTGGACCTGCGGGGCGCGCGGGAGCGCATAGCCGCGCTGCCGATGGTGCGCGGCGTGACCCTGCGAAAGGACGGCTGGAACAGCGTCGTCATCGACGTGCAGGAGCGCACAGCGTGGGGATCGTGGCAGATGAACGGCGTGAACGTGCCGATCGACGCCGACGGCTACGTGCTGGCGGGCGCGCCGGCGCCGGACGGCTCGCCCGCGATCATCGAGGTGGGCCCGCGGCGAGTGCTGAACGCGGGCGAGCGCATCGACCCGGGCGCGGTGGAGCTGGCGGCGCGGCTGGTGAAGGAGTCGCAGTCGGCCTTCGGGCGCACCGTGCTGGCGCTGGTGTACCGCCAGGACAACGGGCTGACGGCCGTGCTGAGCGGCACGGACGTGGACGGAGCGCCGATCTGGGCGACGTTCGGCGACGCGCGCGACTACGACTTCAAAGTGGCGGCGCTGTACGTGCTGATCCAGCAGGCGCAACAAGAGGATCTGGTGCTGAACGCGGTGGACCTGCGTTTCGGCGACCGGTTGAGCTTCAGGTAGAAGCGGGAGGCAGCCATGAGCCGTGGGGGAACATTCGCCTCGATCGACATCGGCACGACGAAGATCTGCACCGTCGTGGGCGAGGTGCATGAAGACGACATGCGCATCCTCGGCGTCGGCATCGCGCCGTCGGAGGGGCTGTCGCGCGGCATGGTGGAGAACATCCGCGACGCCACGGAGAGCATCCGGTCGTCCGTCGAGAAGGCGGAGCGCTCGAGCGGGACGCGCATCCTGTCGGCGCACGTCGGAATCGCGGGGCAGCATATCGCTTGCCTGAACAACCGCGGGATCGTGGCGATCCCGGACCGGACGCGGCCGATCATGCCGGACGACGTGACGCGCGTGCTGGACGGGGCGCGCGTGGTGAGCATCCCGACGAACCGTGAGATCATCCACGTCATCCCGCGCTACTACGTCGTGGACGGCCAGGACAACGTGTCCGACCCGGTGGGGATGTACGGCTCGCGGCTCGACGTGGAGACACACATCGTGACGGGCGTCGACAGCGCGATCCAGAACCTCACGAAGTGCGTCGAGAACGTGGGCGTGCAGGTGGACGGCTTGATCCTGGAGCCGCTGGCGGCCGCCGAGGCAGTGCTGGACACGGAGGAGAAGGAGCAGGGCGTCGTGCTCGTCGACATCGGCGGCGGCACGACGGACATCGCCCTGTTCATCGAGGGCAGCGTCTACCACACCGCGGTGCTGCCGGTGGGCGGAAACCACGTGACGCGGGACATCGTCGTGGGGCTGCGGGCGCCGTACCAGGCGGCCGACGACGCGAAGCGGAAGTGGGGGCACGCGATCCCGAGCATGGTGGACGCGCGCGAAGAGATCACGATCGAGGCGTTCGGCTCCGAGGGGTCGAAGACGGAGCTGCGGCGCCGGCTGTGCGAGATCACCCAGGCGCGCATGGAGGAGATCCTGGAGATGGTGACGGCGGAGGTGAAGCGCGCCGTCCACGACGACATCGTCAGCGCGGGCATCGTGCTGACGGGCGGCGGGGCGAAGCTGGCCGGGCTGGACCTGCTGGCAGAGCAGGTGACGGGGTGGCCGGCGCGGGTGGGCATGCCGCGCAACCTGCACGGGCTGACGGACCTGCTGATCGACCCGGCGTACGCGACGAGCGTGGGGCTGCTGCAGTGGGCCGTCAACGAGGCGGAGGCCAGCTCGTGGCACCGGGCGCCACGGGCCTCGTTCGACATGGCGGGCATCTGGCGGCGCGTCGGCGCGTGGGCGCGCGTGCTGCTGCCGGAGTAGGAGCGGGTGATGAGCGACGGGGCGGCATACGGGGTTGGCGGTTGGGGACTGACGGCGAGCGCCACGGCGTTCGGCGCCAATCACCAGCGGCGAATCAGAAGGCGACCAGCGGAGGAGGCTGCATGCCTGATTACCAGCAGACGGTGATGTTCGAGGCGGAAATGCGAGAGCTGAGGCAGGAAGAAGCACGTAGGGAGGCCATCATGAGCAAGGGGTATACGGACGGGCTGCCGCCGATCAAGGTCGTGGGCGTGGGCGGCGGCGGCTGCAACGCCGTCAACCGCATGATCGCCGAGAAGGTGCCGGGGGTGCAGTTCGTAGCGGTGAACACGGACGCGCAGGCGCTGCAGCAGTCGCAGGCGGAGGTGAAGATCCGCATCGGCGACAAGCTGACGAAGGGGCTGGGCGTCGGCGGCGACCCGAACCGCGGCCTGCGGGCGGCGGAGGAGAGCCGGGACGAGCTGCTGGAGGCGGTGCGCGGCTGCGAGATGGTGTTCGTGACGGCCGGCATGGGCGGCGGCACCGGCACCGGCGCGGCGCCCATGGTCGCCGAGGTGGCGAAGGAGGCCGGGGCGCTGACGATCGGCGTCGTCACCAAGCCGTTCGGCTTCGAGGGCTCCCGGCGACGCGAGCAGGCCGAGGAGGGCATCCAGCGCCTGCAGGACAAGGTCGACACGCTGATCATCATCCCGAACGACCGCCTTTTGCAGATCTGCGACGAGAAGGCCACGGTCGAGGACGCGTTCCGCACCGCCGACAACATCCTGCTGCAGGGCATCCGCGGCATCAGCGAGATCATCACGCTGCCGGGCGAGATCAACCTGGACTTCGCGGACGTGCGGAAGATCATGTCGGACGCCGGGCCGGCGCTGATGGCGATCGGCCGGGCCAGCGGCGCGAACCGCGCGGCGGACGCGGCCATGATGGCCATCCGCAGCCCGCTGCTGGAGGTGTCGATCGACGGCGCGCGCGGCGTGCTGTTCAACATCAGCGGCGGCAAGAACCTGGGCCTGCACGAGATCAACGCAGCGGCGCAGGTAATCCAGGACGTCGTGGACCCGAACGCGGAGATCATCTTCGGCACGGCGATCGACCCGTCGCTGGGGGACGAGGTGCAGATCACGCTGATCGCGACGGGGTTCGCGCGGCCGGTCGCGGTGCACCCGATCCCGGAGCAGTACCGCAGGCAGAACCCGGACGACGACGCGGGCACGGGCGGCGACGCCGTGCCGGAGTCCGAGTCCATCCACGCGCAGGCCGCTACGCCCGACCCGCGCGACACCGAGCTGCCGACGTTCCTGCGCCGCACCGTCGCGGCGCGCTAAGGGGCGTTAGTAGAAGTTTGAAGGAAAGGAGGAGCCTGTCTAGCCAGTCGGTCCCGGAGTAGAGGTGCTTCGGGAACTTTCCCCCACCAGGGAAAGAACAGGGCCGTGAGCGTCGTAATTGGGAGATGACGACGCTCACGGCCTACCCGTCTCCCCGAAGGGAGAAGAGAAGCAGCCCGACCCGGTGGAGCGGCATGGGCAGATGCGACGAGACCGGGAGCCTGGGCTGCCGGGGCGAATTGTAGCGGATCCGATAGTAGTTATGTAGCGGCGGACGGCATTCCGCGACGGGGAAGCGCGCCGTGTGCGCCCGTTCCGGCCCTCCTCGGCGGCCGATGGAACTCGCCGATCCACCTTATGTAGTGTCGACCAGGCCGACGCGGCAATCCCCCGGCCACTCCCCGCTGCCGGCGCTGTTCGCCGGCAAACAGTAGCGCTGACGGCGGTCTCACAAGCGCCACAATATCTAGCGCAACGTGCCCCCGGATAGCGTTGACAAGCGCTAGATGTAGTGATACTCTCTGCTACCAGCGCAGCCCCTGATCTGTGAAGGCGCTTGACCGGTTGATCAGGGGCGAGCGGTGCGAGGGATACGAGAACCATGCAGTGCCCGTTCTGCGGCAACCCCGACTCACGCGTGGTGGACTCGCGCGACGTGGACGGCGCCATCCGCCGCCGGCGCGAGTGCCTGAACGCGCCGTGCGCGTCGCGATTCACGACGTACGAGCGGGTGCAGGCCGTGGCGATCTACGTGGTGAAGAAGGACGGCCGTCGCGAGGAGTTCTCGCGCGAGAAGCTGCTGGGCGGGCTGCGCAAGGCTTGCGAGAAGCGGCCGCTCGCGGCGGGCGCCGTCGAGGCGCTGGCCGCGGACATCGAGTCGGCGCTGTACGCGTCGAACGCCGCGGAAGTGCCGTCGAGCGCCGTGGGCGAGCTGGTGATCGAGCGGCTGCGCGACCTGGATCCGATCGCCTATGTGCGCTTCGCGAGCGTCTACCGCCAGTTCACCGATGTCGATTCGTTCCGGGAAGAACTGGAAGCGCTGGCTTCCGGCACGCGGACCGCACAGGCCCAACTGCCGTTGCTGGACCCTGAGTTCTCCCCCTCCTCTCTTCGGCTGCGACCGGCCGCACCGAATTCACGAACCCGTACCCGCCGCCCGGTGCGGCCGGTGCAGACTCCTGTCTCCATCGCGGAGCAGGCTGCACCGCGGGGTCCGTCGAAGAGAGCAAAGAACGCGCACCAGGCGTAGGAACGCCCCGCCGCGGCGGGAGTGCAAGGAGAGCAATCGCGTGCGCATGGAAGGCAAGCTGACGAACGCCGGCGGCGAGTTCATCGCCAGCGGCCCGTGTGAAGTGAACCTGGACCGCGGCGAGGTCACGATGTGGCCGTCGTGGGAGATGCACATGCTGGAGCGCGAGCGCGGCGAACTGACGCTGGAGCTTGAGGACGGCGCGCGGCTGACGATCAGCGACAAGCATCTCACGTTCAAGCTGCGCGGCCCGGCCGAGCAGCGGATCTCGGTGTACCGGCTGCGGATCATGGACCGCGTGCCGCAGCACTTGCAGGCGGGGTACGCCGCGCCGGCGGAGGATGCGGCGGCCGCGCAGGCCGAGGCGGTAGACGCCGAGGCGGAGCCCGCCGACGCGGTGCGCATGGAGCGCACCCAGCCCTACCAGTAGCAGCACGGCCCGCGGCGTGCGGGCGCAGGAGGCAGGGAGTGCCGAACGTCGAACTCTTCATGGATGAAGTCGTGACCGGACTCCGGCGGCGTCTCGCGCTGCTGGGCGACAGCGGGGACCGCCGCGCGATCGAGGATGGCATCGCGCTGCTGACCCGCTACCGCCTGCGCGGCATGGATGAAGCGCGGTTCGAGATGCTGCTCTCAACCCTGCGCGCGGGACGCACGCCGGACGGTCAGCGGGTATTGAAGCCGGCCATGTTGGCGAGCGAGCTGGCGCGGCGGTGGGACGCCTTCACCGGCGGAACGGTGCACTCGGCACGGAACTAGCGGCTACGAGCAGGGCGCCGTCTCATCGCCGCGGGGCGGGGGCGGCGCCGACGTATTGCAGGGAAGCGTGGACTTAGCGCTTCGATAGGTGGGAGGAAACTTGGCGGCAAGTGTTGCAATGGACCCGGCGTTGAATCAGGCTGTTGCTGACCTGAGCGTGGACGCGATCGCGTTCCTGCAGCAGGTTCACGACGGCGTCGCCGAGGACGTGCGCGCGACCGCCGCACACCACCAGCGGAGACTACGGGAGTTCGTGCGCGCCACGGGTGTGACGCTGAACGATCTTCCCGCATGGCAGGCAAACACGACGGGATGGCGCGCGATCGCGAGGCTCGCCAGTCCGCTCATGACGGCAACACAGGCAGGCTAGCAAGCGAAAGGAATCCCGCGTCATGGTCCTCCAGGCCGAGCCCGAAGCCCGCAGATCGCTGAACGGAACCGCATGCACCGTCGAGCGCTTCTTCACGCGCTCCGGGGATGATCCGTTCAACGATCTCGAGTGGGACTACCGGACGGCCGTCATCGCCGACGAGTCGGGCAACGCATTCTTCGAGCAGAAGGACGTGGAGATCCCGAAGACGTGGTCGCAGACGGCGACGAACGTCGTGGTGTCGAAGTACTTCCGCGGCCCGCTCGGCACCGACCGGCGCGAGCGCAGCGTGAAGCAGATGATCGGCCGCGTGTCCGACACGATCACCCGCTGGGGCGTGAAGGACGACTATTTCGAGAGCGCGGAAGAGGCGCAGACCTTCCACGACGAGCTGACGCACCTGCTGGTCAACCAGAAGATGGCGTTCAACAGCCCCGTCTGGTTCAACGTCGGCGTCGAAGAGAAGCCGCAGTGCTCCGCCTGCTTCATCCTCTCCGTGGACGACACGATGGAGTCGATCTTGGACTGGTGCAAGACCGAGGGCATGATCTTCAAGGGCGGGTCGGGCAGCGGCATCAACCTCTCGCCGATCCGCTCCAGCAAGGAGCAGCTCTCGGCGGGCGGGCAGGCCAGCGGGCCGATCTCGTTCATGCGCGGCGCCGACTCGATCGCCGGATCGATCAAGTCGGGCGGCAAGACGCGGCGCGCGGCGAAGATGGTGGTGCTCAACGTCGACCACCCGGACGTCGAGGAGTTCATCGAGTGCAAGGTGAACGAAGAGCGCAAGGCGCTGGCGCTGGGCGAGGCCGGTTGGGACATGTCGCTGAACGGCGACGCCTGGTCGTCGATCCAGTTCCAGAACGCCAATAACTCCATCCGCGTGTCCGACGAATTCATGCGCGCGGCGGTCGCGGGGCAGCCCTGGCAGCTTCGATCGGTGCTGGATGGCTCGGTCGCGAGCGAAGTCGGCGCCCGCGACCTGCTGAACCGCATGGCGGCGGCGGCGTGGGCCTGCGGCGACCCCGGCATGCAGTACGACACGACGATCAACGACTGGCACACCTGCGCGAACACCGCGCGGATCAACGCCAGCAACCCGTGCTCGGAGTACATGCACATCGACAACAGCGCGTGTAACCTGGCGTCGCTCAACCTGATGAAGTTCATCGACGACGACGGCGTGTTCGACGTCGAGTCGTTCCGCCGCGCGGTGACGGTGACGATCTGGGCGCAGGAGATCATCGTCGGCAACTCCAGCTATCCGACGCCGAAGATCGCAGCGAACACGATCGCGATGCGGCAGCTTGGTCTCGGCTACGCGAATCTCGGCGCGTTGCTGATGTCGCTGGGCCTTCCGTACGACTCCGACGCGGGCCGCACGTACGCCGCGGCGATCACCGCGCTGATGACGGGACACGCCTACGCGACCTCAGCGGCGATCGCGCAGCGGGTCGGTCCGTTCGACGCATTCCACCTGAATCGCGAGCCGATGTTGCGGGTTGTTGCGAAACATCGTGATGCTTCGCGTACAATAGAGACGGCGCATGGGCCGTCGGCGTTGATCGGCGCAGCGCAGCAAGCGTGGGATGACGCGTTGGAGTCGGGACAGAAGTTCGGTTACCGCAATGCGCAGGCGTCGGTGCTCGCACCGACGGGTACAATCGCGTTCATGATGGACTGCGACACGACAGGCGTTGAGCCGGACATCGCACTGGTGAAGTACAAGAAGCTCGTCGGCGGCGGCATGATCAAGATCGTCAACCAGACGGTGCCGCGCGCGCTGAAGCGGCTGGGCTACAGCCCGGCCGAGGTCGAGCAGATCATCAAGCACATCGACGCCACCGGCACCATCGAGGGCGCGCCCGCGCTGCGCGACGAGGACCTGCCGGTCTTCGACTGCGCGTTCAAGGCGGAGAACGGCAAGCGCTCGATCCACCACATGGGCCACATCAAGATGATGGGCGTCACGCAGCCGTTCATCTCGGGCGCCATCAGCAAGACGGTGAACCTGCCGAACGAGGCGACCATCGAGGACGTGGCGGACACGTACGTGGAAGCGTGGCGGCACGGCGTCAAGGCCATCGCCATCTACCGCGACGGGTCGAAGACGGTGCAGCCGCTCTCGACCTCGAAGTCGAAGCCGGCGGCGAGCGACGCGGCCGAGCCGGCGAAGCCGGTGCGGCGGAAGATGCCGGACACGCGAAGCTCTCTGACGCACAAGTTCTGCATCGAAGGCCACGATGGCTACATCACGGTCGGGCTGTACGACGACGGCACGCCGGGCGAGATCTTCCTCTCCATGGCGAAGCAGGGCTCGACGGTGAGCGGCCTGATGGAGGCGTTCGGCCGGGCGATCTCGTACACGCTGCAGTACGGCGTGCCGGTGCAGGACCTGGTGCGAAACTTCGCGCACATGCGGTTCGAGCCGATGGGGCGGACTGAGAACCGGGACATCCCGGTGGCGCAGTCGATCATCGACTACGTGTTCCGCTGGCTGGCGAGCCGGTACATGTCGCCGGGCGACGCGTACGAGGTGGGCGTGATGACGCCGGAGATCAAGGCGGCGCTGGCGGCGGGGCAGTACCCGCTGCCACTGGCGACAGCTGCGGCGCCGGCAACGGCGATGCTCGAGACGGCGGCGGTGCCGCCGATGTACCAGGCGCCGCGTGCGAACGGGCACGCCGACGCGCCTGCGTGCGCCAGCTGCGGCTGGATCATGATTCGGTCGGGGACGTGTTACCGCTGTGAGAACTGCGGTAGCACGAGTGGCTGCTCCTAACGGTAGGGGCTAACAGGTCAAGGAAGACAGGAGGCAGGGAAAGAATGGCTGTAGCAGCGAAGAAGCCGGCCGCGAAGAAGCCGGCAGCCAAGAAGAAGCCGGCGGCCAAGAAGGCCGCGGCGAAGAAGCCGGCCGCGAAGAAGCCGGCCGCCAAGAAGCCTGCGGCGAAGAAGCCCGCCGCGAAGAAGCCGGCCGCCAAGAAGGCCGCCGCCAAGAAGCCGGCCGCCAAGAAGCCTGCGAAGGCTGCAGCGGCCAAGTCCCGTAAGCCGGCCGCGAAGAAGACCGCAGCCAAGAAGCCGGCCGCGAAGAAGTAGAGTGGCCCGGGTGGCGGCAGTCCCCGGCCGCCACCCGCACGCCTTCTCCCCGACAGGCGTGTACGACATGTGGTCTGGCCCCGGCGTTCGGGGCCAGCCACTCCTTCCCAGGCGCGGCCGGCAAGAACAGGAGGCAACCGCTATGCCGTTGTTCATCGCCATCAGCATCCTCGTCGCCGCATCCACGGCCATCCTGTTGCAGCAGTACCGGCACCACGCGTTCGACGCGCCGGACGACGCCGCCTCGGCTGAAGTCGATGCGGTCGCGGACGAGGCAGCCAGCCGCGCCGCCTGAAGCGACCCCGGACGCGCATCCGTCCGAAAAATCCACATAATATCCGCGCACAGACGCCGCCCCCTAGCGTAGTATCTCCGGGACGAAGTAGCCCGCCGAAGGGTCGGTGGCGTTCCTGAGCAGGGACGCTCCCCGCCGCCCCCTTCGGCGGGTTTGCTCTTTCCCCCCGCGCACCTGTAACGAGCCACCCGTTCGCTGTAACCTTCCGGACATGGAGCCACGCGCCAAGGTCTGGCTGGAGAAGGACGGCCGCATCGTCCTGAGCGACTACCGCGTCCGCCTGCTCGCGCTGATCGACGAAACCGGGTCGCTCTCCGAAGCGGCGGAGCGGATGCAGCTCTCCTATCGCCGCGCCTGGGGCAAGGTGAAGGAGATCGAGCGGAACCTAGGCGCGAAGCTCGTCCAGAGCGCCACCGGCGGCGCCGGCGGCGGCGGCTCGAAGCTGACGCCGGAGGGACGGCGACTCATCGACACATACGAGCGCTTCCGCGCGGCGGCCGAACAGGACCTGACACGCGACTTCGCGCGCGCCTTCCGGGGCGACTGAGTCGGCGCGAGTCCTCGGCTACGCACATCTCTTCGGCACGGCCCACGCCCGCACTTCTACGGCGCACCCAATGCTGGACGGCCAGAAGCCGCACCGCTATGCTCCCGGGAGCATATCCGATTGCAGCTGAGGGAGGAGCCCCGATGACGATCCGACGGACGATTGCGACAGCGGCCATTGCGCTGATAACGCTGATGGCAGCGGCCGGCTGCGGCGGCGACAGCAAGAGCAGCGCGACGGCGACGCCCGCGGCGACGAGCGGCCCAACGACGGCGCCGACGCCCGCCATCACGAAGGCCAGCGGCACGCTGATCCTTGCCACGACGACGAGCACGCAGGACAGCGGCCTGCTGGACGTGCTGGTGCCGATGTTCCAGGACCAGTACGGCTACACGGTGAAGACCGTCGCCGTCGGTTCCGGGCAGGCGATCCAGCAGGCGTCCAACGGCGACGCCGACGTGGTGCTGGTGCACTCGCCCGCCGCGGAGCTGAAGATGGTGGATGCGGGCGACGGCATCGAGCGGACACTGGTGATGCACAATGACTTCATCATCGTGGGGCCGAAGGACGACCCGGCGGGCGTGGCGGCCGCGAAGACGACGAACGACGCGATGCAGGCGATCGCCACGAAGGGCGCGCAGTTCGTCAGCCGGGGCGACAACTCCGGCACAAACGCGCTGGAGCTGAAGCTCTGGGCGGCGATCAAGGTGACGCCGAAGGGGCAGCCGTGGTACGAGGAGTCGGGCCAGGGCATGGGCGCCACGCTCCAAATCGCGAACCAGAAGAACGCGTACACGATCAGCGATCGCGCGACGTTCCTGGCGCAGAAATCGAAGCTCTCGCTGCAGATCCTGTTCCAGCGGGACAAGGCGCTGCTGAACGTCTACCACGTGATCGTGGTGAACCCGGCGAAGCACCCGAACATCAACGTGGCCGCAGCCCGGGCCTTCGCGGCGTTCATGGTGCGGCCGGACGTGCAGGCCGTGATCGGCGAGTTCGGCAGGGCCAGCGCGGGAGAGGCGCTCTTCATCGCCGACGCGGGCAAGCCGGACCCGACGCAGTAGCGGCAGGACGGAGTCATGCCATGGAACTGATCTGGGAGGGCCTGCGCGACGCCGTACGCATGCTGGCGCACAACGATGGTAACGTCTACGAGATCGCCTGGCGGTCGATCTACGTCTCCGGCACGGCGACGATCATCAGCCTCCTGCTGGGCGTCGGGACGGGCGCAGTCATCGCGTTCCGGCGGTTCCCGGGGCGGCTGGTGGTGCTGACGCTGGTGAACACGGGCATGGGTCTCCCGCCGGTGGTGGTCGGGCTGGTGGTGGCGATCCTGCTGTGGCGCAGCGGGCCGCTGGGCGGCCTGAGCTGGATCTACACGCCGCGCGCGATGATCATCGCGCAGGTCGTCATCGCGACGCCGGTGATCGTCGGCTTCACGGCGGCGTCGCTGGCGACGCTGCCGGCGAAGCTGCGGCTGCAGGTGTACGCGCTGGGCGCGTCGCGGCTGCAGATGCTGTGGATCGTGCTGCAGGAGGTCCGGCTGCCGCTGCTGGCGGCGATCATGGCGGGCTTCGGCGCGGCGATCTCGGAGGTGGGGGCATCAGTGATGGTCGGCGGCAACATCTCCAGGCAGACGCGCGTGCTGACCGGCGCGATCCTGCTGGAGCAGAGCAAGGGGAACTTCGGCATCGCGCTGGCGCTGGGCATCGTGCTGCTGGCGATGATGGTGGCGGTAAACGCCCTGTTCACCTGGGTGCAGTTCAGCGCCCGACGCGACCGCTGGCGCGCCGGCGACGGCGCCCCGCCCGACGGCGGGGGGCTGCCCCTCTCCTCACCGTGGCTGCAACGCTGACCGCGCCGAAGCTGGCGGCGCGCGGCCTGGTCGTGCGGCGGAGCGGCCGCGCGATCGTCGACGTGCCGTCGCTGGAGGTGCGTGCTGGCGAGGTGCTAGCGGTGATCGGGCCGAACGGCGCCGGGAAGAGCACGCTGCTGTTGCACCTGGCCCTGCTGGAGCGCCCGGACGCAGGCGAGGTGCTGTTCGAGGGGGCGCCGGCGCGTGGCCGCGAGCTAGCGCTGCGGCGGCGGATGGCGGTCGTGTTCCAGGAGCCGCTGCTGCTGAACCGCGGCGTGCTGGCGAACGTGGAGACGGGGCTGCGGCTGCGCGGCGTGCCGCGCGGCGAGCGCTGGCAGCGCGCCATGCGCTGGCTGGCGCGCTTCGGCGTCGATGCGCTGGCGGAGCGGTCGGCGCACACGCTAAGCGGCGGCGAGGCACAGCGCGTGAGCCTGGCGCGGGCGTTCGCGCTGGAGCCGGAGGTGCTGCTGCTGGACGAGCCGTTCAGCGCGCTCGACGCGCCGACGCGCGAGGGGATCACGAGCGACCTGGCGGGCGCGCTGACGGAGACGCACGTGACGACGGTGATCGTCACGCACGACCACGACGAGGCAGCGCGGCTGGGACAGCGCGTGGCGGTGCTGATCGGCGGGCAGATCCGGCAGACGGGGACGCCCGCGGAGGTCTTCGGCGCACCGGCGGACGCCGCCGTGGCCGCGTTCGTCGGCATCGAGACGATCTTCCCGGCCACGGTGACGGCGCGCGCGGACGGCATGGTGACGCTGGCCGCCGGCGCGCACACGATCGAGGCGGTCGATGCGGGCGGCTTCCGCGAGGCGCTGGTCTGCCTGCGGCCGGAGGACATCAGCATCTCCGCCCCGGGCGAGCAGCCGGCGGGCAGCGCGCGCAACCGGCTGGCGGGGCGCGTGCGGCGCGTCGTGCGCACCGGGGCGGACGCCCGCGTCGAGGTGGATTGCGGCGTCGTGCTGACGGCGCGGGTGACGCGGCGGTCGCTCGACGAGCTGGGCATCGCCGAGGGCGCCGAGGTGGTGGCGTCGTTCAAGGCGACGGCGGTCCACCTGATCCCGAAGTAGCGAGGCTCAACGCGCGCGGCGCAGCGTGGCGACCAGCGCGACATCGTCGGAGATGATCGCGTCGACGCCCCATGCCAGCAGTTCCTCGGCGCGGTGGCGGGTGTTCACCGTCCACGCGAACACCTCCAGCCCCTCGCCTTGCAGCTTTCTGATCACGTCCGGCGAGAGCAGCGTGTGGCGGATTGAGACGCCCGCGGGCCGGGCGCCAGCGCTGCGCCGCAGCAGCGACTCGATCGCCGAGCGCCTGCCGATGGAGTAGTACATGCGCATCTCGGTGCCGGCCGCGGCGAGCTGGTCCAGCAGCTTCCACTCCCGCGACGAGACGAGCGTGCGGGGCATCATGGACGCGTTGTCGTTGTAGAGCGCCAGCACGGAGTCGGCGGCGCGCGGCGTCGCGGACTTGATGTCGAGGAAGAGTTCGGTGCGGAAGTTGATCTGGCGCAGCAGCTCCGGCAGGTGGAGGTGCCCCAGCCTGAAGCGGATGTACCACTTGTCGTACCACACCGGCAGCGCGGGAAGCTTGCGCTCGTGGCGCAGCGTCAGGCGGCCGCGGTCGTGCCAGAAGTCGCACTCGATGGCGTCGACGCCGGCGGCGAGCGCCTGTTCAAGGTGGTGGAGGTTGTTGCCGGCGCGATGGGCGATGGCGTAGAAGCCGCGATCGGAGCGGGTGACGTCGCGCTGGCTCACCGTGGTGCGGCTGCGATCAGGCGGTGCCGACCACGTTCACCAGCACGCGGCGCAGGCGCGGGTGGTCGAGCTCGACCAGGAAGATGCGCTGCCAGGTGCCCAGGGTGATGCGACCATCGATGATCGGGATGGTCTCGCTCGTCCCCAGGAACAGGTGCTGGACGTGGGCGTGGCCGTTGGCGCACTCGTCCTCGTTCATGTTGACGGTGCGGCGGGTGAAGTCGTTGTGCTCGTAGTAGGCGGCGGGAGGGGCGAACTGGCGCAGGACCCGTGCCATGTCGCGGAGCAGGAGCGGCTCGTGCTCGTTGATCTTGATGGCGGCGGTGGTGTGCTGGGAGAAGGCGGTCACCTGGCCGAACTGGACGCCGGAGGCATCGACGATGCGGACGACGTCCTCGGTGATGTCGATGAACTCGGGAGCGGCGGTGGTTTCGAACTCGATAGCTTCGCAGAGTACCTGTGTCGCCGGCGCATCGGCCCGGGCCACAATCTCGCGCCGGGCTTCGACAACTGATCGTTCCATCACACCGCCTTCACACACACAGCACTGCACAAATCTGCCGACATTCTGGGGGAGGCCCCACCTAAGCGCAATTCTGGCCGCGCATAACGCTCGCCGGGGCGCATATCCGGCCCTGGACGGCCCCCCGCAGATACGCGGCGAGGGCCTGATCGGATCAGGCCCTCACTCGTGCGCTGCTTCGGGCCGACGCCTACTGCACGGTCAGCGTGCCGGCCATCGTGGTGACGTGCACGTCGCACTGGAAGTAGTACGTTCCGGCTTCGAGTGTCACGTTCAGGTCGTCCTTGGATGGACCGGGCGTGATGGGGGTCATACCCAGGTCCTTGCCGGACGTGTCCTTCCCCGCGTAGAGGTGGAAGTTGTGCGGGATGCCGCCGTCCTTGTTGTCGAGCGTGATCTTAACGGGCCCCGGGGCCGCCGTGAGCGTGCTCTTGTCGAACAGAATGTTCGTGGCGGTGATCGTCAGGCTAGTGCCAGCGCCGGAGGGCGTGCCGCCGGCCGCGGGGCTCGCCGCCGCTGCGGTGCCCGTAGCGGCCACCGTGCCGGTGGCGGCGGGCGTGCCGGCTGCCTTCGTCGCCGCGGCGGTCGCCGCCGTGGTCGCCGCGGGCTGCGTGCCGGACGCGGGCGTGATCTTGAACTTGGTCGTGGGCGTCGGGTCCGCCGGCTCGGTGCTGCTGCACGCGACCGCGCCCAGCACCAGTCCCGCCAGCAGCAGCGCCGCCGTGATGTATTGGGTCCTTCTCATCGGGCCTCCCTCATGGCTCCAGCACCCTCATCCGCGGGCGCGTCATCACATCTATGTCGGAAGCGTATCGGCGTGGCGCGCTCAGGACAACGGTGCGATACGTCCCGGCTTTGGAGACGCTCGGCACCTTGCGCACCAGCGAGACAGCTCGCGGCGGCGAGCCGCGCCCGCCCCTACAGCGGCTGGCGGCCCGCGAAGCCGTCGTCGATCTCGTGCCACCAGGTGATCGCGCCTTCGCCCAGGCGCCAGCACAGGTACACCACACGGCCGTCGCGGTCGCTCGGGAAGTCGATCAGCCCTTCGTCGACGCCCTTCAGCTCGACGCCCCAGCCGTTGATGCGGAGCAGCCGCTCGTTCAGTTGATCGACCAGCTCCTCGGCGCGGCGGCGCTGCCCGGCCAGCGCGTTCTCATCCTTCACGTGGCCGTTGCCGACAGAGCTCTCCGCGACGTGCGCCAGCTGCTCGCGAAGGCCGTCGAGCTCGCGCTTCACCGTCTGCATGGCCAGCAGCTCGTCGCGCACCTGCGGCAGCCGCGCCTGGGCCTGTTCGAGCGTGAAGAGGATCATACGGGTCCGATCTGGCTGCGCGCCGATGTTATGTCTCGCTGACGCCCGTGAACTCCCACTCCGCGATCTTGAGCGCTGGCACGCTGCGCACGCCGCCGCCGAAGTCGCCCAGCACCAGCGCGGCGTCGCGCCCCACCATATCGATGTGGTTCAGCGCCGCGACGTAGTCCTGCGTGAAGCGCAGGTTGCGCACCGGTCTGACGACTTCGCCGTCCTCGATCAGGAACGTGCCGTCGCGCGTCATGCCGGTGGTAACCACGTTCAGTGGGTGCACCGTGCGGGTGTACCAGAAGCGGCTCACCCAGATGCCGCGCTTCGTCGCGCGCACCATGTCGTCGACCGTGGCGTCGCCGGTCGCCATGAACATGTGCAGCGGCAGCGGGCCGATCGTGTTGCCTGCGGGCAGCGCGTGCCCAGTCGATCGGGCGTCGCCGCCCTGCTTACCGGCGTAGTAGCTGTCCCAGGCGACCCCGCGCGCGATGCCGTGGTCGATGAAGTCGACCCGGCGCTTCGGCACGCCCTCGAAGTCGAACGGTGCGGGGATGCCGGCGGGCGAGAGGCCGTCGTCCCAGATGCTGACGTTTTCGCCCATGACGCGCTCGCCCAGGCGGCCGGCCATGAAGCTGCGCTTCTCCATGTACGGCAGTGCGCCGAACGAGAGGTACGAGAAGAAGTCGAGCAGGTCGGCGACGGCGTACGGCTCCAGGATCACCTCGTACACGCCGGGCTCGACCGTGCGCGGGTCCAGGCCGCGCAGCGCGCGGTCCACAGCCTCGCGCGCGACGGCGGCGCCGTCGATGTCGGCGGCGTCCTTGCTGACACGCGCCGCGTAGCCGCTGGAGCTGCCGGACATGACGACGGTGTTGATGTCGGCCTGGGTCTCGCGGTGGCCGGCGAAGACGCCCAGCGAGTTGGCGATGGCGTACTCCGTGGCGGCGGTCTGGAACGCGCCGGCGGCGGTGAGCCCGGCGCGCGAGGCGGCGTTGCAGATCCGCGCGACGACGGATGCGCGCTCTTCCGGTCCGCAGCGCGCCGTCGCCTCGGCGAAGGCCGCGGCCTCGGCGACGGGCTCAGGTCGCGGCAGCGATCGGAAGTCCTCGTTCTCGCGCTGGTGCTCCGCCAGCTCGTACGCCTTCGCGGCGAGACGGCGCAGCGCGTCCTCGTCGATCTCGTTCGACGAGGCGATGCCGATCTTCTGGCCGATGACGGCGCGGACGGTGACGCCCACGTCGGTCGCCTCGACGTTCTGGTGGATATAGTTGTTGGCGAAGCGGGTGAGCGCCGAGTGCGTCGCCGAGACGGCGACCTCGGTCTGGTCGGCGCGGCTGGCCGACAGCACGGTCTGCGCGATGCGCGTGATCTCGGATTCGCCCAGCATGGGGCAACTATAGCCGCTGCGCGGCAACAGCAAACAGCAAACAGCAGACAACAGACGGCAGCGGGCGCCGCTCAGTCGGTGCGGGCGAAGGTGAGGCAGCGGACCTCGCGAGCGCCGGCGGCGAGCAGGCCGGCTGCGCAGGCGTCGAGTGTCGCACCGGTCGTGACGACATCGTCCACGAGCAGGATGCGGCGGCCCGCCACGCGGCGCGGGTCGCCGGCGAAGGCGCCCGCCACGATGGCGCGGCGCTCGTCGCGGTGCATGGTGTGCGCCAGCGGCGCCGTGTCGCGGATGCGCCGGACCGCGCGCGCATCGCACGGCAGGCCGGCGGCCGCGGCGATGCGGCGCGCCAGCGCGGCTGACTGGTTGTAGCCGCGCGACCGCCCGCGCGAGGAGTGCAGCGGCACCGGGACGACGACGTCGGCGCAGGGCACGCCGCAGCGCGCGACGACGAGCGCCGCCATCGGCTCCGCGAGCGAGGTGAGACCCTCGTACTTCAGCTCGTGCACCAGGCGGCGCGCCCCCTCCTCCATCACGAACGCGGAGCGGATCGACGCGAACGCCGGCGGCGCTTCGAGGCAGTGGCGGCAGACGGGGCCGGAGTGCACCGGCATCGCGCAGCGCTCGCAGCGGCGGCCCGATGCGGCGGGCAGGACAGCGGCGCAGGCCCCGCAGAGCAGGGCGCCGCCGCGGCCGCAGAGGGCGCACTGCGGCGGGAAGAGCAGGTCGAGCGCGGCACGGGAGGCGCGTTCGATCACGTTCGACATCGTGGCGCGAGTATACGCCCGCCCCGGTGAGGCGTATAGCCCTGCCACGAGGCATCCGCGCGGGCGCTCGCTACAATGTGCCTGCTGCGAGAGAGGCAGGAGCCAAGATGACGACGGTGAGCATCCGCCTGTACGCGGGGCTGCAGGGGTTGATCGGGGCGCGCGACATCAGCATGGAGCTGCCGGCCGGCGCCACGGTCGGCGCGCTGCGGGAGCGGCTGGGCGAGCTGTACCCCGCCGTGCAGGCGTTCCTGCCGACGCTTGTGTGCGCGGTGGATGAGGAGTACGTGGCGCCGGAGCACGTGCTGCGGGACGGCGACCACGTGGCCCTGATCCCGCCGGTGAGCGGAGGCTGTGCATGTTCGTGATCACGGAGCAGCCGCTGGACCCGGCGGAACTGGTCGAGGCGGTGCGGCAGGACGAGAGCGGCGCGGTGGCGCTGTTCTACGGCGTCGTGCGGAACGAGAACATGGGCCGGGCGGTGCAGCACCTGGAGTACGACGCCTACCCGGAGATGGCGCTCAAGAAGATGCGCGAGGTCGCCGACGAGGTACGCGCCCGCTTCCCGGTGACGGGCGTGGGCGTCATGCACCGCACGGGGCGGGTGGAGATCGGCGAGACGAGCCTGCTGGTAGCGGTGTCGTCGGCGCACCGGGCGGCGTCGTTCGAGGCGTGCCACTATGCCGTGGACCGCATCAAGCAGATCGTGCCCGTGTGGAAGAAGGAAGTCTGGGAGGACGGCGAGGAGTGGATCGAGGGCCACGTGCCGGAGATCCCCGGGACGCCGCCACCGGCGTAACGCGCCAGCCTAGCCGCGGCCGCGCTGCTGCCAGGCGGCGTACGTCGCCGCTATCTGCTCGATGTGCTGTTCGATGTGGTCGCTGTAGCTGCGCAGCCAATCCTCGGCGGTGTAGCGGCCCGACTCGCTGTGGGTGCCGGCCGACGCCCACGCAGCGTCCGGCATGCGACGCAGGATCGGCACGGTGTTGGCGCGCACCGCCTCGATCGCGGCGAGCGCCGCGTCCAGCGGGTGGTGCTGGTAGTCGAAGGTCATGGCCCAGGTCATCGGGTCGTAGCCTAGGATCACCGGCTCCTTCCCGGCGATGAGGTAGCGGATGCGGGACGCGGCGTTCGTTTCGGAGTCGGCGCAGTGACAGGCGATCTCGTGGACGGAGAACTCGTCCGGCGATGGCCGCCAGGCACGCGCCTCGTCCGGGACGCGGGCAACGGCGTCGCGCAGGCGCTGCGCTCCGGTGGCGTACTGTTCGATGCGGCGCTGGCGCTCGTCGGGAGTCATGCGCGTGGTCCTTTTGTCAAGCCGTGCGAGGGTGTCGCCCCGATTGTAGCGGCGGCGGCTGACGACGGACACACTCATGCCCGCCGGGGTGTGGAGCCGGCGGGCATGAGACGGACGGGCAGTGGGATCGCTCAGCCGGCGACGGCGGTGGACTGCCGCGACTGCTCGAAGCAGCTGCTGCAGTAGACGGGCCGGTCGAGCCGTGGCACGAACGGTACACTGGCGTCGCCGCCGCAGTTGGCGCAGGGCACCGTCGTCAGCTCGCGACCGTTGGTACTGGTACGCTCACGGCGCCGGCTGGCGCGGCAGGTCGGGCAGCGCTGGGGTTCGTTCAGCAGTCCTTTTTCCAGGTAGAACCCTTGTTCCCCCGCGGTGAATACGAATGTGGACTCGCAGTCGCGGCACGTCAATGACTTATCGTCGAAAGCCACCTTGGTTCCTCCTTGAGACAGGCAGTGAGGCCCGCGTGGGTGCCCACGGACCTTGGGCGCGAGTGTAGGCGAGCGATAAACTCGAAGTCAAGCATTTCGGTAGCGAATATCATCATCACGACTGCAAGGATGTCAATCGTGTCCCCAGAACGGCTCGTAACCCCCCGTCATTGCCTCGTGTGCGGCGCCCCGCTCGCCGATCGCTTCATCGCGTCCGAGGGGCGGCGGAGGTACCAGTGCGAGGGATGCGAACGCATCCACTACGAGAACCCGCGCGTCGTGGCGGCGGTGATCATCGAGCACGGCGGCCGCCTGCTCCTGCAGCAGCGGGCGATGGAGCCGCGGACGGGCTTCTGGACGTTCCCGGGTGGCTTCCTGGAGATCGGCGAGCGGCCGGAGGACGGGGCGGTGCGCGAAGCCAAGGAGGAGGTCGGACTGGACGTGACGGTCCGGTCGCTCCAAGGCGTCTACAGCCGGCCCGAGGTGGGCATCGTGCTGGTGGTGTACGAGGGGACCAGCTCGAACGACCAGGCCATCGTGGCGGACTGGGAGTCGACGGCGGTGCGCTGGTACGCCATTGACGCGATCCCCTGGGCCGAGCTGGCGTTCCCCACGACGGAGGCCGCCCTCCGGGACTGGGTCGCCGCGCACGGCTAACGGAACGGCGGGCGGCTCAGCCTCCAGCCTCCAGCCTCCAGCCTCCATGAGCTACTCTCACGTCATGCGGATCGACATCGTCACGCTGTTCCCGGAGATGTTCGCCGGGCCGTTCGACATCAGCATCATCGCGCGGGCGCGCGAGAGCGGTCTGCTGGAGATCGCCCTCCACAACCCGCGCGACTACACCGCGGACAAGCACCACATCGTGGACGACTACGCGTACGGCGGCGGGCCGGGCATGGTGATGAAGCCCGAGCCGCTGTTCGACTGCGTCGACGCCGTGCGGGCGGCCGGGCCGCGCGGCCGGGTCGTGCTGCTGACGCCGCAGGGCCGCGTGCTGAACCACCAGGTGGCGGCGGAGCTGGCGCGCGAAGAGCGGCTGATCCTCATCTGCGGGCACTACGAAGGCGTGGACGAGCGCGTGCGCGAGTCGCTGGCGGACGACGAGATCAGCATCGGCGACTACGTGCTGTCCGGCGGCGAGCCGGCGGCGATCGTGCTGGTGGACGCGGTGGCGCGGCACCAGCCGGGCGTGCTGGGGTCGGCCGCGTCGCTGGAGGAGGAGTCGCACGCACAGGGGCTGCTGGAGTATCCGCAGTACACGCGGCCGCCGGTGTTCCGCGAGATGGCGGTGCCGGAGGTGCTGCTCTCCGGCCACCACGCCGAGATCGAGAAGTGGCGGCGACAGCAGAGCGTGCTGCGCACGGCGCGGCGGCGCCCGGAGCTGCTCGCGAACGCGACGCTGTCGGCGGCCGAGCGGCGGCTGGTGGAAGCGGAGAGCGGCGGCGAGGTCTCGGCGACGCCCGCGCTGCTGCGCGTGGCAGTGCCGGTCAGCGACATCGAACGCGCGGCCGCGTTCTATGCTGCCGCGCTGGGCACGCCGGGCGCGCGCGTGGCGCCGGGCCGCCACGACTTCGACTGCGGCCGCATCGTGCTGGCGTGCGTCGAGAGCGCGGACGGCGAGGCGCGGCCGAACGCGCAGCCCATCTGTTTCGCGGTGCCGGACCTGGCGGCGGCGTTCGAGCGTGTGCGCGAGGCAGGCTGCCAGTGGATCGAGCGGCGGCCGAAGACGCGCGACGGCGGCGAGCGTTCGTTCCAGGCGCGGGACCCGTTCGGCAACCCGCTCTGCTTCGTGGACGAGCGGACGGCGAGCGGCAGCGGGCGGAAGGAGTAGCGGCATGGGCACACGGCTGGCCGGCAAGGTCGCGATCGTCACGGGCGCGGGGGCCGCGGAAGACGGCATCGGCAACGGGCGCGCGGCGGCGATCCTGTTCGCGCGCGAGGGCGCCCGGGTGCTGCTGGTGGACCGCAAGCCGGAGCTGGCGGAGCGCACGCGGGAGATGATCGCCGCGGAAGGCGGCGAGTCGGCGGCGATGGCGGCCGACGTGACGAGCGCGGCGGACTGCGCCGCGATGGTGCGCGCGGTAGTCGAGCGCTGGGGGCGGCTGGACATCCTGCAGAACAACGTCGGCATCGGCGGGCCGGGGCGCGTGACAGACGTCGAGGAGCGCGACTGGGAGCGCGTGATGCGGATCAACGTGACGGGGATGATGCTGGCGGCGAAGCACGCGATCCCGGCGATGATCGAGAGCGGCGGCGGCGCGATCGTCAACGTGTCGTCGATCGCGGCGGTGCGGCCGTGGCGGATGACGCCGTACGCGACGTCGAAGGGCGCCGTGGAGGCGCTGACGCGCGGCATGGCTGCGGACTACGCCCGCGACGGCATCCGGGTGAACTGCGTGGAGCCGGGCATGGTCTACACGCCGCTCGTGTACGCGGGCGGGCGCATGAGCCCCGAGGAGCGCGAGCGGCGGCGCAAGGCGGCGCCGCTCGGCGTCGAGGGGACGGGCTGGGACGTGGGGTACGCCTCGCTGTTCCTGGTATCGGACGAAGCAAAGTTCATCACGGGCGTGGTGCTGCCGGTCGACGGCGGCGCGCTGCTGACCGTGCGGTAGTGTGCGCCTGACGCCGGGCGGCGGATCTTGGTACGCTGCCCGTGACAGCAGATCGTTCTGCGGGAGCTGGGAGACGCCCGGCTGAGAGGGCCGCCCGCGCGGCCGACCGCCGAACCTGACCCGGGTAATGCCGGCGCAGGGAGTGGACACCGGCCCGCCTCGCGCCCGCCGCCCCAAGGCGCAACCTCATGACCAGCCCACCCGACTTCGAGCAGGCGCCGTGTGCGCTCACCATCGCCGGAAGCGACTCCGGCGGCGGCGCGGGCATCCAGGCCGACCTCAAGACCTTCGCCGCGTTCGGCGTCTACGGCACGTCCGCGATCACCGCCGTGACCGCGCAGAACACCCGCGAAGTCACCGACTGGCTGGCGATGCCGCCGGAACTGGTGGCGAAGCAGATCGACGCCGTGATGAGCGACATCGGCGCGGACGCGGTGAAAACCGGCATGCTGGCGAACGCCGACATCATCGAGATCGTAGCGGCGCGGCTGCGCGAGCACGGCGTCCAGAACCTGGTGGTGGACCCGGTGATGGTCGCCAAGGGCGGCCACAAGCTGCTGGAGGACGACGCCGTCAGCGCGCTGATCCGGGATCTGCTGCCCCTGGCGCTGGTCGTCACGCCGAACCTGCCGGAGGCCGAGGTGCTGACCGGCCACCCGATCCGCAACTGGGACGACGCGAAGACCGCCGCGCAGGAGATCGCCACGATGGGCGCGCGCAGCGTCGTGATCAAGGGCGGCCACTTCGAGGGCGACGCGAACGCGACGGACCTCTTCTTCGACGCGCGCGGATTCCGCGACTTCACGTCGGTGCGGATCGATTCGCAGAACACGCACGGGACCGGCTGCACGTTCGCGTCGGCGATCGCGGCGGGGCTGGCGAAAGGCATGGCGGTGCCGGACGCGGTGGCGCTGGCGAAGTCGTACGTGACGCTGGCGATCCAGCACGCGTACACGATCGGCCACGGGCACGGGCCGGTGCACCACTTCTATCGCTACTGGCAGCCGATGGGGCCGCGCTACAAGGCGGGCAAGCGCATCGTGCCAGCGGCGGCGCGGCCGGCGGGGGACGCATGAACCTGCTCTGGCGCCGCTACTCGCGATCAGGCTACGCGCCGCCGTGGTTCTACGCCGCGCTGGCGTTCGGCTTCGCGGCGTTCGCCGTATGGGGCGCGGTGCAGCGCGACTGGACCGTTGCGGCGATCGCCGCAGCGATGGCACCGGTGACGATCGGCGGCGCGGCGCTGATGCGGCGGCTCGGCGCGGCGGCCGAGGCGTCGCGGAACGCGGTGGACGCACGGAGGGACGAGCATGAGTGACACGCTGACGATCGCGGGGAAGCAGTTCTCGTCGCGGCTGTTCCTGGGCACGGGCAAGTACGCCAGCCCGGAGGAGACGGTGGCGGCGTTGGAGGCTTCGGGCACCGAGCTGGTGACGGTGGCGATCCGCCGCCTGGACCTGGACAACCCGAACGCGCGGACGGAGCTGGACTACATCGACTGGTCGCGCTACACGGTGCTGCCGAACACGGCCGGCTGCAAGACGGTCGACGAGGCGGTGCTCACGGCGCGGCTGGGGCGCTCGGTGACGGGCAGCAACTGGGTGAAGCTGGAAGTGATCCCCGATCCGAAGTACCTGCTGCCGGACCCGATCGGCACGCTGCGCGCGGCGGAGCAGCTGATCGCGGAGGGCTTCGTGGTGCTGCCGTACATGCACGCCGACCCGGTGCTGGCGAAGCACCTGGAGGAGGCGGGCTGCGCGACGGTGATGCCGCTGGGCTCGGCGATCGGCTCCGGGCAGGGGATCCTGACGCTCGACGAGATCAAGATCATCATCGAGAACGCGAAGGTGCCCGTGGTGGTCGACGCGGGGATCGGCGCGCCGAGCGACGCGGCGCTGGCGATGGAGATCGGCGCGGACGCGGTGCTGGTGAACACGGCCGTGGCGAAGTCGCAGCACCCGCCGTCGATGGCCGCGGCCATGAAGCTGGGCGTCGAGGCCGGGCGCGCCGCGTACCTCGCCGGGCGCATCGACCGGAAGCCGTACGCGTCGGCGAGCAGCCCGACGGAGGGCGTTGCGCAGGCCGCGCCGGGGGCGCGCGCGTAGTGGACGCGGACGAGCGCCGCGCGCGGCTCGCGCGCTACCTGCCGGCGGTGATGCTCGTGACCGACGCATCGCGGCTGCGCGGGCGCGCGCTCGCGAACGTGGTGCGCGCGGCGGCCGGCGGCGGGGTGAACATGGTGCAGCTGCGGGACAGGGACCTCTCGCCCGGCGAGCGGCTGGTGCGCAGCGGCGAGCTGCGCGCCGCGCTGGCGTCGCGTGCGCTGCTGCTGGTCAACGCCGACGCGGACGCCGCCGTCGCGGCCGGCGCGGATGGCCTGCATCTTCCGGCCCGCGACACGCGCACGAGGCGCGGAGACATCCCCGAACACGTCCTGCTGTCGCGGGCGGTGCACAGTGTCGAGGAGGCGGCAGCCGCCGAGCGCGCCGGCGCGGACATGCTCGTACTGGGCACAGTGTTCGCATCGGCATCCCACCCGGGCGGCGCAACGATCGGCCTGGACGGCGTGCGCGTCGTCTGCGAAGCGGTGCGCGTGCCGGTGATCGCAATCGGCGGCATCACGGCGGCGAATGCCGGCGACGTCATGCGCGCCGGGGCGGACGGAGTCGCCGTGATCGGCGCGATCTTCGACGCGGAGGATGCGTGGGTGGCGGCGGCGCAACTGCGCGCTGCGGTGGATGCGGGGGCACGCGCATGACGCTGCGGATCACGGTCAACGGGAAGGATCGCGAGATCGACGCAGAGATGGCGCTGCCGGTGTTCCTGCGCGCGCACGACATCAACCCGCGGCTTGTGGCGGTGGCCATCAACGGCGCGGTGATCCCGAAGGACCAATACGCCGGCGTCACAGTCCGCGGCGGCGATGCGCTGGAGATCGTGCGGATGGTCGGGGGCGGCGCGATATGAGCGACGTGGTGGTCGTCGGCGGCGGCATCGTGGGCTGCGCGTGCGCGTACGAGCTGGCGAAGCAGGGCGCGCGCGTGACGCTGCTGGAGTACGGCAAGCCGGGCATGCAGGCGACGAACGCGGCGGCCGGGATGCTGGCGCCCCTGATCGAGGCGGACGGCGCGGGGCCGATGCTGCGGTTCGGAGCGCGGGCGCTGCGCGAGTACGCTGACGGCGTGGCGGAGGTCGAGCGCGCCTGCGGCTTCGACGTGGAGTATCGCCCGCACGGCATCCTGAAGGCAATGTTCGACGAGGCCGGCGTGGACAGGCTGCGGCGGCGCTTCGCCTGGCAGCGCGAGCAGGGCTTCCCCATCGAGTGGCTGGACGGCGACCTTTGCCGTGAGCTGGAGCCTCGGTTGAGCCGGCGCGTCGCCGCGGGCGTCTTCTCCGCGGCGGAGGGCTCCGTCAGCAATCAGCTCCTGGCGCTGGGACTTGAGCGCGCGGCCGTCGCGCTGGGCGCCGACATCCGCAGCCGCACGCCGGTCACCGGCTTCCGGACGCTCACCGGCCGCGTGACGGCGGTGCGCGCTGGCGGCGACGAGTTCGCGTGCGACGCGGTGGTGCTGGCGGCCGGGGCGCGCTCGGGGCAGATCGCGGCGAAGCTGGGTGCGCGCGTGCCGGTGCGGCCGGTCCGAGGGCAGATGATCGCGCTGGGCGGCATGAGCGCGCCGATCCGGCACATCGTCTGGGGGCCGGACGGCTACCTGGTGCCGCGGGCCAACGGGCTGGTGTTCGCCGGGGCCACCGTGGAGGACGTGGGGTTCCGCCGCCGCACCACGAAGTCGGGGCTGCGCGCGCTGCGGTCGATGGCGGCGGCGCTGGTGCCGCAGCTCACGGCCGCGGCGTTGCACTTCGAGTGGGCGGGACTGCGGCCCGGCACGCCCGACGCGCTGCCGATCATCGGGCCGTTGCCGGAGTGCGCGAATGTCGCGGCGGCGACGGGGCACTATCGCAACGGCATCCTGCTGGGGCCGCTCACGGGCAGGGTCATCGCGCGCGGCGTGCTGGAAGGCGACTGGAGCGGCGTGCCGCCGGAATTCGCGCCGTCGCGGTTCGGCGGCTGATCCGCGGGCGTCGAGGGCTATCGGGCGCGGATCACATTCATTACACTGGCACCGTTCAGGAGGAGGAGATCCATGCCGGAAGCCGCAGAAGTCGGGTTGTTCTTGCACATCATGGGGGTGTTCGGGCTGGGAGGCGCGACGACGATCTCGCTGGTCGTGTTCAGCATGGTGCGACGCGCCAAGACAACGCAGGAGTTGAGGCACTGGATGGGCCTCGGCGGGCTGCTGGGCCGCTACTACGTGTTTCCCGCGGCGGGGCTGTTCCTGCTGCTCACCGGCGGCTACCTGATCGAAAAGATTCACGAGGAGTGGGCCACGGGCTGGATCGGCCTGTCCACGCTGGCGCTGGTCGCGGCGGTCTGCGTCGGCTTCTTCGTGAACATGCCGCGAATGAAGGAGATCGGCATGGCCGCCGGACCCGCGCCGGACGGCCCGGTGCCGGCGAACATCACACAGCTGCTCAACGACCCGGTGCTCTTCGCGGGCATCCACGGCGCGACGATGGCGTCCATCGCGATCGTGTGGAACATGACGACGCGCCCGGGGGGCCTCGGCGCGCTGGTGGCGATCGTCGTCCTGGTGGGCATCGGCGTGGGGTCGGCATCCCCGGCGAACCTGCGCCAACAGTCGGGGGGCTGACCCGCCCGCTGCGATAAGCAACGCCCTAGTGGGCGGCCGTTACAACACGGGCCGCCCTCTCTTCGTGCGCCCGCCGGGCAGTGTCTCCGCCGCGGCGGGTGAGGGAGTTCCCTGATCCAACAGACGCCGCGCCAGGACGATCATCCTGCGGGTGAGCCTCGCAGGATGCGCGGACGCCCGATTCGCCGGAGCCCGATGGTCTCGTTCACAGCTGCCCTCTCCCGTTCGCCGCTGGCGCGCCTCGACGCGCTGCGCCGCTTCGCGCCCGCGCTGCTCTTCGCCGCGATCGGGGTGGAGCTGCTGGTACTCGGCACGTGGCTGCCCGACACGCTGGATGTGTGGTTCCATCCGGACACCGCAGGCTACGGCGACTTCCCGGCGTTCTACCGCGCCGCGCAGCACATCAGCCTGAACGCCACGTACAGCCCCGGGCTCTCGGTGCTGATGTACCCACTGACGTACCTGAGCCAGCGCGTCGCGTTCCAGATCTACTTCGGCGTGAACGTTGCGGCGCTGCTGGCGGTCGCGGCGATCGCGCAGTCCACGGTGGCGTCGTGGCCGGCGAAGCTCGCCGTCGCATTGGGCGTGCTGGCGCTGCCGCAGACGCACTGGGCGCTGCGCGTCGGCCACTTCACGGAGATCCTGACGCTGGCGCTGCTGGCGGGCCTGCTGGTGTCGGAGCGGCGGCCGGTGCTGGCGGGGCTGCTGCTAGGCGTGCTGGCACTGAAGCCGCAGTACCTGCCGGTGCCGCTGCTGTATCTCGCGTGGGCGCGCAACTGGCGGGCCGTGGGATCGTGCGTCGGCATGCTGGCGGCGCTCACGGTGGCGGGCGTAACGGCGATGGCGTTACGTGAGGGGCACGGCATCATCGGTTACATCGCGCACTACTACGGCGCGGCGGCCGGCACCGTCGCCTATCACGTGACCTTCGGACAGCAGCAGGAGATGTACGTGCAGGGGTGGCAGTATTCCTGGTACGGCTTCCTGGTCAGCATCGGCGCGAAGCCGAACCCGCTGATCGCGGGCGACCTAATGCTGCTGAGCCTGGGCGCGATGACGCTGGCCTGGTGGAAGTGCACGCTGTCCGTGGCGAGGGCGGCGACGGTGCTCGGCATGCTCCTGCTGGAGCCCCACACGACGTTCTACAACTGGAGCATCCTCGCCGCGGGCGCCGCGCTGCTGCTGCGCTCCGACCTGCGCCCGCGGGGCCTCGTGCCCGTGATCATCGCGGGGCTCGCGCTGGCGGCGGCGGCGACGCAGAACGCGACGCCGTGGCCGATCCCGTACGACCGCTTCCGGCCGCCGGGCACGCGCGGCTTCTACTGGCTGCAGCCGGCCACGCTGCTCACGCTGTTCGCGCTGGCGATCGCCGGCGCGCGGCAGAAGACCGCCGCAGCAATCGACGCCAGCGACGCGGCGGAGCGGCTACGCCGCTTCGCCATGCCACCCATCCGCATCGCGGCGACGCCGCTGGCGGGCGCGGCGCTCGCGACGGTGTGCGCGGGCTTCCTGTCGGCGGCGTACATCACCAACAGCGGACCGTTCCGGTCTTCCGCGCTCTTCAACGAAGGGCAGGTGATGCGCGCGCTGCCCGTGGACTTCCCCGTGCCGTCCGACGCCACCGTCGAGCACGCCGGCGCGGGCTCGGAACTGCCGTACCGCATCGACTGGCAGACGGACGCTCCGACGAGCGACGTGGCCGGCATCCTGCGCGAGAAGCTGGCTGACGGGTCGTGGCGCATCGTGGAGTCGCGAGACACCGGCGACGGCCTGACGCTCCGCACGTCGCGCGGTGCGAGCTCGGCCGGGGCGCCAATCGTCGCCGACGTGCGGATCACGGCGTTGGGAGGGGGGAGCCGCGTGCGGCTCGAGTTCACGCCGCTGCCTTCGAGCAGCGTCCCTGGCTACCAGCGCTGGCTCGAAAGCATCGGCCTCATCGTCCACAACGTCGACCCCGGCACGAGCGACAGCCGTTAACACACCCCGTTCGCCCGGTGGCCCGCCTGATACGCGCATATTGTGACATTCCAGGTGTTCACGTTCGGCAACGCATACGCTACACTCGACCTCCTCACACATGGAAGGAGGCACCGCTATGGGCGTGGCACTTGGCTCACCCGGCATCGACTTCGGCAGCTACACGCCGAACGTCACGCGGGAACGCATCGAGGATGCGATGCGGCAGGATGGAATCCGCTGGTGCACCGTGGGCATCACCGGCAACCGCTACTTCGCGCAGCAGATGGCCGCGGTGCGGGCCGCGGGCGCGAAGCTCGACGTCTACCTGATCCCGCATCGGTGGTCGGAGTCCGGCGCGGCGCGCGCACAGGAGGCGCTCGACCTGCTCGCGCCTTTCGCGCCGGTGCCGTGGGTCTGGCTCGACGTGGAGCAGCTCGGTGACCAGCCGGCGCCGGACCCGTCACAGGTGTGGACGTGGCTGCGATCGGCGTTCCAGGTGCTCGACACGGCGCACCAGCCAGCGGGCATCTACACGAGCATCAGCCAGTGGGCGGACATCGCAGGCGACACGAAGGAGTTCGGCGAGCGGCCGCTGTGGGAGGCGTACTACGCCGCCGAGCCGCACGCGTTCCGGCCGTTTGGCGGCTGGAACAAGCGGAGCGGCGTGCAGTTCCAGGGTTCGACGACGATCGCCGGGATGAACGTCGACCTCAACCTCTGGGAGGACAAGACCATGCTCACGGACGAGGAGATCAAGGGGCTGATCGGGGCGCTGCTGGGCAACCAGGTGGCGACGCAAGACAACGTGAAGAAGCTCGGCCAGGAGATGCTCGTGCAGACCTACCTCCTCGCCACCGGGCGCGCCGCGGACGCGAGGCAACGCGCCGAGTTCGAGGCTGCGATAGGCAAGTTCGACCTGCAGGCGGCGCTGCCGCCCGTCACCGCGCGCCCGACCGGCGGCCGGCGGACACCACGAGCGGGCCGGAGCCACTGATGCGGCCCCGGCCCGCTCGTGGTGCGATCGCGTCGCGTCAGCGGACGTAGCGGCGGGATGAGCGCCACGACATGGCGCCTGCCGCCGCGATGACGAGCGCGCCCACCGCGGCCAGCGCCGCCGGCATCGCGCCGAAATTGATCGATTCAATCATGGAAGCGCCGGCGCCGGTGTTCGGCAGCTTCGTGCCGCCCGCCGAGCCACCGGCCGCAGGGCCGCCAGTGCCGCGCCGCCCCAGGAAGATGTCGGCGGCGGCCTGCGCGAGGCCGGGCTCGTTCGGCGCGGCGAAGCTGACGGCCAGCACCGCGGTCTCGTTCCAGTAGAGCACCCTGCCGTCGAAATCCTTCGTCGCGGCCTTCGGCTTCGGGCCGGAGCCGTTCACCGCGTTCCAGTCGGCCAGCAGTTCGTCGCGGCTGCCGTAGACGATCAGCTCGACCGTGGCGCTTTGTGCCCCCTTGGCGGCGGTGATCAGCGTGCCGTCGGCGTGCAGCGAAGTGTGCTTCGCCGGCGTGGCGCTTTCGGTCACGGTGTTGCCGGCCGCCGCCAGGGCCGCCTTGTACGCGTCGGCGGCCGTGCCCTTCGCCGAGGCGAGGGCCACGCCCGCCAGCGTCAGCGCGCAGGCGGCCAGCGCCGCGCCCGTCCACAGGGTCATCATCTTCTTCATGTCGTCTCCTCCGTCCATGTGCGTCCGATATCGTCTGGTTGGTGTTCTCGTCGGGCGGCGGGCGTCCCCCGCGGTCGTCAGCTCATGTCCCCCTCCGTGCTCGTCTGCGTCAGGGGCAAGTTTCGCGCAGCCGGCGCAGCCCCGCCGGACGCGGCGCCTACGCGCGGCCTACGCTTCGCCGACGGACGGCGCGGGGGAGCCCGGAACGCCGCCCCGCCGCGCTACAATCGTCCCGACGCATGGCAACGAGGAGGTGCAGGCATGGCCGTCCGCTACGAGACGCACGATGAGATCGCCGTGGTGACGATCGACCGGCCGGAGGTGCGGAACGCCGTCGACCGGCCGACCGCCGCGGCGCTGGCGGACGCGTTCCGCCGCTACGACGCGGACGATGCGCTGAAGTGCGCGGTGCTGACCGGCGCGAGTGGCGCGTTCTGCGCGGGCGCGGACCTGAAGGCGGTCGCGACGGACCGGGGCAACCGCGTCGACGCGACCGCGGACGGGCCGATGGGGCCGACGTTCATGCTGCTGTCCAAGCCCGTGATCGCCGCGGTCGAAGGGCACGCCGTCGCGGGCGGGCTGGAGCTGGCGCTCTGGTGCGACCTGCGGGTGGCCGCACGCGACGCCGTCTTCGGCGTGTACTGCCGGCGCTGGGGCGTGCCGCTGGTCGATGGCGGCACGGTGCGGCTGCCGCGCCTGATCGGCCAGAGCCACGCGCTGGATTTGATCCTGACGGGCCGCGGCGTCTCCGGCGATGAGGCGTTGCGCATGGGGCTGGCAAACCGGATCGTCGAGCCCGGGCAGGCGCTCGACGCGGCGCTGGCGCTGGCGCGCGATCTGGCGGCGTTCCCGCAGCACTGTTTGCGCTCGGACCGGCAATCATCGTACGAACAGTGGGGCATGCCGCTGCGCGGCGCGCTCGCGAACGAGACGGCGCTCGGCTTGGAGACGATCCGCTCAGGCGAGACGCAGGCGGGGGCGGCGCGCTTCGCGGCAGGCAAGGGCCGCCACGGCAACTTCGGGAACATCTGACGGGGGAGAACTCAGAACCAAGAACCTAAGCCGCGGAATCGGGCTAGGTTCCAGGTTCTAAGTTCTTGGTTCTACCGAAGCTGCCGCTGCAGCGGCAGCTCGCGGATGCGCTGGCCCGTGCGGTCGTACACCGCGTTGGCGATGGCTGCGGCGATCGGCACGATCGCGGGCTCACCGGCGCCGGTCGAGGGCGTCGTGTCGTCGCCGCAGAGCACCGTCTCGATCGCCGGGGCGTCGTTGGAGCGGGGCACGCGGTAGCGGGTGAAGCCGGCGTTCAGCACTCGGCCGCCGTGGAAGTCCATCGCCTCGTACAGCGCGGTGCCCATGCCCTGGACGATCGAGCCTTCGGCCTGGTTGCGGACGCCGTCCGGGTTGACGACGAGGCCGCAGTCCAGCGCCACGGTGACGCGCTCGACGCGCGCCTCCGCGCCCTGCACGTCGAGCTGCACGCAGGTCGCGGCGTAGCTGCCGACATCGACGCCGATGGCCACGCCCTGGCCCTTGCCCCCACCCCAGCCGTGGGCCTCCGCGGCGCGCTCCAGCACGCGGCGGAAGCGCGGGTTGGCCAGGTTGCGGAGCCGCATCTCGACCGGGTCGATCTTGAGCAGTGCGGCCAGCTCGTCGATGTGGACTTCCCGCGCGAAGTGGTTGGCCGCGCCGCCCAGCGAGCGGTACGAGCCCGACGGCAGCGGGCTATCGCTGGTGTACGTTGTGACGCGCACGTGCGGCGTCTCGTACGGCGTCTCTGAGCCGCGGCGGCCGAGGAACGGGCGGTCGCCGGCGTGGTATCCGTCGGACTGCCACGCCACGATCGTGCCGTCGGCGCGGAAGCCGCTCTTGATCGTGATCAGCGCGGCGGGGCGAAAGGTGGCGTAGGTCATCTCGTCGGCGCGGTCGTAGGCGACGCGCACCGGGCGCCCGGCGAGCTTCGCGAGCCGCGCCGCTTCGATGGCGATCGGGTACGGGCTCTTGCTGCCGAAGGCGCCGCCCACCTCGGGCACGATGATGCGGATCTGCGTCTCGTCGATGCCGAGCGCCTGCGCCAACTCCGTGCGGATGCCGAACGGGCGCTGCGTGCCGGCCCAGACGGTGACGCGCTCGCCCTCCCAGCGCGCGACGGCCGCGCGCGGCTCCATCGGCGCGTTCGAGACGTAGGGGAGGAAGTACGTCGCCTCGAGCACGCCCTCGGCCGCGCGGAACCCCTCGTCGAGCGCGCCGGCCTCCTGCGTCACGAACGGGTCGTGACCGCTGCTCAGCAGCAGCACGGGCAGGTCGAGATGCGACGGATGATCGGTGCGCTCCGACCACTGCGCCTGCACGACAGCCGCCGCCCGCGTGGCGCGCTCGTCTGTATCGGCCAGCACGGCGACGAGGTCGCCGTCGCTCACAGTCAGCGCGACGCCGGGCATCCGCTCGGCGACTGAGAGGTCGACGGACGCGAGCTGCGCGCCTCGGGACGGCGGGCGCAGCACGGCGGCGAAGAGCATGCCCTCCGGCGCAATGTCCTGCGTGTAGATCGCGGCGCCGGTCACGCGCGCCACGGCGTCGACGCGGAGGTGGTGGCGGCCCATGACGGTGAAGTCGGCAGCGGCCGTGAGGGCTATCGCGTCGTCCACGTCGTGGGCGATGCTGCGGCCGGCGATGAGATCGGCGTAGGGGACGGCGCGCGACGCGTCGCTGCGCGGCGCGACGCGCCCGCCCGATGCGATCAGCTCGCCCGCGGGCAGGTCGAGGCGGTCGGCGGCCATCTCGATCAGTGCCTGGCGTGCGGTGGCGGCCGCCTTCCGCAGCTGCACGCCGACGCGCGCGGTGGACTGGCTGCCGAACGTGCCCATGTCCCACGGCACGAGGTCGGTGTCGGCCAGCACGACCTCCACCGACGCCAGCGGCACGCGCAGCTCGTCGGCGACCTCGATCGCGAGGCCGGTGCGGATGCCCTGGCCGTACTCCACCTTCCCCGCGTACGCGACGACCGTGCCGTCGGGCCGGACAGTGAGCCAGCGCGCGCTGACGGTGTCGGGCTTGGTGTTGCCGTAGGCGGCGTTCGCGTAGCTCTGGCGCGGCAGCGGGAAGCCCATGGCCACCTGCCCCACGACGTGCAGACCCGGCTCGCGAAGGGCGGCTGCGGTGTCGCTGCTCATGACCCCTCACCGCCAGTGCGCTGCGCTGCCTGCTCGACGGCGCGGAGGATGCGCTGATAGGTGCCGCAGCGGCACATGTTCAGCGCCAGCGCCTCGCGGATCTGCGCCGAGCCGGGGTGCGCGTCGCGGGCGAGCAGCGCGACGGAGGTCATGATGAAACCGGGGATGCAGTAGCCGCACTGCATGGCGGACTCGTCGACGAACGCCTGCTGCACGGGGTGCAGGGCGCCGTCCGTCGCCAGCCCCTCGATGGTGGTGATGTCGCCGCCGGCGACGGCGCCGACGGTCGTGGTGCAGGAGCGCAGCGCCTGGCCGTCGACCAGCACCGTGCAGGCGCCGCAGAGACCCTCGCCGCAGCCGTACTTCGTGCCCGTGAGCCCGGCCTCGTAGCGGATGAAGCTGAGGAGGTTGCGGCCCGGCTCCGCCGCTTCGTGAGGCTGGCCGTTGATGCGGAGCGTGACCATCGCGCGTCCTCCCGGCAGTAGTCATGGATCGGCGACCTGATCGTCGCGGTGAGGCGCGCCAGTGTCAAGCGCGGCGTGCGCCGCTTGCCCCGCCGGGCGGGATCGTGCGAGGATGACGCACTTGCCAGGGGAGGGGTGCGCCATGGGCAACACAGCGGATTTCCCGCGAACGCCGGAACAGGTGACGCCCGCGTGGCTCACCGGCGTGCTGCGCGACGCGGGCGCCATCACGGACGCCACGGTCACCTCGTTCAGCAGCGAGTTGGTCGGCGTGGGCGTCGGATTCCTGGGGCAGCTCGCCCGGCTGACGCCGGCGTACGACCGGGCGGAGCCCGGCGCGCCGACCGCGGTCATCGGCAAGTTTCCCGCGACCGACGAAGCCGCGCGCGACATGGCGGCGATGTACGGCTTCTACAATGCCGAGATGAACTTCTACCGCGAAATCGCAGGCGAAGTCGCGACCCGCACGGCGCACTGCTACTACGCGGCGATTACGGACGACGGGCGCGAGTTCGCGCTGATCACGGAGGACCTGTCGCAGACGGGCCAGGTCGGCGACCAGGTGCGCGGCTGCTCGCTGGAGCAGGCGCGCATGGCGATCCGCGAGCTGGCGCGCTTCCACGGAGCGTGGTGGGACCACCCGCGGCTGCCCGAGATGTCGTGGCTGCCGGTGGGCACCGAGCTGACGAGGATCTCGTGGGAGCAGGCGTACCCGTACGGCTGGCGGCCCGCGCTGGAGCGTTACGAGCGGATGCTGACGCCGCAGGTGCGCGAGGCGGCGCCGCGCCTCAACGAGCGGCTGCTCGCCATGCTGCCCCAGCTCGACGCGATGCCGCAGACGATCATGCACGGCGACTACCGGCTGGACAACCTGTTCTTCGGCAACCCCGGCAGCGGTTACGACGTCGCGGTGATCGACTGGCAGATCATGAACCGCGGCTGGGCGACGTACGACGTCGCCTACTTCGTCAGCCTGAACCTGCCCGTGGCGGAGCGGCGCGCGCACGAGCGGGAGCTGGTGCGCGAGTACTACGACACGCTGGTCGCCACGGGACCGCGCGTGCGCTACGCGTGGGAGACCTGCTGGGAGGACTACGTCCGCTCGCTGGCCGTCTATCTCTGCAACAACATCGGCAACGTGGCCACGCTGGACACGGCGAACGAGCGCGGCGCGGAGCTGTTCGACAACATGTTCGAGCGCGTCGCCACGGCGGTGATCGACCTGGACGCGCTGTCACTGGTGCCCTAACGGCGTGACGCCGCCGCGCGGCGCTGCTAAGGTGGCGCAGGAGCGGCGAACCTCATGCGGTACATCATCTACGGGGCGGGCGCGGTCGGCGGCGTCATCGGCGCACGGCTGCACCAGCACGGGCACGACGTCGTCCTGATCGCGCGCGGAGCGCACCTGGACGCGATCCGCGCCCGCGGGCTGACGCTGGAGACGCCGCTCGGCAGCGAGACGCTGCGCATCGCGGCGGCGACGCACCCGTCCGAGCTGCGCTTCGGCGCCGACGACGTGGTGCTGCTGACGATGAAGACACAGCACACGGCCGGGGCGCTCGCCGACCTGCGGGCCGCGGCCGGGAGCGACCTGCCCGTCGTCTGCGCGCAAAACGGCGTCGAGAACGAGCGGATGGCAGCGCGGCTCTTCGCGCACGTCTACGCCATGCTCGTGATCCTGCCCGCGACGTACCTCGTGCCGGGCGTCGTGCAGGCGCACGCCGCGCCCATCAGCGGCCTGCTCGACACGGGGCGGTACCCCTTCGGCAGCGACGACCTGATCGCCCGCGTCGCCGCCGATCTCGACGCTGCGCGGCTGTCGTCGCACGCCGTCCCGGACGCGATGCGCTGGAAGTACGCGAAGCTGCTCTCGAACCTGGGGAACGCCGTGCAGGCCGCCTGCGGGCTGGATGCCGCGGCAGGCGCGCTGCACGCCCGCGCGCGCGAAGAGGCGATCGCCTGCTACCGCGCCGCGGGGCTCGCCTGGGCGAGCGACGCGGAGATGGAGCAGCGGCGGAAGTCGATGTCGCCGCTCGGCGCTATCGCGGGGCGGTCGCGGGTCGGCGGATCGTCGTGGCAGAGCCTGGCGCGCGGCGCCGGGTCGATCGAGTCGGACTACCTGAACGGCGAGATCGCGCTGCTCGGGCGGCTGCACGGCGTCGCAACGCCGGTGAACGCCGCGCTGCAGCGCATCGGCGAGCGGATGGCGCGCGAGGGGCTGGCGGCCGGATCGCTGAGCGCCGCCGACATCGAGCGCGAGATCGCGGGCGAGACGTAGGTCAGGCCGCGGGCACGGGCGACGCCTCGGCCAGGAACTTCAGTACGACAGGCGCGAACGCGGGACCGAGCGCCGTGAGGTGGTCGCCGGGCACCTTCACGCATGCGGCGCCCGGGATCGTGGCGGCGAGCTTGTCGGCGGAGCCGACCAGCGTATCGCCCTCGCCGATCAGCACCAGCACCGGCTGCCTCACCTGCCCCAGCTTCGCGGGATCGTAGTTGTGGCGTCGGGGCGTGCGCTGCGTCGCGGCGAGCGCGGCGAGGTCGTTGCCGGTCCGCTCGGCGAAGATGCGGAAGTTGCGGGCGATCTCGGTCTCCGACTGGCCACCGTCACTGCTCTCCATCGCGCGGGCGATCGATTCGGACTGCTCGCGCGGCATGGCGCCCAGCACCAGCGCGTCGCCGACGCCGGCGAGGATGACGGCGCCGAGCCGCTCCGGGCACGTCGCCAGCAGCGTCGCCGAGATGATGCCGCCCATGGAGTAGCCCAGCAGGTCGGCCTTCGCGATGCCGAGGTGGTCCATCAGCGCGATGACGTCGTTCGGCATGGCGTTGTCGGCGTAGGCTTCCGGGTCGTGCGGCTTGCCGCTGCGCCCGTGGCCGCGGCAGTCCAGCGCGATCACGCGCCGCCCCGACTTCACCAGCGCGTCGAAGATGCCGGGGGCGCGCCAGTTGCCCTGCAGGCTGCTGGCGAAGCCGTGCACCAGTACGATCGGCGGATCTGCGCCCTCCACCACGTAGTTGATGCTCACCCCGTTCGAGTCGAATTCCGGCATGTCATGCCTCCGTGTGCTGCTCGCCGTGCCGACGCAAGTCTACGACGAGTCCGCCGGCCGCGGGAGTCCCATTCGGCACGAGACTACGTGGTACGGCGGACGTCCTCGGGAGTGTTGAGGTCCGCCAGCACGGCCGGATCATCGAACGGCACCTCGTGGACGCGCGCCAGGTCGCGCACCATGACGGCGCGCACGCCCTGCGTGGCCTCGTCGATCGCCAGCAGCTCGGGCAGCAGCGATGCCGCGAAGACGACCGGGTGGCCGCGACGCCCGGCGCACGCCGGCACGCTGATCGCCGCGCCCGACGCCGCGTGCTCGTCGAGCAGGCGGCGCAGCACGGCAACCTCGCGCGGCTGATCGACGGCGCAGAGCAGGATCGCGCCGGGCGCCGGGGCGAGCGCGCGCAGCCCGGCCAGCACCGAGCCAGCCTTGCCGCCGCGGTACGCGGCGTTGTGCGCGACGCGCGCCCTCGGCTCGGTGGCGATGATTGCCGCGAGCGCGGCGGCATCGTGCCCCGTGACGACGACGATCTCTGAGATATCGGGGAGCGATGCCAGCTCGCGAAGCTGGTACGCCAGCAGCGCGACGCCGCGCCAGGGCAGCAGCGCCTTCTGCGCGCCCATGCGCGTCGACTCGCCGGCGGCGAGGACGATCGCGGAGACGCGCGCCGTCATGCCCCCGGGCGCCGGCACGCGGCGGCGACTACGTCGGAGCGCTCGCGCAGCGGCGCACCCGCGCCGCCCAGGCGGTCCATGGTGATCTCGGCGACGATGCTCAGCGCGATCTCCTCCGGCGTCACGGCGCCGATGTCGAGCCCGATCGGCGCGTGGATGTCCCGAAGCCGCTCCTCCGGCACGCCGTCTGCCAGCAGCTGCCGGTAGATCAGCGCGACCTTGCGGCGGCTGCCCATCAGCCCCACATAGCCCGCCGGCGTGCGGGCGGCCGCGGCCAGGGCCTGGTAATCGTACTTGTGGCCGCGCGTGACGATGACGATGGCGCTGTTGCGCGTGGCGGGGTAGGCGGCGACGGCGGCCTCGATGTCGGCGGCGATCACGGTGTCGGCGTCGGGGAAGCGCTCGCGGCTGGCGAACTGCTCGCGGTCGTCGATGACGCTGAAGCGGTAGCCGCTGACCTTCGCGACGGCGGCGAGCGCGTAGCCGACGTGGCCGCCGCCGACGATGACGATCTCGGGCGACTCGGCGAAGACGTCCGCGAAGGCGCGTGCGCCGTTGGCCAGCACGAGGAGCGCGGGCGCCGGACGCGGCGCGTGGACGATGCTGTTCGCCAGGTGCAGCGCCTCGGCGTGCATCGGCCCGAAGTCGCCGCCGGCGCGGCCGTCGTCCCAGACGGCCAGCTTCGACGCCGGGGCCACGCCGTCCGCCGCGTCGAGCAGGCTGAGCACGATGCCGCGACGGCCGCCGTTCGCGGCTTCGCGCATCTCCTGCGCTAGCGGCAGGTCACGCGGGCCGAACGTGGGGTCGATGAGGATCACCTCGGTGCCGCCGCAGGCGAGGCCGTAGTCCACCGCGATATCCTCGTTCAGCTCGAAGTCCAGCACGCGGGGCGCACCGCCGGCGATCGCCTCGATCGCGGCTTCGCAGACCTCCGCCTCGATGCAGCCGCCGCCTAGCGTGCCGAACGTGGAGCCGTCGGCATGGACGAGCAGCCGCGCGCCCGCTTTCTGCGGCGTGCTGCCGCGGGCATCGACCAGCGTCGCCAGCGCGACGCGCTCGCCCGCCGCCAGCGCGCGGCAAAGTTCACCCAGGACATCGCTCTTCATGCGGCAACCTCGTACCCTTGCACCACCAGTGTAAGGGGTGAGGACGCTATGCTGCTCACAGCATATGGCGTCGCGGACACGGGAGAATCACCGGATGCAAGACTTCGAATACGTGGCGCCGCGCACGCTCGACGAGGCGGTCGGCGTGCTGAGCAAGCACGGGCCGGCGGCGCGGGTGCTGGCCGGCGGCACCGACCTCATCGTGCAGACGCGGGAGAACCGCCGGGACGTGAGCGTCATGATGGACGTGAAGCACGTGCCGGAGACGATGGAGCTGCGGCTCGACGCGGGCGGGCTGACGGTCGGCGCGGCCGTGCCGTGCGCCCGCATCTACGGCGACGCGGAGATCGCACGCCGCTACCCGGCGCTGATCGATTCGGCGTCGCTGATCGGCGGCATCCAGGTGCAGTCGCGGGCCAGCCTGGGCGGCAACCTCTGCAACGCGTCGCCGGCGGCGGACTCAATCCCGACGCTGATCGCGTTGGGCGCGGTCTGCCGGATCGCCGGGCCGGACGGGCGGCGCGAGGCGCCCGTTGAGGAGTTCTGCACGGCGCCCGGGCGGAACCAGCTCGCGCCGAACGAGCTGCTGGTGTCGCTCGCGTTCCCGGCGCCGCCGGCGCACGCGGGCGCGGCGTTCGAGCGCTTCATCCCGCGCAACGAGATGGACATCGCGGTCTGCAACGCGGCGGCGAGCGTGACGCTCTCGGCTGACGGCGCGACGTTCGTATCGGCGCGGGTGGCTGTCGGCGCGGTCGCGCCGACGCCGCTGTTCATACGGGCGGCGGCAGACGCGCTGGCGGGCCAGCCGGTCGGCGCGGCGGCGATCGACCGCGCGGTCGAGGCGGTGCGGGCGGCAGCGCAGCCGATCACGGACATGCGCGGCTCGGCGGCGCAGCGGCGCCACCTGGCGGGCGTCCTGGCGCGGCGGGTGATCGAACGGGCAGTGGAACGAGCGAGGACAGCATGAGCGGCAAGACCCACGTCACGACGACGATCAACGGCGAGCGCACGGAGTTCCTGTGCGAGCCGCGCCAGAGCCTGCTGGAGGTCCTGCGCGACGAGCTGGGGCTGACGGGCACGAAGGAAGGCTGCAACAACGGGAACTGCGGCGCCTGCAACGTCACGCTGAACGGTGCGCTCGTGAACTCGTGCTGCGTGCTGGCGGTGGAGACACAGGACGCCGAGGTCCGCACCGTGGAAGGCGTGGCGGCGGGCGACCACCTGCACCCGCTGCAGCGGAGCTTCCTCGAGAACGCGGCGCTGCAGTGCGGCATCTGCACGCCGGGGTTCATCGTGGCCGCAAAGGCCCTGCTGGAGAAGGAGCCGGACGCCGACGAAGCGCGCATCCGCCACTGGCTGGCGGGCAACCTCTGCCGGTGCACGGGATACGACAAGATCGTCCGCGCGGTGCTGGACGCCGCCGCGGAGATGCGACGCGCGCCCGCAGGGGCGTAGCCGACAGGAGCGACGCGATGGCGACGACGAGCAAGCCGCAGTACAGGGTGATCGGCACGCGGCCGGTGCGGCCAGACGGCATCGACAAGGTAACAGGGCGTGCGCAGTACGGCGCGGACATCCGCCTGGCCGGGATGCTGCACGGCAAGGTGAAGCGCAGCCCGCACGCCCACGCCGTGATCAAGAAGATCGACGTCTCGAAGGCGCTGGCGCTGGCGGGGGTGAAGGCGGTGATCACGGCGTCCGACCTGCCGGAGGCGGAAGACAAGGTGCAGAGCCTGGGCGAAAGCTCGGCGAACCTGCGCGAGCTGTCGAGCAACGTGCTGGCGGCGCACAAGGTGCTGTACCGCGGCCACCCGATCGCGGCGGTGGCGGCGACGAGCGCCCAGGTCGCGCGGCAGGCGCTGGAGCTGATCCACGTCGAGTACGAGGTGCTGCGGCCGGTGCTGGACGTGCGCGAGGCGATGAGGCAGGACGCGCCGCTGCTGCACGATGGTCTGCGTACGCGCTCGTCCGGCGGCGCATCAGAGCGGCCGTCGAACGTCGCCGCGCACACGCAGTTCCGCTTCGGCGACATCGAGCAGGGGTTCGCGGCGGCGGACGTGATCGTCGAGCGCGAGTTCGCAACGAAGATGGTGCACCAGGGCTACATCGAACCGCAGGCCGCCACGGCGACGTGGAACGCCGACGGCCAGCTGACGGTGTGGACCTCGACGCAGGGCGCGTTCACCGTGCGCGCGCAGGTCGCGGAGGTGCTGCGCCAGCCGATCTCGAAGGTGAAGGTCGTGCCGACCGAGATCGGCGGCGGCTTCGGCGGCAAGACCGTCGTCTACCTGGAGCCGCTGGCGGCGCTGCTGGCCAAGCAGACGGGCAAGCCGGTGAAGCTGCAGATGGACCGAACCGAGGTCTTCGAGGCGACGGGGCCGACCTCCGGCACGTCGATCAAGATGAAGATGGGCGCGACGAAAGCGGGGAAGATCGTCGCAGCGCAGGCGGAGCTTGCCTACGAGTCCGGCGCGTTCCCGGGCTCGCCCGTCGTCGAGGGCTCGCTGACGATGCTGGCGCCGTACGACATCGAGCACGTCCTGCTCGACGCGTACGACGTGGTGGTGAACAAGCCCAAGACATCGGCGTACCGCGCGCCGGGCGCGCCCGCCGCGGCGTTCGCCGCGGAGCAGGCGATCGACGAGCTGGCGGAGAAGCTGGGCATCGACCCGCTGAAGTTCCGCCTGCAGAACAGCGCGTTCGAGGGCGTGCGTGGCCCTCTTGGCAGGCCGCACGCGCTGATCGGCCACGGCGAGTGCCTGGAGGCGGCGCTGAGCTCGCCACACTACAACGCGCCGCTCGAAGGGCCGAACCGGGGGCGCGGCGTCGCGTCGGGATACTGGTTCAACGCGGGCATGCGCTCCAGCGCCACGGTGACGCTGCAGCCGGACGGCAGCGTCAGCCTGATCGAAGGCTCGACGGACATCGGCGGCACGCGCGCGTCGCTGGCGATGCAGCTCGCCGAGACGCTGGGCATCGAGTACGACGACGTGAAGCCGAGCGTCGTGGACACGGACTCGGTGGGCTACAACGACGTGACCGGCGGCAGCCGCGTCACGTACGCGTCGGGGATGGCGGTGCACGAGGCGGGCCTGGCGCTCCAGCGCGAGATCATCGAGCGGCTGACTAAGCACTGGCAGTGCGCGCGGGAAGACATCGAGTACGGCGACGGCACGTTCCGTACGAAGGATGCCGCGAAGCAGGGCACGTTCAAGGAGCTAGCGGGGCAGTTGCTGGGCCGCGGTGCCGGCATCATGGCCAGCGGATCGGTGCAGGCCGGGTTCGGCTCGGCGGCGCTCGCCACGCACATCGTCGATGTGGAGGTGGATCCGGAGACGGGCAAGGTAACGGTGCTGCGCTACACGGCGGTGCAGGACGCCGGCACGGCGATCCACCCGTCGTACGTCGAGGGGCAGATGCAGGGCGGCGCGGTGCAGGGCATCGGCTGGGCGCTGAACGAGGAGTACTACTACGACGACAGCGGCCGCATGGCCAACTCCAGCTTCCTGGACTACCGCATGCCGACCGCGCTCGACGTGCCGATGATCGACACGATCATCGTCGAGGTGCCGTCGCCCGTGCACCCGTACGGGGTGCGCGGCGTCGGCGAGGTGCCGATCGTGCCGCCGCTCGCCGCGATCGCGAACGCGGTGTACCGCGCGACGGGCGTCCGCCAGACGCAGCTGCCGATGTCGCCACGCCGCATCCTGGAGACGACGCTCGGCATCGAGTAGGAAACGCGGGCACCGGAGGGAGACGCAAACATGGACTCACCCACCAACTTCTCGCTGGCCGGCAAGGTCGCGCTGGTGACGGGCGGCAGCCGCGGGCTCGGGCGCGCGATGGTGCTCGGATTCGCGCGCGCCGGCGCCGACGTGGTGATCGCCAGCCGCAAGCTCGACGCGTGCCAGGCGCTGGCGGCGGAGGTGGCGGCGACGACCGGGCGGCAGGCGCTGGCGCACGCGTGCCACGTCGGCCAGTGGGACCAGATCGACGGGCTCGTGGAAGCTGCGTACGCGCGCTTCGGGCGGGTGGACGTGCTGGTGAACAACGCCGGCATGTCGCCGGTGTACCCGCGCCCGGTCGATGTGACCGAGGAACTGTATGACAAGGTGCTGGACGTGAACCTGAAGGGGCCGTTCCGGCTGACGGCGCTCGTCGGCACGCGCATGGCGGCGGGCGACGGCGGATCGATCATCAACGTCAGCAGCACCGCATCGATCCGGCCGAGCGAGTTCGTGATCCCCTACGCGGCGGCGAAGGCCGGCGTCAACGCGATGACGGAGGCCTTCGCGTACGCCTACGGCCCGAAGGTGCGCGTCAACTGCATCATGCCGGGGCCGTTCCTCACGGACATCTCGAAGGCGTGGGACATGCCGGCGTTCGAGCGGCAGGCGCAGCGCTTCGCGATGCGGCGCGGCGGCGAGCCGGAGGAGATCGTCGGCGCGGCGCTCTACTTCGCGAGCGACGCGTCGGGCTTCACGACGGGGGCGATACTGCGGATCGACGGCGGCAGCCGCGCGTAGGCTACTTCGCGGCGGCGCGCGCGTCCTCTTCGATGACGTGCTCGAGCGTCGCCAGCCCCTGCTCCAGCTCTTCGTCGGTGACGGTGAGCGGCGGCACGATGCGGACGGCGTTCGGGCGGACGTTGTTGACGATGACGCCGCTCTTCAGCGCGGCGTTCGTGACGCGCTCGCCGATGTCGCCGGTGAACTCGATGGCCCACATCAGCCCCTTGCCGCGCACCGACGCGACGTTCGAGCAGCGGTCGAGCAGCGACTGCAGGCGGCGCTCCACGATCTGCCCCTTGCGCGCGACGTCGGCGGGGATATCGTTGTCGATGATGTACTTCATGACCTCGTAGCCCACGCGCGTCGTCAGCGGCTCGCCGCCGTAGGTGCTGCCGTGATCGCCGGGCGTGAACACCGCGGCGTGCTCTTTCGCCAGGAACGCGGCCAGCGGCACGCCGCCGCCGATGCCCTTGCCCAGCGTCATGATGTCCGGCTCGGCGCCGAAGAGCTGATACGCGAAGAGTGTGCCGAGGCGGCCGCAGCCGGTCTGGACCTCATCGAAGATCAGCAGGATGTTCTGCTCGTCGCACCAGGCGCGCAGCCCGGGCAAGTAGCCCGCATCGGGCACGTTGATGCCGCCCTCGCCCTGGATCGGCTCGATGAAGATCGCGGCGGTTTTGCCGGTGGTAACGCGTTTCACGGCCTCGACGTCGTTGAACGGGACGTGGATGAAACCCTCGGGCAGCGGCGCGAACGGCGTCTTGTAGCGCTCGGTGCCGCCGGCGGTGATCATCTGCAGCGTGCGGCCGTGGAAGGCGTTTTCGGTGCAAATGATCTCGTACGCGCCCTGCTTCTTCTCCTTGCCCCACTTCCGCGCCAGCTTCAGCGCGCCCTCGTTGACCTCGGCGCCGCTGTTCTGGAAGTAGACGCGGTCGAAGCACGAGTTCTCGATCAGCAGCTCGGCCAGCTGGAGCTGGGGGATGGAGTAGAACTGGTTCGAGACGTGGATCAGCTTCGACGCCTGGTCGCGCAGCGCCTCGACGATCACGGGGTGCGAGTGCCCGAGGCTGATCGTGGCGGGGCCGCCGAAGAAGTCCAGGTACTCCTTGCCGTCCTCGTCCCAGAGGCGCGTGCCCTCGCCCCGCACGGCCACGAGGTCCATGCGGCGGCCGGTGCGCATGAAGTAGCGCTCTTCCTTCGCCCGCCAGTCAGTCATGCACGAAGAATAGCATGTGGGCCGCTGGTCGCTGGTTGGTGGAACGAGGCTGGCGGCGGGATCTAGCCGGCGAGTTCGTCGAGGTGGGCGCGGAGCTTGAGGATGGCGTCGCACAGGTCGTCGACATCCGCGCTCGTGCCGAGGAAGATCTCGTGCGGCAGCCAGATCATCTCCTTGCCGGCGGCCTTCTCGGCGACGGGGCAGTGCACCTGGCTGTAGTCCACCTCGATCGGCGCGTCCTTCCAGGCGAAGAGCGGGTTGCTGTAGACGGGCGTGTAGAACGCGCCGTTCAGCTTCATGCCCTCGGCGTACAGCGCCCGCGCGAAGCGGTCGCGCGAGACGCCGCGCCACGCGCGCTCGTCGTAGCGCAGCACGACGCCGTAGCCGGAACGCTGCGTCATGCGGTCGTCCTGCGGCAGCGTGCTGACGCCCTCGATCTCCGCGATGCGGCGCTCGAAGTGCGCGATGTTCTCGCTGCGGCGGGCGATCTGCTCCGGCAGCCGTTCGAGCTGCGCGAGCAGCACGGCGGCCTGGAACTCCGTGATGCGGTAGTTCCAGCCCAGCATCGTGCCCTCGGCGGCCTCTCGGTCGGTCGTCTTGACGCGCCCCGAGTTCACGTACGCGTGGCAGCGCTCCTCCATCGCCTCGTCGCTGGTGATGATGATGCCGCCCTCGCCGCTGGTCATCAGCTTCGACGACTGGAAGCTGAACGCGCCGAGGTCGCCCAGCGTGCCCGCGCCGCGCCCGCGCCAGAAGCCGCCGTGCATGTGCGCGCAGTCCTCGATCACCCGCAGCCCGCGCTCCCGCGCGATCGCCCCGATGCGGTCCATGTCCGCCATGCGCGACCCCAGGTGCACGGGCAGGATGGCGCGCGTGTCGGGCGTGAGGTGCCGTTCGATCTGCGCCGCGTCCATGCACCAGGTCTGCGGGTCCACGTCCACGAAGACGGGCTTGAAGCCCTGCACCAGCGCCGCGAACGCCGTCGCGTAGAAGGTCAGCGCGGGCACCAGAACTTCGTCGCCGCGCTCCAGGCCGGCGGCGCGCAGCGATACCTCGAGCGCCGTAGTGCCGCCGGTGGTGCAGATGCCGTACTTCGCGCCGTGATAGTCCGCGAACTTCTGCGCGAACTCGCCCGCGAAGACGTTAGGCGACGGAAATCCGCCCCAGTTGCCGCTCTCGACGACGCGCTGCAGGTTGCGGAGCTCGCGCTCGTCGTGCTGCGGCCAGTCGGGCCAGGGCTTCGTGCGTAGCGGCGCGCCGCCGCGGATCGCGAGATGTGGCATAGGAGCAGGGTAGCGGAACAGTCGCTGGTCGCTAGGTGGCCGCTGGTTGCTTAGTCGCTGGTTGCTGGTGGGGAAGCGGATCAGGGACTTCGAATGGGATCGTGATCGGCCTTTATGCTGAACGTGTGGCCCAGGCCCACAGACGGATCCGTGTCCACGTTGTAGGTCAAGATCTGCACGTACGACCGGCCCCGCCGGAACATCACGTCACCGCTGTCGTCCGTCGTCCACCCGTCCACAGAGGCCTTGGCGTAGAAGCCGCGCACATCAGACGCAGTCCACCCAACCGGGGCTTGATAGATGACCTCGGTTGAATAGTGCTGCGTGCATCCCTGGGGTATCGGATCGCACGACTCATCGTGGTAGGCGGAGGTCGTCGTACGCATCTTGTAAGCGCCGTGAGGTAATGGGAAACTAGAAATGAGTGCCAGATTCTTGTCTTCGGCTCCTGACTTGCCGCAGCCCACCGAAGCTCCGACCAGCACCAGCGAAAGGAGCAGCCATCCGAGGCGCGGTGCAAGCTTCCAACTACCCACTACCAACCACCCACTTCCTACACCGTCACCGGCTCCCGTTTCGTGAAGGTGAAGAGCTGGGCGGGACGGTGGGCGCCTTCCATGCGCGTGCCGCCGGCGGGCTTGATGATGCCGAGCGAGAGCATGCGGCGGCGGAAGTTCCGCTTGTCCAGCTCGCGGTCGAGAATCGCCTCGTACACCTGCTGCAGGTCGCTGAGCGTGAACTGGCGCGGCAGCAGGCTGTAGGCGACGTTCGTGTAGTCGAGCTTCGAGCGCAGGCGGCGCACTGCGTAGTCGACCACGGCGTTGTTGTCGAAGGCCAGTGCCGGCAGCTTGTACGCGCTGTGCCATGCCGGACACCACGCCTCGCTGTCGCGCAGGCGCACCTGCGTGTGCTGCACGAGCGCGAAGTAGGCGATCGCGACGCCGCGCCCGGCGCCATCGCCGCGCGAAAGCTCGCCGAAGGTGTAGAGCTGCTCGAGGTAGACGTCCTGCACGCCGGTCTCGTCCAGGAGCTTGCGGGCTGCCGCGCGGTCGAGCGTCTCGCCCTCGGCCAGGAGGCCGCCGGGGAGCGCCCAGTAATCGCGGAACGGCTCGGCGCTGCGGCGGATCAGCAGCACGCGCAGGTCATCCTCCACCACGGTGAGGATGACGACGACGACCGCTACGAGCGGTGAGACCGGGGTGCGTTGTGCGGGAGACACGGAACTATCGCTGATCCTTGCGGCGTTCCTCGAAGTACCCTTCGGTCAGGTTCCAGACCAGGCCCACGACGGCGAAGCCGCCGATACCGGCCAGCAGTGGCAGTACGAATGCGTCGAGTGACATATCTATGCACGGACCGGTGCGGGGAGCGCTGTTCCTTGCAATGACCACGCGGTTGCGTTTGCGATGCGGACGGCGGCCATGCGGCCGATCTCCGCTTCGCCCTCGAAGTGTACCAGCTTGCCGGGACGGTTACGACCGGTCCAACGCCCGTCGCGGCGGCTTTCCACCAGCACCTCCTGCTGCGTGTCAAGGAAGCGCTGGTTGATCGCGAACGAGATCCGCGCCTCCAGCTCCTCGACCGCGCGCAGCCGCTCCTGCTTCACCTCGACGGGCACGTCGTCGGCCAGCTTGCGGTGCGCGATCGTGCCGGGCCGCGGCGAGTAGGCGGCGGCGTGCACCTTGTCGAAGCGCAGCCGCTCCAGCAGGTCGTAGGTGTTGCGGAACTCGGCGTCGGTCTCGCCACAGAATCCGACGATGATGTCCGTCACCATGGCGGCGTCGGGCATGCGCGACCTGACGAGCTCGAACTTCTCCTGGTACTCGGCCAGCGTGTAGCCGCGCCGCATGCGCTCCAGCACGGCGTCGTCGCCGGCCTGCACTGGGATGTTGAAGTTCTCGCAGACCTTCGGCAACTCGGCGACGGCGTCTACGATCCGCGCGGTCATGTCCTTCGGGTACGACGTGAGGAAACGGATGCGCTCCAGCCCCGGCGTGTCGTGGATGTCGCGCATCAGGTCACCGAGGTCGGGCGCGCCGGGCAGGTCGTGGCCGTATGCCTCCACCGTCTGGCCGAGCAGCGTCACCTCGCGCACGCCGCGCGCGCAGTAGTGCTCGATCTCGTTGCGGATGTCGGCGACGGCGCGGCTGCGCTCGCGGCCGCGGCGGTAGGGCACGATGCAGTACGTGCAGAACTTGTCGCAGCCGTGGATAACGGGCACGAACGCGGTGACGGCGTCCGGCGCGGCGAAGGTCGTGGGCCAGAACTCGCCGCCGCTGTCGTCCGCGCCGGCGATCTCCATGATCGGCGAGAAGTCTTGCGGCCGCGCGAAGACGTCGACATACGGGAAGCGGCGGCGCAGGTCGTCGTCCTGCGGGCCGACCATGCAGCCCATGACGGCGATCTTCATGTCGTGGCCGCGCGATCGCAGCTTCTTCAGCCGGCCGAGCTGTCCGATGGCCCGGTCCTCGGCGTGCTCGCGGACCGAGCACGTGTTGAGCACGACCACGTCGGCCAGCTCGGGCGCGTCGACGGCGGTCAGGCCGGCGCGGTCAAGTCCGGCCGCCAGCTTCCGCGAGTCGGCGACGTTCATCTGGCAGCCCACGGTCCAGATGTGGTACTTCACGGCGGGAGTGTAGCAGCACTGGGCGCGCAGCAGACAGCGGAGGCTGCTCGGCTCCTACGCCGCCCGCTTCGCCGTCACCTGCAGCTTGTTGCCCCAGCGGCCCAGGGCGGCATCGGCCAGCGAGACGGCGGCGCGGTAGGCGCGGCGCGTGAGCGGGCGCGACGCCAGGCGCATGATGCTGCCGGGCTCGTGCCGGTAGTACATCAGGTAGCGGCCCTCCGCCGCCACGTCGAAGCCGTGCGCGCGCAGCTCGCGGGCGACGTCTTGCGGGCGCAGGCGCGCGACGCGATTGCCGGCGTCCTCCCACGCCTGGGAGATGCCCAGCTTCACCATGGCGGCGGTGCCCAGCGCATCGGCGGGCTCGTTGACGCTCACCGCGCGGCTGGCGACGCGCGCAAGCTCCCGCAGGCCCAGGGCGGGCTCCGCAAGGTGATGCAGCCCGTCGTGCACGTAGCTGATGTCCGCCGCCGCGTCGCGCAGCGGCAGGCGCTCCACATCGCCGACCACGACGAGATAGTCGAGGCCGTAGCGCTGCGCCCGGGCGAGCGCACGCTGCGCGCAGCCCTCGGAGATGTCAACGGCGATGACGCCGGCGCCCTCGCGCGCCAGCAGCTCCGCGTCCATGCCGCTGCCGCAGCAGGCGTCGACGACGGTCGCGCCGCGGAGCGGCGGCAGGTGCGCGACGCTGCGGCGGAACTTCTGCCCGATCAGCCAGCGGTATGCCTCGGGCGCGTTGTTGGGGCGGCTGATCTCGAACTCCTCCGCGACGCCGCGGTCGAAGTAGTCGGCCTGCTGGTGCTTGTGGGCGTGCATGTGGTCGATCTCGTCGTGCACGTGCGACGCGTCGCATCCGGCGGGCAGCAGGATCGGGATGCCGCCGTGGACGTGATAGACGGCCGCGCATAGACTGCACGTGATCTCGCCATCGCGCATATCTGCGTCGAGGCCGATCAGTTCGCCGTCGCGGCAGTCCGGGCAGACCAGGAGCTTGAGCAGATCAGGCCGCTGCACGGGTTTCTCCTTCCGATACGGCGCCGGTGCGCGCATCGGGCGCTGCGGCGTTCGCCGCGAGGCGGCGCTCCGCCAACTTCGCATCGATCATCAGCTCGTACATGGCGATGAGCCCGCAGAACAGCAGGCCGCGCCGCCCGTCGAGGAAGCCCCGTTTCACGACGTACAGCCACGCGAAGCGGATCAGCGGGCGGCCCGGAAGCCGGAACCAGACGCGGTCCTTCATGGCGCGCCGGCGGTCCGCCCACGACCCGGTCCACGAGCCATGCTTGCGGTCCGCGCCGGGGTTCATGATCTCGGCGGCCTCCAGCGCGGCGTAGCGGTTGTGGCGCTCGATGAACGCCGTCAGCCCCTTGCGGTTCTCGTGCATCATCGCGACGCGCAGCGGGCGCGCTTCGCCGGCGACGATCATGTGCTCGTGCACCTGGACATCCTCGCAGCGCGCCCCTGCCCTGCGGAAGAGGCGGAGCTGGTAGTCCGGGTACCACCACGCGTGCTTCAGCTCCTGACCCAGGAAGATGTAACGGCGCGCGACGTAGTAGCCCGCCACGGACGGCGCCTGCACGGCCTCGCGCATCTCGGCGGCGGCGGCTTCGGGCAGGTACTCGTCGGCATCGAGGAAGAGCACCCAGCCGGTAGTTATGTCGAGTTCACGGAGCGCCCAGTTCTTCTGCCCGGCGTGGCCCTCCCACGCGTGCTGCACCACCTCGGCGCCGTGCGCGGTCGCGATCTCGCGGGTGCCGTCGGTGCTGCCGCAGTCCACGACGATGACGCGGCCGAGCGGGCGCGCCGAGCGGACGCAGCGGGCGATGTGCAGCGACTCGTCGCGCGTGGGGATGATCACCGTGATGTTGCTGCCGCTCATGCCGCCACCCTTCCGTACATCGCCGTAAGCTGCGGGCCGACGGCCGACCAATCGTATCGCCGAGCGAACGCCCGCGCGGCGGTGCCCAGCGCCTCGCGTCGGGCCCCGTCGCCCAGCAGCGCGACGATCTCGGCCGCGAACGCCTCCGCATCGAGATCGCAGACCACGGCGGCGCCGGCCGCCGCGATCTCGGGCGCGATGTTGACGCCGGGGGCGATGACCGC
>Ga0315281_10000392_pt1 | contig 60285 bp, 67 predicted proteins | sample YL17G07_0_MG_FD_204540 | JGI IMG/M metagenome (GOLD analysis project Ga0315281, IMG submission 204540) | Sediment microbial communities from Yellowstone Lake, YNP, Wyoming, USA - YL17G07_0 | ecosystem: Environmental > Aquatic > Freshwater > Lake > Sediment | place: USA: Wyoming | collected...
CAATCAGGCTCTGGTTAAAAACCAGTCCTCAGGTTGGGACGGCCTCCCCTGTGAATCGTGAAATCTTACTTGACCTCCTCAACAACATTTCATTAAATTCGATCATACAAGGTTGGGTTAGCGGCTTCACCGCGTAACCCAACAGCATTTTAATCATGTTGGGTTACGTCCTTCGGCCTAACCCAACCTACGCAGGAATGATGAATCAAATGGCTTGCAGCGCGGCCAGCGCCGCGTCGTAATTCGGTTCGTTTTTTATATCGCTGACCAGTTCGGTATAGCGCACCACGTTGTTGCTATCCAGCACGATCACGGCACGTGCCATCAGTCCGGCCAGCACGCCATCGGCGATCTTTACGCCGTAGTTGCGCATGAACTCGCGACCACGCATGGTGGAAAGGTTGACTACGTTGTCCAGGCCTTCGCTGGCGCAGAAGCGCGCCATGGCAAACGGCAAGTCGGCGGAGATGTTTATCACCATGGTATCGGTCAGGGTGCTGGCGGCCTGGTTGAAGCGGCGCGCGGAAGCCTGACAGGTAGGCGTGTCCAAACTCGGCACGATGTTCAGCACTTTGCGTTTACCGGCAAAGTCATTGAGTGTGAGGTCTTTCAAATCCTTGCTAACCAGCGAGAAGGCTGGCGCGGCTTGTCCAACTTGCGGAAAATCGCCATGCAGATGAACGGGTGAACCGCCGAGTGCTGTGCTGTGTGCCATGTCGTTCTCCTCAGTAAAGTGCGTGGCGTAACGCCGCCACATAGCGTTGCAAATCTTCGTTGGTTTTGGTTTCGGTAGCGCAAACCAGAATTGCATTACCCAACTGCGGGTAGTGTAGCTGCAAATCAAAGCCGCCCGATATGCCTTGTCCGGCCATGCTGGCTAACACCGCTACGGAGGATTTTGGCAGATGCAGCACGATCTCGTGGAAATGCGGTGCGCTGAACAAACGCTTCACGCCGTGCACGCCGCTGGCGAGTACTGCCAGCGCTTGTGTGTTGCTATGCGACGCGGCAGCGACGCGGCGCAGCCCATCCACGCCGAGCAATGCCATGTGGATGGCCGCAGCGGTCACCATTAAACCTTGATTGCTGCAAATATTGGAAGTCGCCTTGGCGCGGCGAATGTGTTGCTCGCGCGCTTGCAGCGTCAGCGTGAAGCCCGGCTTGCCGTCCAGATCCACGGTGCGGCCGATGATGCGCCCCGGCATCTGGCGCACCAGCGCCTGCTTGCAGCACATGAAGCCGAAATAGGGTCCGCCGCTGGATAGCGGCGCACCGAGCGGCTGTCCGTCGCCCACGGCGATATCCGCGCCCTTGCCGCCCCAATTGCCCGGCGCTTTCAGCAATGCAAGTGTCAGCGGATTCACCAGCGCAATGGCCAGCGCATTCTGTGCATGCGCCCAAGAGGTGAGTGCGTCCACATCTTCCAGCGCGCCAAAGAAATTCGGCTGTGGAATCACCAGCGCGGCGATGTCGCTGCCCGCGTGCTGCTCCAATGCCTTGAGGTCGGTGGTTCCAGTTGCTGCATCGAACGGGCTTTCCACCAGCTCGATGTTTTGCAGTTTGACGATGCTGTGCGCCACGCTGCGATACAGCGGGCTGACAGTAGCGGGCAGCAGCACACGATGCGAACTCTTGTGCGCACGCACCGCCATCAAAATCGCTTCGGCCAGCGCGGAGGCTCCATCGTACAAGCTGGCGTTGGACGCATCCATGCCGGTCAGCGATGCGATCATGGTCTGGTATTCATACAGCACTTGCAGCGTGCCCTGGCTGGCTTCGGCCTGATACGGCGTATAGGCGGTGTAGAACTCGCCGCGCGTGGCAATTTCCCACACCGCTGCGGGAATGTGGTGTTCGTATGCGCCCGCGCCGATGAAGTTGAGCAGCGGTGTGTCGCGTGCCGCGCGCTCGTGCATCAAGCGCGTGACCTGCATCTCGTTCATGCCCTCTGGCACTTGGGTGAGCTTGCCGCTACGCAATGCGGCAGGGATTTCGTCGAACAGCGCGTCAATATTTTTCGCGCCGATGCTGGCGAGCATGGACTGGATATCCTGCTCGGTGTGGGGAATGAAAGGCATTGTGCTTCCTTAAATACGAGAAGGGAGAAGAGGGAAGGGGGAAGGGTAAAAGCAGTGGCACATACAGCCCGTTGGTTCTACCCTTCTCCCTTAACCCTTCCCCCTTCTCCGGGTTTCAATGTGCTTCGCTGTCTACGTGCGCCTGATACGCCGTGGCATCCATCAGGGCGTTCACGTCGGCGGCATTGTCCGGCTTGAGTTTGAACATCCATGCTGCATACGGATCATCGTTGATTTTTTCCGGCGCGCTGTCCAGGTCACTGTTTATTCCTACTACTACGCCGCTCACCGGCGCATACACATCGGCTGCGGCCTTCACCGATTCCACCACGGCGCATTCTTCCCCGGCCTTCAGCTTGCGGCCGATGGCGGGGCTTTCCACGAACACCATGTCCCCCAGCAGCTCCTGCGCGTGTTGCGTGATGCCGATGCTGAGAGTGCCATCGGCTTCGGTTCTGACCCACTCATGGGAGGCGGTGTATTTCAGGTTGATCGGGTTGCTCATGAGATTCTCCTTAACAATTTATATGTAGCTTGCAGCTAGTAGCTCGTAGCAAAAACGGGTTGGCTACAAGCTACCCGCTACCAGCTACTAGCTCAGTGTCTTGCCGTTGCGCGCAAACGGGTATTTCACCACCTTGGCTGCCAGCATTTTATCGCGAATTGCCACTTGCACCGTGTCACCAATTTGCACTTCTTTCGGCACGCGTGCCAGCGCGATGGATTTTTCCAGTGTCGGCGAGAAACTGCCGCTGGTGATCTCGCCTGCACCGTGCGCGGTATGCACCTGCTGATGGCCGCGCAACACGCCGCGATCCAGCAGCACGAGGCCAACCAGCTTGCGCGCCGGGGGGTTGGCAAGCAACGCCGCCTTGCCGATAAAATCGCGTTCACTCTTCAAGTCCACCGTCCACGCCAAGCCGGATTCCAGCGGATTCACCGTTTCATCCATGTCCTGGCCGTATAGATTCATTCCGGCTTCAAGACGCAATGTGTCGCGTGCGCCCAATCCGCACGGTTTTACACCCTTTGCAACCAGAGAATTCCAGAAATAAGGCGCGGCGTTGTCAGGGATCATCACTTCAAAACCGTCTTCGCCGGTGTAGCCGGTTCGCGCGATAAACATCGAACCCACCACAACACCGCTAAAAGGCACGAGGTTCTCGGTCAGTTTCTGGCTGCCGGGCATCGCAGCCCATAATTTCGCTCTGGCATTCGGGCCTTGCACTGCGATGATCGCCAGTTCGGGGCGGTCGGCAATATCCAATGGCTGCCATCCACCAAGCGCCTCGCTTTGCTCTTCTGTCGCGTCTGCGGGGGCGTCCGCATTTTCTTCGCTTTCCGCATAGCAATCGGGATGTGCCTTCGCGTGCTCTGCGGCCTGTTGCTTCATCCACGCAATATCCTTGTCGGCCGTGCCCGCATTCACCACGATGCGGAACCAGTCCTCATTCATGAAATACACGATCAGATCGTCAATCACCCCACCGTTTTCCAGCAACATGGAGGAATACAACGCCTTGCCGGGAACGGTGAGCTTGCCCACATTGTTCGCCAGCAGGTAACGCAGAAAATCACGCACGCCCTTGCCCTTGATGTCCACCACGCGCATGTGCGACACGTCGAACATGCCGCAATCGTTGCGCACCCGGTGATGCTCGTCGATTTGTGAACCATAGTTCACCGGCATATCCCAGCCGCCGAAATCAACCATCTTTGCGCCCATGGCGCGGTGTGCTGCGTTGAGCGGGGTTTGCTTAAGTGCCATAGTAGCTTTCTGAAATAAAAAAGGGCGCAGCACGAATTCGTGCTGCGCCCCATCTGTCCTTGATACCTGAGAGATTACAACTTGCGTTGCGTGCCCCTTCGGTGGCTGGTTAATCCAACACTCTCCAGATTTGCCTGCACCAATAGTTCCTGAGCCTGAGCGGTTGCGGGTGTTGCGCCTTCGGCGGTGTCATTGCTGACACGCTCTCCCATTGGTCTGAACGGCAGGCGGAACTATACAGGAAGAAAGCGGGTGGCGGCAAACTACTACGCGCCAACGCTATGCGTGAACTGGACTACCGCTTCTCCGCGCGCAACAAGGCATGCACGATCTCACTATCGTCTTGTGCTTGGGCGTCAGGCGCTGAAAATCTTCCGGCAGGGTGGCGAGGGCATCTTCCCCGCAGGTGCTGCGTTTTTCCTCGGCCTTCAGCGCCACCGCGTTTTTTCGTTTTCCCCATAGTGCAGCCAATGGGGAGAAGCCTTCAGCCACTTCGCCAGTGCGCGGATTTTATCCCCTGCGGGAATGGCCTCGCCGTTGAGCCACTTGCGCACGGCTTGCGTGGCAATCGGTTTGCCCAGATAGCGCCGGTTGAATTCGCGCGCCACAAGGGTGGGGCTGGTAATGCCGATACCCGCATCGTTGAGCAAGCGCGTCAACCACTTGCCGAAAGCTTCCTTCTCGTTCATCAGGCTCATGTACAAAAACTACCATCCTGACGGTAACTATGAATTGCTTTTGTAGGTAACTGGTAATTGACTGCAAAAAACCTGGCAGACGCAATCCGCTATTTAACGTGAAACTACAAGCAGATGAAACAAGCTATACTGCACCGCACCGGAGAGGGGAAATATCCGGTGCTCATACGTAGCGCACTGACTGAACAAACCGCCTACATGGGCAAGCCGCAATAAAAAAGATTTCGCAGCATTTTCTGTAGTTGGTTTTCCGGAGATTCGTGTCGTGTTTGAGTTTGACTGGGATAATCGGAAGGTGGCATCGAATCTGGCGAAGCACAAGGTTTCGTTTGCCGAGAGCGCGAGCGTTTTCATGGACTCGTTCGCCGTGACGTACCCGGACGGCGAGCATTCATCCGGAGAGGCTCGCTTCTTGACCTTCGGCATGTCGGATAGGCACAGAATCCTGATAGTCTCGCATGTAGAATCGGCCCGTGGTATCAGAATTATTAGTGCGCGTCGGGTGACGCGCGAGGAAAGGAAAATTTATGAAGAAAACCGCTGACATTGATCCGCTCGACAGAACTTTCTCCCCGGCAACACTTCAAGGCAAGGGGGTTCGCGGAAAGTATTTTGCACGCGTCGCAAAAGGCACAAACTTGGTTCGCCTTTCGCCGGAAGTGGCGCGTCTCTTCCCATCAGAAGAAGCCGTCAACAATGCACTGCTTTCCCTCGCCGAACTTTCCAAGAGTTTGCCAAACCTAACAGGTCGCTCAAAGCGAACGACCCGTAAGCGGGTAGCCGTTTAGCTTGGTGGGCACGCATTTGTGCCCACGCTGACTCAAAACTTCAGCGGGTAGCGGGTTGCCTACCTTTAGTGTACCCCTTGCTGGTGAAGGACGTATCGAAACATGAGCGGTTGCACTGTTTTCTGGACTACTGCTTTTCCGCGCGCAACAAGACATGCGCGATCTCGCACACCACCAGCTTGTGCCTGGGTGCCAAGCGCTGGAAATCTTCCGGCAGTGTGGTGACGGCATCTTCCCCATAAATGCTGCGTTCTTCCTCCACCTTCAGCACCCCCGCGTTTTTCTCGTTTTCCCCATAGTGCAGCCAATGGGGAGAAGCCTTCAGCCACTATATCTCCGGCACCATGATACCAACGTGCTTTTCGAGATCAACGGTCTGGAGCTTACCTGCCTGGTCATGGTACTGGATAAATGCTTTCGGCCTTTGCACTTTGCTGTCCAAGGCGGCAAGCGCCATGCGAAGCGCTACCCCCTGGCGCAATAGCTCGGCATCGGAAACACCTGGCACAGCGGCACAAAGCCGCTTCCAGAGGACATGCCATGGCCCGGACAAGCGCAGCGTGACGGTCGTCGTCTTCTTGGGGATGGGAGCGACGAGCCCTTTGGTTTCGCCGATCCTGATTCCTTTATCGCCACTGCCCCTTGGTGTAATACCCCGAGGTCTTGCATCGGGGATAAGCGTAGGGCGAGCGAAGCAATTTATGCTCGGTCTTTTTTCCATATCTCCACTTCTAATTTCATCAGCAAGAAATAATGCCTTACGATATGTTCAGGCAGGCCATTCAACAAGGCCTGAAAATCTTTCTGGGTAATCCGTTTCTTGCCGTATCCCGCCATACCTTCTTGAGGTACGCGAGACAGTTGATGCACTTCTGTCTTGAACAATTCCGACATGGGGACAGAAAGAGCCTTAGTGATCATTTCAAGAGATTTTTGGGTGAATCGTCTCTTGCCACTCTCAATCTGATTTATATACCCCTGCGACAGGCCGCTCCTCAGGGCCAGTTCCTCCTGTGTAATCTCTGCCTCAAGCCGCACTACGTGCGGCAAAGCGCGAGCACGAGCTTGCCGAAGCCGGGCTCACGCGCAAGGGGAGTACGGTGAAGAAAGGGAATGTGATCGAGGCGCAGTACACACTCCAGCCGCAGATCATTTTCTCCAACAGTAATGCGGGTGGCGCGGCGGCCATTGGTGCGATTGCCGGTATGTTCATTCCGGGCGCCGCGTTGATTGCAGGAGCGATAAAGTTCAAGGAAGCCCAGGTGATGATTACGCTCATCAATAACGATACTCTGATTCAGGAAGGTGTCGCCGAGGGAAGTGCAAAATCAACGGATATTGGTATTGGCGGTGCATTTCTCGGAGGACTTGGCGCGGCAGGTGGGGCTGGCTGGAGCAACACCGCTGAAGGCAAGGTCGTCGCCGCCGCGCTCATGGATGCAACCAACAAAATAGTCCCCCTTGTGCAGAGCCTTCAAGTGCCGCAAGCGCCTGTACCACAGCCTGCCGTGGTAAAGCCATCCGCTGAAAAGCAGCCTGTTGAACAAGCGCCGACACCGGTGAAAAAGACTGGCAAGAAGAAGACGTGATTCGAGAGATAGAAGCCAGCGTCCATTATTTATGCCACCGGCAGGTTTAATGGCTGGCCGCCCAGCAGGCGCATTCCCATGGTTCGATACGGCCTGCGGCCTACTCACCACGAACGGCCTAATGGACAATCTGGATTGAACGTAAGCCGGATAAGTCCATTGCTATTTTCTTACTCCTGGCAGGTTTTCCGGAAGGCATGTTTGCCACACAACCCGGAAGGTTACTGCGGGTAAAACAGGAACAGCCGATACCCCGATGCTTTGAGGTCGGCGGTGTCAAGGTTCAATTTTATACTGAACTCGCGATTGGCCGCCAAGCCTTGTTTTTCGTCCTCGCCCGGCTTGAGGTATTCCGCCGGACGAAAGGTACGGCGCGCCAGCGCTTTGTCCTGCGTGTCAGTCAGAGTAAGTTCGAGATTGGGATAGGCTTGCGCGTAAGGCGCGCGATTATGCAGAAGTGCGTTGAGGATGATGACATTGGACTGTGCGGGGTTGGCTTCCAGATCGGAAGATTCGATGCTCACCAAATCCGCCTTCTGTGGCAACGGAATGGAGCACTGGAGCAACCCGCAATAGGAGGTGAGGACGTGCTTGAGGCCGGGCATATTTGTGGCAAGTTCGGTGCGGAAAAAATACGCAGCCTGCGCCAGCAGTACGATCAATAGCAGCAGGCAGCCGACGGCCCACGGCCAGCGGGGTGGCTTCTTGGCTGGTTCGGGTGGGGTGGCATCCAGGTCATCTGCAAAGGTGATTTGTTGCGCCAGCGTGACGGGCGCTGCAAATTCAATTTCATTCGGCCTCTCTGCGCGAGCTGGGGTTACATGGTTAAAGTCGAGTTCTTCATGCGTTGCAGGGGCAGGCTCGGCTGCGGTTTCGGCGGGAGTTTGCCGGGTTTCTTCCGGCGCGATGGGCAGGTCGAGTTGCGGGCTGGGCTGGTCGTCCTGCAAATATTCTGCGGCGTTGAACACCGCCTGGCAGCGCCCGCAACGCACCAGGCCCTGATGCGCATCAAGCTGCTCCCGGCTTACCTTGAAGCGGGTGTTGCACTGGGGGCATTGGGTTGAGGTGCTCATCGTTTTATGCCGGACAGACATGCCCAGCCATCTTCCGTGATTGGGGGCTCAAGGTTAAACCATTGCGCGTAAATTTTCATCACATCCTCGACTTGTTCGGCAAGGATACCAGAGAGCACTATGCGCCCGCCCTGCCTTGTTGCACTGGCGAGTAGCGGGGCAAGCACTTTGAGCGGGTTGGTGAGTATATTGGCGACGACGATATCGGTTTGCTGTTGCGGCGCTGCATCCGGCAGGCAGAACTGCGCCGCCACCTGATTGGCTGCCGCGTTGTCGCGGCTGGACTGCACCGCCTGTGTATCCACGTCCACGCCGATGGCGCTAACCGCGCCCAGCTTGAGCGCGGCGATGGCGAGGATGCCGGAACCGCAGCCGTAATCCAGTACCGATTCGCCGCCTTTGATATTGTCGTCAAGCCAGCGCAGGCACAGCCGCGTGGTGGGGTGGCTGCCGGTGCCGAACGCCAGGCCGGGGTCGAGTGTAATGTTGATGGCTGCGGGGTCGGACGGGGTATGCCAGGTGGGCACGATCCACAGCCGTTGCGAGATGCGGATAGGATCGAACTGGGATTGGGTCAGGCGCACCCAGTCGTTATCGGCCAGTGCTTCAATATAGAATTCGGGGAGTTGTTCGAGGCCGATGCTGCTGGCGGCTTTACGCAGGATTGCCGGCACATCCTGATCGTCGTTGAACAATGCGCTGACGCGATTGTGTTGCCACATTCCGGGCGGCAGTTCGCCTGGCTCACCGAAAATCGCCTGCTCGTCCGGTGTGTCGGCATCGGCATCCAGCAAACCCACCGACAGCGCGCCGAATTCAAGCAAAACGTCGCTTAACGCTTCGGCATGTTCCGCGCCGGTGTCAACGACGAGATTGAGCCACGGCATTTATTCCAATTCCATTTCTGTGGTCAAACAAGGCTGTTCGGGGTCACGGGGTCAGGTCTTGCATTGCGACATCCCTTCCAACACCGTAATCCGCTTGCGCCGCCAACACGGGCATTTCGGCGGTTGGGGCAGGCGGTATATCCAGAAAGAACATGGCTTTTCCTCGCTGTTTCACGGACAGGATGCCCGCGCTCTCATTTGTTGAGCTGGCTGCAAGCTTGCTACATCAAGTCGCTGCCGTGCTCTTGTGGGCATTCACCGCCCTGCTCACGGTCGCATAATGCACGCCGAAGTGCCTGGCTATCGCTGCCATTGTGTGCCGCCCCGATAGATATGCCTGCGCCATGGCTTCGTTGCGATTATAGCGCTGCTCGAATTCCGCCAGCGGTTGCGTTATCGCACGCCGCTGTGCGCGGGGTATTTCGTCCAGCGCCGATTTTTTCTCTATCAGCGCTTGCATCTTTTTGACGAACGTTTCAGAGCCCAGGTATATCTGCCCTTGCAATTGCGTCCACACACCCGGCAATCGCGCTCCTTCATGAACGAACTGTACATATTTTTCAATTGCGCCGGATCGCCGTTTCCCAAATTGGGCCAGTATCCAGTCTGTCTGCAACCAGCCTGGCGTGGGAACTTGTCCGCAGGTAGCAAGGTAGCTGCTCCATTGCCAGTTTTCAAGGCGCTTCACCATTTTTGCCCGCAACGGATTTAATACAACATAGCGCGCCAGTTCCAGCAGGCAGCTGTCCCGTTCCACAAGAATGGCTTTGTATCTGCCTTGGAACACGTGCCCTACCCGTTGATGGCTGCGGTTGAAACGTTGAGTGTATACCCCGTTGAGTTGCCGCATTCCCCGCGCAAGGTTTGCCTCCGGGATTTCAATCAGGAGGTGGTAGTGATTGGTCATCTGGCACCAAGCGTGACACACCCAGTTAAAGCGTTCGCAGACTTGCCCGAGCACCTCCAGCCACGTCTCCCTGTCGGTGTCGGTCAAATAAATGTCCTCACGCCCATCGCCCCGCGATGTCACATGATAGATACCGCCGGATAATTCTATTCTGAGTGGACGTGCCATAAGGCGGCATTGTAGCAGGTAAATGTGTTAATGCAAGACCTGACCCCCGACCCTTTTCGACCCTTTTTGGACCCTTTTTGCGAAATTTTTCCCGCGCCTTGCATTTGGGCGAACTCTGGATTTTTAGAGGTGCCCTTAAGACCCCTTGGTGCGCTCGGCCAGCTTATGTTCCAGATAATGGATGCTGGTACCACCACTCAGGAAGGCAGCGTCCTGCATCAGTTCCTGATGCAGCGGAATATTGGTGTCTATGCCTTCCACCGCCATTTCGGACAACGCGGTGCGCATGCGCGCCATAGCCTGTTCGCGTGTGTCGCCGTAAGCGATGATCTTGCCGATCATGGAGTCGTAATGGGGCGGCACGAAGTAGTTGGCATACACATGCGAATCGACGCGGATGCCGGGACCGCCCGGCGTATGCCAGGTGGTAATGCGGCCAGGCGAAGGTGTGAACTTATAAGGATGTTCGGCATTGATGCGGCATTCGATGGCGTGGCCTTTGAACACGATGTCTTTTTGCCGAAGGCTGAGTTTTTCACCGGCGGCGACGTGTATCTGCTGCTGCACGATGTCGATTCCGGTAATCATTTCAGTGACCGGGTGCTCCACTTGCAGGCGGGTGTTCATCTCAATGAAGAAAAATTCGTCGTTCTCATACAGAAACTCGAAGGTGCCCACACCGCGATAGCCGATCTTGCGGCAAGCCTCCGCGCAGCGTTCGCCGATCTTGTTGCGCAGACGCGCATTGAGCAGGGGCGCGGGTGCTTCTTCGATAATTTTCTGATGGCGGCGCTGCATCGAACAGTCGCGCTCACCCAGATACACGGCGTTGCCGTAAGAGTCGGCCAGCACCTGAAACTCAATGTGACGCGGATTCTCCAGAAACTTCTCCATGTATACAATGGGGTTATTGAAAGCGGTTTGCGCTTCGCTGCGCGTCATGGCCACGGCGTTGAGCAACGCTGCCTCGGTATGCACCACGCGCATGCCGCGCCCGCCGCCGCCGCCCGCTGCCTTGATGATGACCGGGTAGCCAATGCTGCGCGCAATCTTGACGATTTCAGAAGGGCTGTCCGGCAGTGCGCCATCCACGCCGGGAACGCAGGGGACACCGGCTTTCTTCATCGCATTCTTGGCGGAAATCTTGTCGCCCATCAGGCGAATGGTTTCCGGACGCGGGCCGATGAACACGAAGCCGCTTTTTTCCACGCGCTCGGCAAAGTCGGCGCTCTCCGACAGGAAGCCGTAACCGGGATGGATGGCTTGTGCGTCGGTGATTTCCGCCGCGCTGATGATGGCCGGAATGTGCAGGTAGCTTTGCGACGAAGGGGCGGGGCCGATGCACACCGATTCATCGGCCAGCCTGACATACTTGGCGTCCGCGTCAGCTTCTGAATGGACGGCTACCGTCTTGATGCCCATCTCGCGGCAGGCGCGCTGAATACGCAGGGCGATTTCGCCGCGGTTTGCAATCAGAATTTTTTCAAACATGGCAATGGGCGCCAGCTTGGGCGTCGTACGCATAATCCCGCGTTTCAACAAACCACCAGGCGGTTTATCGTCGCCTTGCTCGGCGGGCGGCTTCTTTTCAAACATGATTAACCGATTATGAACAACGGTTGGCCGAACTCCACGGGCTGGCCGTTCTCCACAAGAATGGCCTTGATGGTGCCAGCCTGATCGGCCTCGATTTCATTAAGCAGCTTCATGGCTTCGATGATGCACAAGGTATCACCTACGCTCACGCTTTGGCCTACCTCAACGAAGAACTTGGCGCCTGGGGAAGGGCAACGGTAAAAACTGCCGACCATGGGCGATTTCACCACATGGCCTTCCGGCTCGGCAGCCTTGTCCGGTTCGGCAGGCGCGGCGGCGGACGGTAGCGGCGCAGACGCGACCACATGCTGTTGCGGCAATGCATAGACTTGCTGCGGCATGGAGGCAGAAGAGCGCGTAATGCGCACGCGCTCTTCGCCCTCACTGATTTCCAGTTCGGCAATGCCGGAGCTTTCGACCAGTTCAATCAGGGTCTTGAGTTTGCGTAAATCCATGGCTAGCTCCTAATTGGGGTATTGCAACGCATATTGCAGCGCGAGTTCATAACCGGTTGCGCCCAAACCACTGATGACACCGACGGCGAGATCGGAGAAATAAGACTCCTTGCGGAAGGGTTCACGCGCAAACACATTGGAAATGTGGACTTCGATAAACGGAATAGCCACCGCCGCCAGTGCGTCGCGCAGGGCCACGCTGGTATGGGTGAATGCCGCCGGATTGATGATGATAAAATCGGTGCCGTCCTGACGCGCCACTTGCACACGCTCCACCAAGTCGGCTTCGGCGTTGCTCTGGAAGTATTGGAGATCAGCCCCACCGGTTTGCGCTAATTGTTCCAATCTTTGGTTAATGTCGTTCAACGTAACGTGACCATATACGTCCGGTTCACGGTGACCGAGCAAGTTCAAATTGGGACCATGCAGCACTAGGATGTTTTTCATGTGCGCATTTTGCCGCAAATTAGGGGAAGTTGTCTATATTTTGGCTGGAATTGTGTTCGGGGACGGTTTAGCACAGTGTATGAGCAAAAGCCATCAGTCTGAGCGGGCTAGACGCCTTGAAAAAAATAGATTGTCAAAACGATGCCCAGCAAGGCGACAGCCAGGTTGGTGATGATTCCGGGACTGACCCGGTAGCCTTCAGGGATTTCGATGGGCCTCAAGGTGTTGAGTACCTTGCGGAATTGCACGACCGAGTATGCGGCAACCGCCGCTCCCAGCAGGACGAAAGCCAGCCCTGTCCAGAACGAGATGCCACGTTGCAAATGCATTTCGTGATTAGGCAGGAGGATGGACACGAACAACCCGAAGCGTTCAATGACGAACCCGAAAGCCATCAAGGCAAGGCTGGTGCGATTCCAGGCGAGCAACGTCCTCTCGGCTGCAAAAAAAACTCTGGGGTCGTTGAGGTCGGACACGGCTTCTTTATTTATAGGTCTGCGTTTTGCAATGATTGCAAAAACTGTGCGGCATCCTGATAACCCGTTACACGGAAGTCGGCCAGTTCCTTGCCTTGCGCGTCGAAAAACAAAATGGCGGGGGGGCCGTACAGTTCAAAACGCTGGAGCAGCGCTTTATCCTCCTCGCTGCTGGCGGTGACGTCGGCCTGTAGCAGCACGGCGTTTTTCAGCTTGGCCTGTACCTTGGCATCGGCAAGGGTATAACGCTCCATTTCCTTGCAGGACACGCACCAGTCTGCATAGAAATCCAGCACCACGGCTTTGCCGCGCGCTTGTGCAATGCGTTCATCCAGTTCAGCCACATTTTTTACCCGTGCAAACCTTATGGTTGCAGGTGTTTCCGTCTGGGCGCTGCCGAGGGCCGACAACGGGCGCAGAATATCGCGCGCGCCGGAAAGCGCGCCGATGAGATAGGCACTACCGAGCAGCAGGGCGAGGATACCGATGCCCTTCCATAGCTTGTGCCAGCCTCCGGCATTGTGCTGCAATGCATCCAGCGCGCGCAGGTAAACGGCGGAAAGCACCAGCAGCGCCGCCCACAGCAACATCTGCACCCCCACCGGGATGAGCGATGAAATGATCCAGATGGCGACTGCCAGCAGCAGCACGCCGAAGAAGCTTTTGACCGATTCCATCCATGCGCCCGCTTTGGGCAGCAAGGTTCCGGCGGAGGCGCCAATCAGCAACAGCGGCAGGCCCATGCCCAGCGCCAGCGCGAATAGCGCCACTCCGCCCAGGAGGGCGTCATGCGTCTGCCCGATATACAGTAGCGCGCCCGCCAGAGGGGCGGCGACGCACGGCCCGACGATGATGGCGGACAACGCGCCCATCACGAATACCCCGCTCAGGTGCCCGCCATGCAGGCGGTTGCTGGTACTGGATAATTTGCTTTGCAGGGCGGTAGGCAGTTGCAGTTCATAAAAGCCGAACATGGACAAGGACAGCAGCACGAATATGGCAGCAAAACTGCCGAGCACCCACGGCGTTTGCAGGGCGTTGGACAGCAGCGAGCCGGACAGCCCGGCGGCCACGCCGACTGCGGCGTAGGTCAGCGCCATGCCGAGTACATAAGCCAGCGACAGGATGAAGCCGTGCATGTGAGTGATCTTGTGGCCGCGCCCCACGATGATGCCGGACAGGATGGGCACCATGGGGAAGATGCAGGGAGTGAAGGCGAGCAGCACCCCGGCGCCGAAGAAGAAAGACACGATGAGCCAGAAGCTGCCTTGCTTGAATAGCTTGGCAATCTGAACGTTTTCGTTCTGGGTATTCGTGCTGCTGGCGACGGATTGTGGCGTTGCCTGTACCTGTTGCGCCGCAGCAGGTGTGGCTGTGCTCGTTTTTGCGGGCGGCGTGTCTTTTATTTCGGGTAAAGCAATGCTGATTGATCTATTGATAGGCGGATAGCACAGGCTTTTGTCTTTGCAACCCTGATAACTGGCTTCCAGCGTAATGCCTTGTGCTGCACTGCCAACTCGTTCCAGCGTGATTTCCACTTGAAAAGGCTGATGGAACACCGCCATATCGCCAAAGTTGGGGTCATGTTTTATCTCCCCTTTGGGCAGGGCTATATTGGTGATTTTGGTGTCCGTGGCTTTTGCGGAATCGCCCTTTATGCCGAAGATTACCTTGTCGCGATAAAGATAGTAACCGGGCATAATTTTGAAGCTGGCAAGCAGGGTGTGTGCGTTGGACACGGTGACATCCAGCCCGAATGCCTGATCCGGAGGCAGAAAAATCTCCTGTTTCGCGCCGCCAAGCAGCGGCAGGCGATCCAGAAATCCTTCGGCGTGGGATAAGTGGGTAAGGCACAACAATAGCCATATTACCTGACGCATGAGTCTCATTCCTCGGTTGCTTGAGTTTCTTGCGCTACCCATTGCAGATAGCCGGGAAAGCCCGTGCTAACAGGGACAGCGATGATTTCCGGAAGTTCATAGGGGTGGTGCGCGCGGATGGATGCCTCAAGGCGCGGATAGGTGGCGCGCGTAGACTTGATCAGCAGCGGCACCTCGCTGGCCGTTTCTATTTTCCCTTGCCAGCGATATACCGAGCTGCATTCTGCCAGAATATTAACGCAGGCGGCAGTATGGTTTTCGATCAGCGATTGCGCCATCCGCTGCGCACTTTCGCGATCCGGCAAATTGGTGAGTACCAGAATAATTTCATCCATAAGTAATTATGCCGCTTTTGCGCGGACGCAACGCATTCCCAGTTGCAGCAATTCGTCCCACACATCGCCGCGACGCAAACCTTTCACCACCTTATCCACATGCGCGGCCTGGCGCAGGGCGCGCTCCGCTATTGCCGGGCTGAAGCGCCGCACGGCACGTTCCACCAATTTCTGGCGCACGCCCCACACACGCGCGTCGCGTAGCGCGGAAGCCATGTTGCCATTACGCTGCATGGCGCGCGACACCTTGGCAAGCGCGCGGATATCCTCGGTCAGCGCCCACAGGATCAGCACGGTGGCCTCGCCTTCCGCGCGCAGGCCGTCGAGGATGCGCGCATAGCGCGCGGCGTCGCCCGCGAGCATGGCCTCGGACAGTTTGAATACGTCATAGCGCGCCACATCCATCACCGCATCCTTTACCTGCTCAAAGGAAAGGTGTCCGGCAGGAAATAGCAAGGCGAGCTTCTGGATTTCCTGATAAGCCGCCAGCAGATTGCCTTCCACGCGCTCGGCGAGAAACGCCAGCGTGTCCGCGTCGGCGGACTGCCCCTGCCGCTTCAGTCGGCCTGCAATCCAGGATGGCAGCGCATTCAGCGGAATTTCCTCGGTGGCGATGACCACTCCCTGCGCCGCCAATGCGGTAAACCATTTGCTGTCCTGGGCAGCCTTGTCCAGCTTGGGCAACGACACCAGCGTGACCGTGTCGTCGTTCAGTTGCTGGCAATAATCCTGCAAGGCTTGCGCGCCTTCCACGCCCGGCTTGCCGGACGGGATGCGCAGTTCCACCAGCTTGCGGGTGGAGAACAGCGACAGGCTTTGTGCGCTGTTGCGCAATTCCGCCCACTTGAAACCGGGTTCGACAGTCAGCACTTCGCGTTCGGTATAACCCGCCGCACGCGCCGCAATGCGGATGGCATCGGCCGCCTCGATGGAAAGCAGCAGCGCTTCGCCGTGAATGACATACAGCGGTTTCAGCCCGGCGGCGAGATGGCGCGGCAGGTCTTCACTCGGAAGTTTCATAATGGGGCGGCTAATATCATTGTGGTGGCCTCGCGTGGTTCAGGCGGCGCAATACCTGCTGCACTGCGTCACTGCGCATGTTCTGGTAGAGCAATGCCTCTTCCTGCTCCTTGGCGAGAACCTGGGTGTCATCATAGGAAAAATCGCGCCGTAACGTGATCTCCTCCGGGGCAAGCCAGTCTTGCTGTTTCTGGTCATAGGCGCGTAGCGAAATGCGATATTGCAGCCGGTATTCGCGTACGCGACCGCCGCCGCTCAAGGAAAGAATCTGCCGGTCAGTCACTTCGGAAACGATCTGCAGCGTCAATTGCGCCAGGGTGGGCGTATCGGTAATCCGCACGCTATTCGCCGCAATGGCGCGTTTCAGTTCAGCGATGAAAGGAGCATAGTCATTGGCCGACTGCACATACAGCGTCTGGAATGGCAACGCAAACGCACCCTGCCCGCGCAGATGGAAGCCGCATGCGCCCAGTAGCAGGGTGAGTATCAGCATTATCGGCAAGGTTGCGCGCATCGGCATCTTTTTACACCATTACGTTATTCAAACATCCTGAGGTCAGATCACCACGTTGATCAAGCGCCCCGGCACCACGATGATTTTCTTTGTTGTCCCGCCCGCCAGATGTTTCTGCACCGCCTCATGAGCCAGCGCCAAGCGTTCCAGCGTAGCTTTGTCCGCGTCCTTGGCGACGCGCAGGCTGCCGCGTAGTTTGCCGTTGATCTGGATCATCAACTCGATCTCGTCCTGCACCAACGCGGCCTCGTCTACTTCCGGCCAACGGGCGGTGAGTATGTCGTCGCCATAGCCGAGTTCTTTCCACAAAGTTTGCGTGATGTGCGGCGTGATGGGCGAGAGTAGCCGCAAGAGGATAGAGAAGCCTTCTGTTATTGCAGCCGGGCTCATAAATCGCAAATATGGCTCACCTTCAGTAACAACAGGCAATTCTCTAAACTCAAACAGAGTATTAAGAATTTTCATGCAGGCCGAAACAACCGTATTGAACTGATGCTTTTCAAGATCGTGATTTGCCTGTTTGAGGCATTGGTAAATTTGGCGGCGGCTTTCTTTTTGTTCTGCTGCAAGTCGCGACCAGTCCGGTACAAATGTTGTGCCTATCGTCTCCTTGTAGTCTTGTGCAAACGCCCAGACACGTTTAAGAAAACGATGTGCCCCTTCCACCCCCGCATCCGACCACTCCAACTGCTGGTCGGGCGGCGCTGCAAACATGATGAACAGGCGCGCAGTATCGGCGCCGTACTGGTCTATGATGGCCTGCGGATCCACGCCGTTGTTCTTGGACTTGGCCATCTTCTCGGTGCCGCCGATAATCACCGGCCGGCCGTCGGCGCGCAATGTAGCACCGACCGGACGACCACGATCATCAGTTTTTACATCTACTTCCGCCGGATTGATCCACAGCTTTTTGCCTGCCGCATCCTCGCGGTAAAAAGTCGGCGCAATCACCATGCCTTGCGTGAGCAGGTTCTTGAATGGTTCATCGCCCTGCACCAGCCCTTCGTCGCGCATCAGCTTGTGGAAGAAGCGCGCATACAGCAGATGCAAAATAGCGTGCTCGATGCCGCCGATGTATTGGTCCACGGGCAGCCATTGTTGCGCGGCCTGTTCGTCCACCATGCCGGTGGTGCAGGCCGGGCTGGCGTAGCGCGCGTAGTACCAGGAGGACTCCACGAAGGTGTCCATGGTGTCGGTCTCGCGGCGGGCATTGCCGCCGCACTTGGGGCAGGTGCATTCATAGAATGCCGGCATCTTCGCCAATGGAGAGCCCGCGCCGTCCGGCAGCACCACGGGAAGCTGGTCGTCCGGCACCGGCACGTCGCCGCAGCTCGGGCAATGGATGATGGGGATCGGGCAGCCCCAATAGCGCTGGCGCGAGATGCCCCAGTCGCGCAGGCGGAACTGCACTTTCTTTTCGCCCATCCCTTTTGCGGCAAGGTCAGCGGCGATAGCGTCCACCGCCTGCTCATAGTTTAGGCCATCGTATTTGCCGGAGTTCACGCAGACGCCGCACTCTTTGTCGGCGTACCACTCCTGCCAGGCATCAGTGGAGAAGGGGGAAGAGGGAAGGGGAAAAGGGAAAACCTCCTCGCCGCTGTTACCCTTCTCCCTTCTCCCTTCTCCCTTCCCAGCAATCACTTGCTTGATCAGCAGCCCATACTTCTTCGCAAAGCCGAAATCACGCTCGTCATGTGCGGGAACCGCCATCACCGCGCCCTCGCCGTAGCTCATCAACACGTAATTGCCGACCCACACCGGAACTTGTTCGCCCTTGAGCGGGTGGGTGACGCTAATGCCGGTAGGCATCCCCTTCTTTTCCATCGTGGCGATGTCGGCTTCGGCCACGCCGCCGCGCTTGCATTCCTCGATGAAGGCGGCGAGTTGCGGGTTGTTCTTCGCGGCGTAAGTCGCCAGCGGATGTTCGGCGGCAACGGCGCAGAAGGTGACGCCCATGATGGTGTCGGCGCGGGTGGTATAGACCCACAGTTTTTCGCTCTTGCCGTCCAGCGTGTAGAAGAAAGCGAAGCGCACACCGTAGCTCTTGCCGATCCAGTTACGCTGCATGGTCTTCACCTGCTCCGGCCAGCCGGGAAGCCGATCCAGGTCATGCAGCAGTTCCTCGGCATACTGGGTGATGCGGAAAAAATACATCGGGATTTCGCGCTTTTCCACCAGCGCGCCGGAGCGCCAGCCGCGTCCGTCGATGACCTGTTCGTTGGCCAGCACGGTGTGATCTTCCGGATCCCAGTTCACCGTGGCGGTCTTCTTGTAGATGATGCCTTTCTTGAACAGGCGGGTGAACAGCCATTGCTCCCAGCGGTAGTACTCCGGCGTGCAGGTGGTTATCTCGCGCGACCAGTCGATACCCAGCCCCAGCGACTTGAGTTGCTGCTTCATGTGCTCAATGTTGGAATACGTCCACGCGGCGGGCGGCACGTTGTTGGCCATTGCGGCGTTCTCGGCGGGCAGGCCGAAGGCATCCCAGCCCATCGGTTGCATCACGTTGCAGCCCTGCATGCGGTGGTAGCGCGAGAGCACGTCGCCGATGGTGTAATTGCGCACATGCCCCATGTGCAGCTTGCCGGAGGGGTAGGGAAACATGGATAGGCAGTAGTACTTGGGCTTGTCCGATTGATCTTCCGCGCGGAAGGCCTGCTGTTTCTCCCAGTATTGTTGCGCGGCGGCTTCGATATTCTTGGGCTGGTAATCCTGCTGCATTTTGGTTTCAGCGTTGGTTTTGGTAAGCCGCCATTATAGCGGCATAATCCGGCTCAGGCAGGTCAAGCTGGCTGGCTGCGGAGTATTCATGCCCCCACGCGTGAACCGTTAGTCCGGCGTGCATGGTTCTGCTAGAATCATACAAGATAAAATAATTATTTATATTTTCAGGAGAGGTTGACCATGTCCCGCAAGCACCCCGTGATCGTTGTGACCGGCTCGTCCGGCGCCGGCACCACCACCGCCAAACACGCTCTTGAAAATATCATTCGTCGCGAGTTTCAGTCTGATTGCGTTAAGCGAGATTGCGTGAAGGTTGCCGTGATTGAAGGTGACAGCATGCACAGCCTGGATCGCATGGCGTTCCGTGCTGCCGTGGCTGAAGCCGCAAAAGCGGGCAAGCGCTCCGTCAGCCACTTTGGCCCGGAAGCAAATCACTTCGACAAGATCGAAGAAACCTTCAAGACTTTTGGGGAAACCGGTACTTGCAGGCGTCGTTACTATATTCATAGTGAGGAGGAAGCGAAGGGATTGAATGCGCGTCTGGGAACCAGCCTGGATCCCGGTCAATTTACCCCGTGGGAAGATATTCCTGCCGGTTCCAACATGCTGTTTTACGAAGGCCTGCATGGCATGGTAAAAACTGACACCGTGGATGCTGCCAGGCACGTTGACTTGAGCGTCGGCGTGGTTCCCGTCGTCAATCTGGAATGGATCCAGAAAATTCACCGTGACGCGGCAGAGCGTGGATATTCCGCCGAGGCGACCGTGGACACTATCTTGCGCCGTATGCCGGACTACATCAACTACATCACCCCGCAATTCTCACTGACTGATATCAATTTCCAGCGCGTAGCTACGGTGGACACTTCCAACCCTTTTATCGCGCGTGACATTCCTACGGCGGACGAAAGTTTCGTGGTGATCCGCTTCCGCAATCCAAAAGGCGTGAACTTTCCTTACTTTCTGAACATGATCCACGATTCCTTCATGTCGCGCTCCAATACCATCGTGGTTCCTGGCGGCAAAATGAGCCTGGCGATGGAATTGATCCTCACCCCGCTTATGCACAACTTGATTGAAAACAGGAACAAGTAATTTTCTGCAAAGGCATTGATGGTTAATATGCCTCAAGGTATTGCCGTTTTTGTTGAGGCCTGCATTACTGCAGGCCTTTTTCATTGAAAGCCGGCAGGGAAGGTTGGCTGGCTTTCGTAGCAACGAGCCACTATAATTCCGGCCACGCTTAAATCTTCAATTGCCTTTCGCCGTTATGCAGCTATTCACCTTTGGCATTAACCATCAGACTGCGCCGCTGTCGGTGCGCGAACGATTTGCGTTCAGCGTTGATGCAATGGAACCGGCGCTGCACAATCTGGTTGGGCATGGCGCAGCCAAGGAAGCGACCATACTTTCCACCTGCAACCGCACCGAAGTGTATTGCAACACGCACGAACCCGCTCAGGCCATCAACTGGCTGGCCGGTTACCGCCAGATGGCGGCCAGCGAAATCGAGCCTTATCTCTATACTATGCAACGTGAGCAAGCGGTGAAGCATGCGTTTCGCGTTGCCAGCGGGCTGGATTCGATGGTGCTGGGCGAGCCGCAAATCCTGGGGCAGATGAAACAGGCTGTGCGTTATGCGGAACAGGCCGGCACGCTGGGCTTCCTGCTGCACAAATTATTTCAGCGTACCTTCTCGGTAGCCAAGGATGTGCGCACACAGACCGAAATCGGCGCCAACCTGGTTTCCATGGCCGCAGCGGCGGTAAAGCTGGCCGAGCGTATTTTCCCCAGTATCGCCGAACAGCGTGTGCTGTTCATTGGCGCAGGCGAGATGATCGAATTGAACGCCGTGCATTTCGCGGCCAGGAAACCCAAGCTTTTCACTGTCGCCAACCGCACCCTGGAGCGCGCCCAGGTGCTGGCGCGACGCATCAACGGCCATGCCATCACCCTGAATGAACTGCCGGAGCAACTGGCGCAGCACGACATCATCGTGACCTGCACCGCCAGCCCGCTGCCGATACTGGGTAAAGGCATGGTCGAGCGTGCGCTCAAGACGCGCAAGCACCGCCCGTTGTTCATTGTGGACTTGGCTGTGCCGCGCGACGTGGAAGCCGAAGTGGCCGAACTGGACGACGTGTTCCTGTACACCGTGGACGACTTGTCCGAAGTGGTGCGCGATGGCTTGGATGCGCGCCAGGGCGCGGTTAAGGAAGCCGATGTCATTATTGATTCAGGCGTGGCCGATTTCATCCACTGGATGGAATCGCGCGAAGCGGTGCCCACCATCCTTGCGCTGCGCAACCATGCAGAACGCCACCGCCGCCATGAGATGGAAAAAGCCCTGCGCCTGCTGGCTAAAGGCGAGGAAGCGGAGAAGGTGCTGGAGGCATTGAGCAACGGTTTGACCAACAAATTTCTCCACGCGCCGACGCATGCGCTGAACCAGGTACAAGGCAGCGAACGCGAAGCGTTTCTCGACATGGTGCATCGCATTTACAACCTGCATACCCCCGAATGAAACCCAGCATCGCCTCCAAGCTCGCCCGGCTGGGTGAGCGTCTGGACGAGGTTGGCCGCCTGCTGAGCAGCGAAGATGCGACGCGCGACATGGACAGTTTCCGCAGGCTCAGCCGTGAGCGCGCCGAGCTTGAGCCGGTGGTGGCGCTGTACCATGCCCACCAGGCTTGCGCGGCAGACATTGCCACCGCGCTGGGAATGGCCAACGATCCAGAGATGCGCGAATTTGCCGATGCGGAGGTAAAACAGGGCCGGACTCGCTTGGAGCAGATCGAAGCGGATTTGCAAAAGCAGTTGTTGCCGAAAGACCCCAACGACGAGCGCAACGTGTTCCTGGAAATCCGCGCCGGCACAGGCGGCGACGAAGCGGCGCTATTCTCCGGCGACCTGTTCCGCATGTACTCGCGTTTCGCCGAGCGCAACCGCTGGCAGGTCGAGATCATCTCCGAAAGCCCCGGCGAAAAAGGCGGCTTCAAGGAAATTATCGCGCGCATCGTGGGCCAGGGCGCGTACTCGGTGCTGAAATTTGAATCCGGCGCGCATCGCGTGCAGCGCGTTCCCGCCACCGAGGCACAGGGGCGCATCCACACCTCGGCCTGCACCGTGGCGGTGTTGCCTGAAGTGGACGATGTCAGCGACGTGGTGCTGAATCCCGCCGACCTGCGCATCGACACCTTCCGCGCCTCGGGCGCGGGCGGGCAGCACATCAACAAAACCGATTCGGCGGTGCGCATCACCCACCTGCCCACCGGCACCGTGGTGGAATGCCAGGACGGGCGCTCGCAGCACAAGAACAAGGCGCAGGCGCTGGCCGTGCTGGCGGCACGCATCAAGGACAAAGAGGAGCGCGAGGCGCACACCAAGCAGTCTGCCGAGCGCAAGTCGCTGGTGGGTAGCGGCGACCGTTCCGAACGCATCCGCACCTACAACTTTCCGCAGGGCCGCGTCACCGACCACCGCATCAACCTCACCCTGTACAAGATGGATCACATCATGGACGGCGACATCGGCGAATTGACCGGCGCGCTGATGGCGGAGCAACAGGCGGAGCAGCTTGCCGCGCTGGCGGATGAAAGCTGATGCCTTGCCACGCACGATCCAGGACACATGCACACAAGATGCTGCACACCTGACAGCAGCACTGGCGCTAGATTCCAGCACCGCGCGCATCGAGGTGCAGTGCCTGTTGCAGGCCGTCTTGCAAGTTAACCGCGCTTATTTGCTCACTCATCCGGAACAGCACCTCGACACTGAACAAAACGCGCGATACGTGGCGTTATTCGAGCGTCGCTTGAACGGTGAACCCATTGCCTACATTCTCGGTGAACGCGAATTTTATGGGCTGGCGTTCAAGGTTACACCTGACACCCTTATTCCCCGCCCTGAAACTGAATTGCTGGTTGAACTGGCCTTGCAACGGTGCGGAAGGGTGGCGGCACCGCCGCCGGGCACCCACCGGCCTCCCCCTTGCGGGGGCACACCCTCTCCCGGCCTAACGGCCACCCTCTCCCGTGAACGGGAGAGGGGCTGGGGGAGAGGGTGTGCCTTTCGCGTACTTGATTTGGGGACGGGCAGCGGCGCGATTGCCTTGGCTATCGCCCATGCCCGCCCCGCTGCCGAAGTAATGGCTTGCGATGCCTCCCTAGTAGCGCTGGAAGTAGCGCGCGAGAACGCTCAACGGCTAGGTATCGCCAATGCGTCTTTTGTGCAAAGCGACTGGTTCGAAGCACTTGAAGCGCAACGCTTTGACCTCATCGTATCCAACCCACCTTATATCGCGGCAGGCGATCCTCATTTGCAACAAGGCGATGTGCGCTTCGAACCGCCTTCCGCGCTGGCTTCCGGTGATGACGGCCTGCGCGACATCCGCCAGATCGTGGCGCGCGCCTCAAGATATCTGCAACCCGGCGGCTGGCTGCTGCTCGAACATGGCTACACTCAGGCCGCGCAGGTGCGTGAGTTCCTGCGGCAGGCCGGATTCGGCGAAATATTTTCGGCAACCGATCTGGCGGGGATAGAACGGGTCAGCGGCGGATGCATCTTTTCTTGACCCGGTAGGCCGACACCGCTAAAATTCCCGACTTAATTACTCAACTAAACCAGAGGCGACAACAATGGACGTGCAAGAACTCATCAAGCAACAGGTAACCAGCCACCCCGTGGCGCTGTATATGAAGGGGTCGCCGACCTTTCCGCAGTGCGGTTTTTCAGGCAGCGCGGTACGTATCCTGCAATCGCTTGGGGTGAAGGAGTTTTTCAGTGTGGATGTACTGACTAACCCGGAAATCCGCCAAGGCATTAAGGATTACGCCAACTGGCCGACCATTCCGCAGCTTTATATCAACGGTGAGTTCATCGGTGGCGCGGACATCATGACGGAAATGCATCAAAGCGGGGAGTTGCAGAAACTGCTCAATGTATATAGGCAAAACGGCGAAATTATCTAGGCCGTTTGGCATATATGAATTTGTTGCGGGTGGCGTTATAGTCCGTGCCGAGTATTCAAACTCCAGGTTGGTTCCAACCTGTTTTCTTGATGCTCTCCTCCTCTTCCGGGCGATCGCAAGATTGCCCGTTTTTTTATCCTTGGAGATAGTTGCGCGCGCGCGCGATGGCGGCTTCCACTTGCTGCGGTGCGGTGCCGCCGATGTGGTTGCGGCTGGCCAGCGAGCCTTCCAGCGTGAGCACGGTGTAGATGTCGTCCGCAATGAGTGTGGAGAACTGCTGTAATTCCCCCAGCTTGATGTCGCTCAAATCGCAACCGCGCTCGACTGCAAAACGCACCGCCAGCGCCACCGCCTCGTGCGCATCGCGAAAAGGCAGGCCTTTTTTAACCAGATAATCAGCCAGGTCGGTGGCAGTGGCATACCCTTGCAAAGCCGCACTGCGCATGGCTTCCTGCTTGACGCGAACATTGAACTCTTGTTTGCCCGTGACAGGGTCGATGCGACTGCCCATCATGTCAGCGCAGATACGCAGCGTTTGCGTCAGCGTATCCACGGTGTCGAACAGCGGCTCCTTGTCTTCCTGGTTGTCCTTGTTATAGGCCAGCGGCTGGCCTTTCATCAGCGTGAGCAGCGCGACCAGATGGCCGTTCACGCGCCCGGTCTTGCCGCGCACCAGTTCCGGCACATCGGGGTTTTTTTTCTGCGGCATGATGGAAGAGCCGGTGCAGAAGCGGTCGGCGATGTCGATGAAGCCGAAGCGCGGATTCATCCACAAAATCAGCTCTTCCGACAGGCGCGACAAATGCGTCATGATCAGTGCCGCGGCAGCGGTAAATTCGATGGCGAAGTCGCGGTCTGACACCGCATCCAGCGAGTTCTCGCACACACCGTCAAAGCCCAGCAATTCTGCGACATACTCGCGCTTGATCGGATAGCTGGTGCCCGCCAATGCTGCCGCGCCCAGCGGCAGACGGTTGACGCGCTTGCGACAATCCGCGAGGCGCTCCGCATCGCGCTTGAGCATCTCGAAATAGGCCATCAGGTGATGCGCGAAGCTCACCGGCTGCGCTACCTGCAAGTGGGTGAAACCCGGCATGATGGTGTGTGTGTGATGCGATGCAAGATCAACAATGGCGGTATGTAGTGCGTGGATGAGTCCGCGCAGTTCGTCAATGGCATGGCGCAAATACAAACGCACATCGGTTGCCACCTGATCGTTGCGCGAACGCCCGGTGTGCAGGCGCTTGCCCGCGTCGCCCACCAGCGCGGTAAGCCGCTTCTCGATGTTGAGGTGCACATCTTCCAGATCGAGCGACCAGATGAATTCTCCACTGATGATTTCATTCTCGATCTGCGCCAGGCCGCTGCGAATGTCGTTCAAATCCTGCGTGCCGATGATGTTGCACACCGCCAGCATCTGCGCATGGGCCAGCGAACCTTGAATATCGAACAGCGCCAGCCGGTTATCGAACTCCACCGAAGCGGTATAACGCTTCACCAGTTCCGCCACCGGTTCGTTAAAACGTCCAGACCAGGCTTGTTTGTCTTGCATCGTCATCGTCTCTTGTCCAGAATGCAGTATATTAAAGGCCATCTACCATGCCAAGAACGCAAAGTATAAATCAAAATCCCCTGCCCGACGCACTGCCTGATTTCCGCAGCCTGGGCGTCACCTTGCGCGTCGTGTTGCTGGTAAATGGCATGGCGTTGCTGGTGGCGATTGCGCAGGCAACATCCTGGCCGGATATTGCGCAACATGTGCTCGCCATCTCCGCCCTGCTGCAACCGGTATTGTTGTCGAGTTTGCTGCTGCTGTTCGCGCTCAATTCCTTGCTGGCGCGGCTTGCCTACTGGCAGGGCGCTGCCGCCATGCTGCTGCTGGTAGTGATGGTTACGCTGGCGATTTACCATCTGGGCGGTGATCTGTATGCCCCGCTCATTGGGTATGGGCACTTCCACTTGTGGCGTTATGCCCTATTGAGCGCTGCCATCGCAACACTGTTGCTGGCCTATTTCCGGCTGCGCTCACAAGCGCTTTCCCCGGCCCTGCATAAGGCGCGCCTGCAAGCCCTGCAGGCGCGCATCCGCCCGCACTTCCTGTTCAACAGCATCAACGCCGTGCTCGGCATCGTGCGCGCCGACCCCAAGCGCGCCGAGACTGCGCTGCAAGACATGGCCGACCTGTTCCGCATGGCGATGGCGCACGAGGGGGCATTGGTTCCTGCACGGCAGGAAATGGCGCTTGCGCGCCAGTACCTGGAACTGGAACAATTGCGTCTGGGCGAACGGCTCAAGGTGAACTGGCACACGGAAAACATGCCGGATGATGCGTTGCTGCCGCCGCTGATGTTGCAGCCGCTGCTGGAGAATGCCGTGTATCACGGCATCGAACCGCTGGCCGAGGGCGGGGCGATAGACATCAAGCTGTATCGTAGCGGCGAGGAAATGCACCTCGAAATGTATAACCCGCGTCAGGAGCAGGATAGCCATCATGCCGGTAACAAAATGGCATTGACCAACATCCGCGAGCGGTTGGCCCTGCAATTTGATCTTGAAGCGCGTTACACGGCGGAAGCCGGCAAGGATTTTTACCGCGTGCATATCATGCTGCCTTATGTGCGAGAGGAAACCCCATGAATATTGTTGAACTTCCCCTTGCTGTATTCGTGGTGGACGACGAGCCGCCAGCGCGCAACCGCATCAAGGAACTGCTCACCGATTGCGCCGAACAATTGCCGCTGGAAATTGTCGGCGAAGCGGGCAACGGGCGCGAAGCGCTCGACAAGCTGTCCGCAACGCATGCCGACGTGGTGCTGATGGACATCCGCATGCCGCAGATGGACGGCATCGAGCTGGCGCAGCACCTCAACAAACTGCCCAGGCCGCCGGTGATTATTTTTACCACTGCCTTCGATGCCTACGCCATCAAGGCATTCGAGCTGCACGCCATTGATTACCTGCTCAAGCCCATCCGGCTGGGCCGCCTGTTTGATGCCCTCACACACGCTCGCACCGCCGTGCCTCTGCGTACCGAAGTGCTGCAGGAACTCATGCCGGAACCGCGCAAACATTTGTCCATCCACGAGCGCGGCAAGATTCACCTCATCCCGATTGAAGATGTGCTCTACCTGCGCGCCGAACTGAAATACATTACGGTGCGCACTGTGGAACGCGAATACCTCATCGAAGAATCGCTCAGCGCATTGGAAAAGGAATTTGCCGCGCGCTTCGTGCGCATCCACCGCAATTGCCTGATCGCAAAAGATGCGATTGAAGGTTTTGAAAAAGGAGGAGACGAAGGCGAGAGCGGCTGGATGGTGAAGCTGAAAGGCCTGGACGAACTGCTTGCGATCAGCCGCCGCCAGCAACATATCATCAAAGAGTTCAGTTAATCTGTGGAGGGTGAGGCTTCATCTGCCCACCGCTATGCTCCACCCATCTACGCAAGCCGCAAAGTTGTGTGGTATCTTGTGCGTATCCGTTTGTGCGCTTGCCTTGAGATGCCATGAGCCTGTTTTCCCTGATTGCCGCCCTGCTGCTGGAGCAACTCCACCCCCTTGCCTCGCGCAAATACCTGTTTGCCTGGTTGAGCAGCTATGTGCATTTTTTCCAGCAGCATTTTAATGCGGGCGAACACAAGCACGGCAAGATCGCGTGGTTGATTGCCGTGCTGTTGCCGTTGTTCGGTTCGGTCGCGCTGTACTGGTTGCTGTATCGCGTCAATCCGGTGTTTGCCTGGGCGTTCTGCGTGCTGGTGTTGTACCTCACCATGGGCTTCCGCCAGTTCAGCCACTACTTCACCGGTATTCATCAGGCGTTGCGCGACGACGATCTGGAGAAGGCGCGCAGCCTGCTTTCGACCTGGCGCGGGATGCCCTGCCATGAACTGAATGCCGGGGAAGTGGCGCGCGTCACTATCGAAGAGGCGCTGCTGGCTTCGCATCACCACGTGTTCGGCGTGATGGTGTGGTTCGTGATTACCATGCTGCTGGGGTTGGGTCCGTCCGGTGCAGTGCTGTACAGGCTGGCGATGCTCCTCAATGCGCGCTGGGGCAAGCAGGATGATGCCGAGTTCGGCGAGTTCGGTATATTCGCGCGGCAGGCTTATCACTGGATGGAATGGCTGCCGTTGCGCCTGACCGCCATCGCCTTCGCCATCGTCGGCGATTTCGAGGACACCGTGTATTGCTGGCGCACGCAAGCGCAGGGCTGGCTCGACCCTGAAGCCGGCATCGTGCTGGCCAGCGGCGCGGGCGCGCTCGGCGTACGTCTGGGCCAGCCCATCCTGCAAGGCGGCTTGCCGCTCGACCGCCCCGAACTTGGCATCGGCGACGAGGCCGACGCCGACTTCATGCAAAGCACCGTGGGCCTGGTTTGGCGCGCGCTGGTGTTCTGGATGATCCTGCTGCTGTTGCTGGGGTTGGCGACTCTGGTGGGAGGGTAGGCGCTGCTCCGGTTGGCGACCCTGGCAGGAGCTTAGAAGGGCGGTTTGAGATTTCCTGAAGTGATGTCCTGAAACAGTTTCAGCCTGCGCGCGTCAATTTTTCCAACCTCAACCCCCTTGCGTAATGCGCAGCCCGGTTCGTGCACGTGATGGCAGTCATTAAAGCGGCACTGGCCGAGATACTGCGCAAACTCCACGAACCCTTCTTCTATCGCGCCGAAACTCAGGTGGTGCAGGCCAAACGCTTGTACGCCGGGGCAGTCGATCAGATGGCTGTCTGCGTTCAGGTGATAGAGGCGCGCATGGGTAGTGGTGTGTTTGCCGGAATCCAGCGCGGTGGAAATTTCGCGCGTGGCGGCCAGCGCATCCGGCAACAATGAGTTGATCAGGGTGGATTTGCCCATGCCGGATTGCCCCACCAGCACACTGGTATGCCCTTGCAGGTAAGGCAATAGCGGCGCGACGTTTTCTTTGGCGGAGAGCTCCAGCACGCGGTAGCCGATGGCGCGATAGGGTGCGAGTTGCGCGCGCGCCGCTACAGCCTGCTCGGCGAGGTCGCACTTGTTCAGCACGATGAGCGTTTCCAGTTGCTGGTCGTATGCGGCCACCAGGCAGCGTGCCAGCAGTTCGTCGTTGAACGAAGGCTCGGCGGCCACGACCACAATAATCTGCGTGACATTGGCAGCGATGAGTTTCTGGCGGAATGCATCGGAGCGGTACAGCAGGGTCTTGCGCGGTGTGACTTTTTCAATGACCGCCTGGCCGCCTGTCCTGAGCGTGGTCGAAGGGTCTGCCGTACGTTGCAGTTCGACGAAATCACCGCAGGCTACTTCACTTTTTTTCCCGCGCGGGGTGGCGTTGAGCAACTCACCACCCGCCAGTTCCACCAGATAATGGCGACCGAAGGCTGCTATCACCAGTCCTTGAATGGCGGGTATCAAATCTTGAACAAGGCATCCACCTTGGCGGCGCAGATAAAATCGTTTTCCGACAGGCCGTTGATGGCGTGGGTGGTGTATTCCACGCGGCATTTGTTGTATTGCACCGTCAGGTCGGGGTGGTGGTCTTCGCGGTGGGACAACCATGCCACCGCATTCACGAATGCCATAGTCTGGTAATAATTCTTGAAATCGAATGTCTTGCCGATGATGTTGTCATGCTGCACCCATCCGTTGAGCCGCTTCATCAGGGCGTTTATTTCATCCTGCGGCAGCGGCGGCACGCCGCCTTCGCAGGGTTTGCATTGCTTGCTGGTCAGGCCGCAAACGTTGTCCATGTTGCCCTCACTTGAATTTGTAATAGCGCTGGTTGAGATAGGCGCTGAGATGTTCTTCTTCCTGTGCGGATAGGGTAGAGCCAATATTGCCGGAACACATCCTGATTTGTCCCGTCATGAACTGTGGGCTGGTAACTTTGTGATTCGGGCGCGTGAAAATGGCGCTGCCGTCGCCGCCCATTTTTCCGATGTGGCAACTATTGCATTTGTACTGGTCAAACAGTTTTTTCCCGGTCTGTGCATCGCCGTTCGGAAAGGGCGCAGCCTGTGCCTGTGCGGTGCCGCACAGCAATAAAAAGATGGCGAGAGTTCTCTTCATGTTGATGCTCCTGATAAAGTTTGCAGACGGGCGATGCGCACCGGCGCGGGCGGATGCGAATCATAGAACGCAGAATACAACGGGTCGGGCGTCAGTGTCGCGGCGTTGTCCTGATACATCTTCACCAATGCGCTGGCCAGGTCACGGGCATCGGTTTGCTGTGCGGCGTAGATGTCCGCCTCGAATTCGTGCCTGCGCGAATACGCCGACATCAGCGGTTGCAGCAAAAAACTGAATACCGGCAGCACCATGAAGAACAGCAGCAGCGCCAGCGCGGTGTCAAAAGTGGTGGAGGTTATGGCGACGCCAAGCCCTTGATAGAACCAGCTGGCATGCATCAGTTGCGCCAGCAGCCACAAAAAACCCAAACTCAGCGCAAAGGTGGACACGATGCGTTTCAATACATGATGGCGCTTGAAGTGCCCCAGTTCATGCGCCAGCACCGCCTCGATTTCGTTGGGCGCCAGCCGGGACAGCAGCGTGTCAAAGAACACAATCCGCTTGGTCTTGCCGAAGCCGGTGAAATAGGCGTTGCCGTGCGTGCTGCGCCTGGAGCCGTCCATCACGAACAGCCCGCTTGCGGTGAAGCCGCACTTTTTCAGCAGCGCCCCGATGCGCGCCTTGAGAGCTTCGTCCTGCAGCGGCTGGAACTTGTTGAACAGCGGCGCGATGAACGTTGGGTAGATGAACAGCAGCAGCAGATTGAAGGCCACCCACACGCCCCACACATACAGCCACCAGTTGCCGCCCATGCGCTCCATCAGCCACAGCACACCGGACAGCAGCGGCAGGCCGAGCGCGGCGCCGAGCAGCAGCCCTTTCAATGCATCGGCAAGGTACAGTGCCAGCGTCATCTTGTTGAAGCCGTAGCGTGCCTCGATGACAAAGGTGCGGTACAGGCCGAACGGTGCCTCCAGCAGCGAGGAAAGCAGCAGCACGCTGACGATGACCGCCATCCCATGTGCGAGGGGGGCGCTGAAAGTGTGCCGGCAGGCATCGCTGATCCACTGGATGCCGCCACCCAGCGTAAAAACGAGCAACAGCGTGGCATCGAACAGCACATCCAGCATGGAAAAGCGCGTCTTGGCACTGGTGTAGTCCGCCGCTTTCTGGTGTGCGGCAAGGTTAATCTGCTCGCGGAAAGCCTGCGGCACCCCGCTGCGGTGTGCCGCGATGTGGGCGAGATGGCGCCGCGCCAGCCATAATCTGGTGAGCGTGGTTAACAGTAGCGCAACGGCAAACAGGATGGAAAACTGGGATGCGGTCATTATGGTTTGCAATTTGGAATGGCGGGGTAGTGCGCGTGTGTGACACAATACACGTATGACAGTTCTAAACGCGGAATGATTATGGCACAAAATCAAGATAGCCTTGTGTGGATAGACTTGGAGATGACCGGCTTAATCCCGGACACCGACCGCATCATCGAAGTGGCGATGGTTATCACCGACAGTAATCTGGAAACCATCGCCGAATCTTCCGTGCTGGTGGTGCATCAATCAGACAGTGTGCTGGATGGCATGGATGCATGGAATAAATCCACCCACGCAAAATCCGGTTTGATCGGCAAAGTGAAAGCCTCCACGCTGGACGAGGCGGCGGTAGAAGAGCGGATGATCGAATTTCTCAAGGAATATGTACCGGCCCGCACCTCACCGATGTGCGGCAATTCCATCTGCCAGGACCGGCGCTTCCTTGCGCGCTGGATGCCGAAATTCGAAGAATACTTCCATTACCGCAACCTCGATGTGAGTACGCTCAAGGAGCTTGCCAGGCGCTGGAAGCCGGACATGGCGCAAGGGGTAAAGAAGCACGGCAAGCACGAGGCGCTGGCCGATATCTACGAATCCATCGGCGAGATGAAGCATTACCGCGAGCATTTTATCAAGCTTTAGCCCGGCATCATTTCATCTGCCGTTGCCTGATTAACGGCACGAAGCCTCTTCTCCAAAAATATGCCCCACCTTCTGGTTGACATCTCTGCGCACGGTTTTGGCCACGTCGGCCAGACTGCGCCAGTGGTGAACGAGCTGGCGCGGCGTATTCCCGGGCTGCGCCTAACGCTGCGCACCACCGCCCCGCATTTTCTTTTGCAGCAACGTTTCCATTGTGATTTCCGCCACATTTCGGTTGCGTTCGATTTCGGAATGAAAATGGCAAATGCGGTGGATGTGCAGGCGGAAGAAAGCGCCATTGCATACAGTGCTTTCCACGCCGGTTGGGAAGAAAAAGTGGAACGTGAGGCGCATGTCATGCGCGCGCTAAAACCCGATTTGTTGCTGGCCAACGTGCCCTACTTGTCGCTGGCTGCAGCGCGTGCTGCTGGCGTGCGTGCCGTTGGGATGTGCAGCCTGAACTGGGCGAATATTTATCACCATTACTGCGCAGGGAACGCGGCCAGCCGCACGATTCATGCGCAGATGCTGGAGGCTTATAATAGCGCCGAATGTTTCCTGAAGGTGCGGCCCTCCATGCCGATGCCGGATTTTTCCAATGCGCGCGACATCAATCCGATTGCGCGGATGGGGTGCAATCAACGCCCGCGCATCGCCGAAACGTTGCGGCTGGATCAAGCTGAAAAACTGGTGCTGGTGGCGATGGGCGGCATGGAATTCCGCCTGCCGGTGGAGCGCTGGCCGCATTTACCCGGCGTGCGCTGGATAATTCCGCAAGCGTGGCAAGTCCAGCGCGATGATATGGCGGCACTCGAATCATTGAATTTGCCTTTCGGCGATGTGCTGGCCTCGTGCGATGCCGTGTTGACCAAGCCCGGCTACGGCACCTTCGTGGAAGCCGCCTGTGGCGGAGTGCCGGTGCTATACGTTGCGCGCCGCGATTGGCCGGAAGAGCCATATCTGGTGCAATGGCTGGCGGAGCGTGGGATATGTCTGGAAGTGCAACGCGATGTGCTGCACGCGGGCAATCTGGGCGGCACACTCAATCAACTTTGGGCGACGCCCAAGCCGTCCGCGCCCGTGCCTTCAGGCATAAGCGAGGCGGCGGATTACCTTGCTGCCTTGCTCTGATTCCTAATAGCCCCCGCTATGCCGGTAGATGTAATTACTCAGTTCAGAGGCCCGCGCATTCATGCTCCGCACAATGCCATGCACATTACGCACTATAGCGCACATCACCTTATAAACAACCAGGGGGTGTGTATCGATCAGAGCCACAAACCTGGCCCGCTCCAGTCTCAACACCTTGGTGTCGCCTACCGCATAAAGCACTGCGCTATGCTGTGAGGACGCCCCGCCAACGAACGTGATAATACCTGCCAAGTCGCCTGGTTTGAGCTTGTCAATCACGGTTTCCCCATCGCTACTCTTGATTTTCACCTGTATCTCGCCTTGCGCAAGAATGTACAGATTGTCTGGTTTTTTGTCTCTCAGCCTGACAATTTGCTCATCTGCCTTTCGGTTCTGAACCTCAAACAATTCCGCCAGAATCTTTATTTCGGCATCGTTCAACTCCTCGGTAATCATGGAGGTGCGCAGCGTATCAATTACTAATGACATCTTTATCTCCCTTCGTGTGATAGCTCAATCTGCCATGGCACTGCTGGTATTTCTCGCCTTATCCGCATGCGTATGTATCATTATGCCCCCGCTGTGCGGCTATCTCAACCATAGTGTATGCGGCCAATAAAATAACAGGAGGCAGACCACGTTATTTAGCGCAAATGCTTGCGCCCATTCTTCTGGCGCCCCGACGCCTGGCAGGCGCGGCGGTAGGCCTGCAAGGTTTTCTGGGCATGGCCCAGCACGCTGCCGCCGGGGTAATTGCCTGCCGCGTTTGCCATGCCTGCGGGCAATCCGGTGAGCAGCTCCAGCCCTTCGCTGGCATGCTCCGCCGTGTAGATATGAAATAAACCCTTGGTTACGGCCTCGATAACCTTGCGCCCCAGCATCAGGTGGCGGCGGTTGCGGCGCGGAATCAGCACGCCCTGGCTGCCGTCCAGCCCGGCCTTTTCGCAGACGCGAAAGTAGCCTTCGATTTTTTCGTTGATCCCGCCCACCGGCAATACCTCGCCGTGCTGGTTGACCGCGCCGGTAACGGCGATGCCCTGTTTGAGAGGCAGCCCCGATAGTGATGAGAGCAACGCATACAGCTCGGCGCAGGAGGCGGAGTCTCCCTCCACGCCGTTGTATTCCTGTTCGAACACGATGGATGCGTTGAGCGCGAGCGGTGCGATATGGGCAAATAGCGCGGACAGGTAATTGTGCAGGATGAGCACGCCCTTATCGTGGATCGGCCCGGACATTTCCACTTCGCGTTCGATGTTGAGCAGGCCGTCGTCACCGGCAAAGGTGCGCGCCGTGACCCGTTCCGGGAAGCCGAAACAGTAATCCCCCAGGTCTACCTGGGTCAGGCCGTTGAGTTGGCCCACTTTCTCGCCCTGCACGGTGATCAGCAAATCGCCTTCGCCGATAGCTTCTTGCAGGCGCTGCTCGGGGTAATCGTGGCGCAAGGTGCGCGCATGAAGTGCCGCCTCGACATCTATCGCCTCAACAATTGGCGCTTCGGCCAGATGGCCGGTACGCGCGCGGCACAGCGCCGCGCTTTCCATCACCAGCGCTTCGGTGCGGGCGAAGATCGCGCTCTGGCGTGATTGGTCATCCACTTCACGGTGCCCATCCTCCAGCAGGCGCGCTACGGCTGCGGCGGAAAAATGCGGCAGCCCCAGCTCGCTGCAGGCGTGGGCGACAAAAATTGACGAAGCGCGGCGGGTCTCGGCGCTGGACGAAAAGCTTTCGGCAAAATCCACCTTGACCCGGAAGCGGCGCGCGAACTCCGGGTCTCCTTCCTGCAACTCGTAATATTGTTCGCGCGAACCGATCAGGATGATCTTGACTTCAACATCCACAACATCGGGTTTGAGCGAAACAGCCGCAATCGGCGCGAAAGCCGTACCCGGTTCCTCGATCTGCAGCCTGCCGCTGCGCAGCAAGCGCCGCAGCTTCTCCCACACCAGATCATCGGCCAGCAGGTCGCGCAGATGCAGCATGAGAAAACCGCCGTGCGCCTTGAGCAGGCTGCCAGCACGGATGCGGGTAAAGTCCGTCACCAGCACATCGTTCTCGGATTGATATTCGATGCTGCCGAACAGCGAGCGGAACAACGGATTATCTTCGACGATCACCGGCGCACCTTTCAGGCCATCATTGTCCACGACCAGGTTAACCCGGTAAAAGGACAACACTTTGCTTAATGCCTCCTGCCGAACTTCCTCATCGCTGTCGGAAACTTTGAACAACTCCAGATGGTCGAGTACGTCGTGCATGACCTGCTCCAGATAGGTGTTGAGTTTTGCGGAATCCTTGCTCTGCTTTCTCAACCCGGCGCGGATATCCTGTGATTCGTGATCCAGCAGCGGCTTCACCACCTGGCGCCGCAACGCCGCCAGAGCCTCGTTCATCACCCGCTCCATCGGCCGGGTTTTTTCGAAATAACGGGTAATCTCTGCGCGCAGTTCCTGCTCGGCCTGCTCAACTTCGGCCCGGTGTTCTTTCGGCAAGGCAAGCACTTCATCTTCAGTCAGCGCGTGGCCTTTTTTGCCCAGCAGGGTGAAAACCATGCGCCCGGCCTCGCGGTGAAGAGTGAATTTGCGGGCTTCGGCAAATGCCTCGAGTTCGGCATAATTCCTGGCTTCTTCCGCCTTGTAGGTTTTTTCAACGCGCTCGCTTTCGGCCTTGAAATCCTGCCCTTCCAGGCACTGGGGTATTTCCGTCTGCAGGGATTTGGTCATCCGCTCCATGAGCTGGCGCAGCAGGCGCCCCTGCCCGGCAGGCAAGCGCAAAGCCTGCGGCCTTTCCGGCGCATCGAAGTTGTGCAGGTAGCATAAATCGGGCGGCGCCGCCCTGTTCGCGGCGGCGGTGACCATCGCCTGCCGCAGCAGCGACGAGCGACCACTGCCGACCTCGCCCAGCACGAACAGGTTGTAATCCGGCTGATCCATTCCGAGGCCGAAGCGGGCGGCCATTTCCGCGCGCTCCTGCCCGATCCACGGCAGCGCATATTCCAGCAATTCGGACGTGTCGGCGAAGCCGAGCGTATCGGGGGCGATGGTGAGGCGAAGCTCGGCGGGTAACAGCTTTGAGGTCGGCATTTTATTTTTCCCCATAGTGCCCGGTTACGGTGTCAAAAATACTGATAGGGCTTTCGGCAGCTTACCGGAATGAATCGTCAACGTACATTCTTTGCTTCCGCTTCAACAAGGGCTGCCATCGACGCCGCATCCCGATGCCCGCAACTGCTCAGCCCTTCGATAACGCCAGCCTGGTTTTGCGCGGACTGGTTCTGGCTCACCTTCCATTTGCCGGTTAGCTTGGTAAGAACGATTTCAATCCCAACAGTAGACTCGATCAGTTTTTCAGTGAACTCATGCGGCGCATCCGATACTGCCCACGGCTTGGGAAAGCCCGCTTCATGTTGGTCGGTGAGAGTTTCAAGATGAGCGCGCACCCAGGCTGCATTGTCAAAGGCGCGCAGCACACCATAAGCATGGACGACGGCGTAATTCCAGGTGGGGGCGACTTTTCCGTTTTCTTTTTTCGTTGCGTACCAGGACGGCGTGATGTAGGCATCCGGGCCGTGGAATATCGCCAGTACTTCAACGTCTTTTGCGAAATCGCTCCACATTGGATTGGCGCGGGCCACGTGGCCGCGCAATGTGCCGAACGGTGCAGGCGCATCCGAGAGATGCAGCGGAATATGGTTCGCATCGAGTCCGCTGGAAGACAGCGTGACCAGAGTCGCCAGCGGTCGCGTGCGCATCAGCTCGTGCATGGTATCTATTCGCGGCTGCTCGAAATGCTTGGGTAGGTACATGAATGTTGTGAGGTTGCGTTTTGGCTAAATTGACACACAGACATTTGTTAATTTGTTGAGTTGAACGCAGTGAAACCCAACATCAGCAGTGATGCGGCTCCTATTGTTGTGCTTCGTGCCTCAGCCCAACCTGCGTGAACTCGTCGCATTGTCTACAACGGACATTCGCGCCTCAATAGTATCTGCTGAAAGATCCGCGCCGCATTCCCACTCAACGAAGTACCCACCGTTTTTAATTTTCATAAATTCGGCAATGTCGTTCAACTCTTTGAACGCTTCATATTGAAGATAGGGGCGAAGATCAAATTGGCCGATTCGCCCATCATTGGCAGTAACCAAAAATGTCCAGTCTGTATTTGTGGCTAGTTCTGTAATTCTCATTGATCGAGTCCTTTAATCGGGAATGGTTTTTTGCCATTTACCGCAAGCTCCCAGTCGGCGATGAGATCATCCTTGTGTATTTCAATCCATGCAACAACAAGTTTATGTTTGTTTGGGGGTAATTAGCCAGCAAGTAACAACACATCTGGAATTGCGTAGGTGCCCACCTGTCCTTGATATTCTGCATGAATATGAGGAAGGCGATGGCGCTCAATATCATTGAAAAACATTCGAATCAGAATTCCATAGGACATTGAAATTGTTGGCATCGTATCCCTTTCAGATGTGCTTTGCGTTGGTGAGAAGCCTAACGTAAAGCAGGCCTTAATAAAAGACCTAATCTTTTATCAGAGCAGTGTTTTCACCCTGTGCGAGCTACATGCCGCGTTTCCTGCGCAAGGTATCAAGCTTACCGGCAACACCGTAGCCCGGATGGAATGCAATGGAATCCGGGGTATTCATAGGTACGCTCGCTGCTTCCCGGATTACGCTTCACTTCATCCGGGCTACGGTTTACATGCCGCGTTTCCTGCGCGCGGAAACCTGCTCACCGGCAACACCCCAGTTGTCCGTAGGAACTTCATCAATAACGACCATGGTCGTCGCCGGGTTCTTGCCGAGTACCTCCTTGAGGAGATTGGTTACGCCCTCAATGAGTCTGGCCTTCTGCGCGGAGGTAACGCCTTCTTCGGTAATCTTGATATTTACGTATGGCATGATGGTTGCTTCTGTGAAATCTGACGTTTGAGTTTAGGAGCGCTACGCAGCCTTATCGCGTAGTGTCCGTGTCGACTGCCGGATTATGCCGCAGTGCCATATTTCGCGGGCGTTTCAAGCAACATGTATTGGGTTTGGTTTTCTTTGCGGCGCTCTGTAGATATTGCAATGTAGTTTGTGACCAATGCTTCAATAACAGGGTTTCTGTTTTCTTCTTTTCCCCCAACGTGATAAAAGTGTTCTCGTGTAAGAACGCTATGCTCTGACCAAAGGTTTTTCACATATTCATTTTCGCGGTAATCATTGTGATGCCACGTTGATAAAATAAATCTCCCTTTGAAGCTGGAGAGCTTATTAAACAACTCACGTTCGTGAGAGTCATCCCATCCATTGTAGTAATCAACATGCCTGTCAATATATGGCGGATCGCAATAAATAATATCGCTTGAGGAGGCTTCTTCAATTGTCTTGTTAAAGTCCTGGCATTTGAAGGTGAACTTTTTTGCTTTAATGAGTTTGCTCGCCCAGCTAACCTGGTTCGTAATCTTCGTTATGTAGGACTGTGCAAATCTCTGAGGCTTTCTGCAAAACGGAATATTGAAGCCCCCCTTTCGGTTGAATCTGATCATGCCGTTAAAGCCAGCACGATTAAGGAACAAGAAATCGAGCGGCGAGTGTTCTGAATTAAATCTGTCCCTTATGAAATAATAGTGTCTTTCGCCTTTGGATAGCAGTATTTCTCCTTCGCGTTCAAGATATTCCTTTACCACTTCTGGCGTTATATCACCGGATGCGATGCCGGAGTAGAAGTTAACAAGGTGAGGGTTGGTATCGCACAGAATGGCGCGCTGCGGCGCGACATTGAAAGCCACAGCTCCGGTACCCATGAATGGTTCTATCCATGTGCCATTAAAGTCACTTGGAACAATGCTTTGTATCCACGGCACAAGCTTGGTCTTTATTCCTTGTGACTTGATCGGCGGGACACCCACTTTTTTGGTCATTATTTACCCTTAGCTTTGCTTTTAATAGCTTTGCTTTTCATTTTGTTTTTTCGCTTATCTACGACTAATGAAACGTCGCCCTTCTTGTACTCAACGAACTCTCGAAGAGTAGAAATCTTTTTAGTACCTCCCTTACCGTCTTGGATGGTGATTTTTTTGTAATTCATCCAGTACTCGTCAAACCAATGTTCGCCTAACTTTGAGAACATGCCTTTGCCGTTGATGATGTCGTCTATATTGTTGATGCTGCCGATGTTTGCTGTGTTACCGCTTCCGCCTTTGTCACTTGCAATTTGCCACTTCTCGGTGACGAAGAAATGAAAATTCTTTGCTACGGAAGCAATGGAATGTAGCTCATTAACATGGTGTGATTTAGTTTCGTCTATGCTTGCACCGTCTGTTCGGTCGTAGATTATTCCAAGGCAGAAATGACCCGAATATGAACCGTAGGGGAACTGAATATTTTTCGAACTGGTTCTATTCTCAAAATATTCCCCATGCGAGCCCAGCGTAAATCCGTTGCATAAATGCGGCTTCGTGGGATTTCTGTAGGTGGTTTTGAAATCGATGGCAAATCTTATGGATTCGTCGCTGGCTTTGACAAACGATATATCGGGGTAGTAGTTCTGGTGTTCGGCAAGAACGACCTTGTATTTATTGGCTTGTGCAAAGGCAAGGATTTTCGGGAAGAGATGGATTTCGAGAATTTTTGACACAATCTTGGTATCCGATGAGATCGTGTAAACATTTTTGAAAATGTCGATGAATCCTTTGACTGTCCATTGGCCATCATCAGTGCTGACGTGATCTTTTAGTTCAGTGACGAACTTTTCCAGCTTCCTTGCAAATATTGCTTTTTCGGTCATTTGATTACGAGCCTGAATAACATTGTGTTCATGGTAACAGTCTTTGCCTACCTTTTCGCCCCCATCCCCAGCGCTCTCAGCCTGCCTTGTTCCAGTTCCGCCTTATCAGGCTCGATCAGCCAGCCCTGCAAATTGTCCAGCACCATGTCGGTCAGTGCGTGTATCCAGTCGTTGCGGTCGTTGAGGCAGGGGATGTAGTGGTATTTGCCGCCGCCCGCGTGCTGGAATTTTTCCTTGCCTTCCAGCGCGATTTCTTCCAGCGTTTCCAGGCAGTCGGCGACGAAGCCGGGGCAGACCACGTCCAGGCGTATGATCTGTTGCTGGCCCAGTTCCTTGAGCGTGGCGGCGGTGTAGGGTTTGAGCCATTCCGCATTACCGAGGCGCGACTGGAAGCTGACGGCGTATTGTTCGGGCTTCAAGCCCAGCTCCTGTGCCAGTAGGTGTGCGGTCTTGTGGCATTCGCAGTGGTAGGGGTCGCCTTTGTCCAGCATGTATTTCGGCAGGCCGTGGAAGCTCATCAGCAGTTTTTCCGGTCGACCGTTTCTCATCCAGTAGTCGTTGATGTTGTTCGCCAGCGCCTTGATGTAGCCGGGATGGTCGCGGAAGTGTTTGATGGTGCGCAACGCGGGGGTGTTGCGCATTTGTTGCAACTCGCTGAACACGATGTCACAGACCGTGGCGGTGGTGCTGGAGGCATATTGCGGATACATCGGCACGACCAGAATGCGCTGACAGTTTTGCTCCTTGAGCTTGCGCAGTACGCTGGGAATGGAAGGGTTGCCGTAGCGCATCGCGTAGTCCACCACGAACGGCGCCTTGGTGCGCTGGCCCAGATAGCCTTGCAGCAGCGCAGCTTGTTTCTCGGTGTAAACGCGCAGCGGCGAACCCTCTTTCAGCCATACCTGGGCATATTTGGCGGCGGATTTCTTCGGGCGGGTGTTGAGAATGATGCCGTTGAGGATCAACCACCAGATTGCCTTGGGCATTTCCACCACGCGCGGGTCGCCCAGGAATTCTTTCAGGTAGCGGCGCACCGCTTCCGTCGTGGGCGCATCCGGTGTGCCGAGGTTGATCAGCAGGATGCCGGTCTTTTCCGGCGTACCGTGGGTATAGGCGGGTTCGGGTTGGTAGGGCATGTCGTTCCGTTTTGAAGTGTGGCTATTGGCCTTTACGTAATTCATGACAAGCACCATTACAGTAGCCGTCATTCCCGCGAAGGCGGGAATCCATGTATTTAAAATTCATTATAGTTTAACCCCACTGGATTCCCGCCTTCGCGGGAATGACGAAGTAGTGGGTTTGTCTGCCCTTGCGCGTTATAATCGTCAGTGTTGCGACAGCGCATTGCTGAGCAACTTGGCGGTAATATCCACAATCGGCACCACCCTTTCGTAATTCATGCGCTTGGGGCCGATGACCGCCAGTGTGCCGATAATCTTTCCGTCTGCTGCGTAAGGCGCGCTGATCACGCTGCATTCGTCCAGACCGGCCAGGCCCGATTCGTTGCCGATATAAATATGTACACCCGGTGCATAGCGGCTGACATTCAAGAGTTGCAACAGGTCGGTCTTTTGTTCGAACACATTGAACAGCCCGCGCAACTGGTTCATGTTGCATGAGAGGTCATTGATGTGCAGCAGGTTGCGTTCACCGCTGATGACGTAATCTTCGCTCTTGCGCGCCATCGCTTCATCACCCGCCGCCATCGCCGCAGTCATCAGCGCGGTCATGTCGTGGTGCAGTTGGCGCAGTTCGGTTTGCACGCGCTGATGGATGTCCTGGAACGAGCAATCGGCATAATGCTGATTGAGAAAGTTGCTCGCCTCGGTAAGCTGCGACTGGTTGTAATCCTTGTGGGTGAACAGCACGCGGTTTTCCACCTCGCCATCCGGCATGACGATAATGAGCAGCACTTTTCTTTCCGCCAGCCGCAAAAAATCTATCTGGCGCACGGTAATGGCGGTGCGCTGCGGCGTAGCCACCACACCCGCGAAATGGGTGAGCTCCGACAGCATATTGGAAGCCTGCATCAGCAGGCGCGAAGGATTATCCGGTTGAAAGTGGGATTTAAGCTGTTCTACGTGCGCGTCGTCCAGCGGCTGCGTCACCAGCAGCGTGTCGATGAACAGGCGATAGCCCAGCGCCGTGGGCACACGTCCGGCGGAGGTATGCGGGCTGCTCACCAGCCCCATTTCCTCAAGATCGGCCATCACGTTGCGTATGGTGGCGGGGCTGATTTCCAGCCCGGAGAATTGTTGCAGTGAGCGCGAGCCAACCGGCTGGCCGTCGCTGATATAGCGTTCCACCAAGGTTTTGAGCAGGATTTGTGCGCGGTCGTTGAGCATGGACATCATTCTACCATCGGGCTTTGGTTACTTTGTCAATCAATGGGCAATATGGTTTAATCGCGACCATGAAAATTTCATTTAAAACCGTTGCCCTGATCGGCAAACATAAGGCGCCGGAAATCACTGGGCCGTTGTTGCGCCTTGCGGCATTCCTTTCCGGGAAAGGTGTTTCCGTGGTGGTGGATAGCCTTACTGCCGAGCATATCGAGCAGCACGATTACCCTGAGATGCCCCTGAATGCGATGGGTGGGGCGGTTGACCTGGCCATCGTACTGGGCGGCGACGGCACCCTGCTGAACATCGCGTGCACCCTGGCGCCCTTCGATATCCCGCTGGTGGGCGTAAATCAGGGGCGGCTGGGCTTTCTTACCGACATTTCGCTCGACACCATGCAGCAGACCATTGCCGACATGCTGGAGGGCAAGTTTGTCACCGAGCAGCGCCTGCTGCTTTCCACACGCATTCTGCGCGATGGGGCTGAGGTGTTTAATGCGCTGGCGCTCAACGAAGTAGTGGTGCATCGTGGCAATACCAGCAGCATGATAGAGTTTGAGGTGCGCATTGATGGTGAATATCTCTATAACCAGCGTGCGGACGGGCTGATCGTGGCGACCCCGACGGGTTCTACTGCCTACGCACTTTCTGCTGGCGGGCCAATTTTGCATCCCAGCCTGGATATTATCGCTCTGGTGCCGGTGTGCCCTCACACCTTGAGCAACCGCCCCATCGTGGTGAAGAGTGAATCGCTGATAGAGATATTGATGCACCGCACCAGCACGGTGCGCGTGCGTTTCGATAGCCACACCTATTTCGACTTGCAGGGCAACGACAAGCTGGAAGTTACGCGCTACCCTGCACCGGTCTGCCTGCTGCATCCGGTGGGACATAGTTATTACAATACGTTGCGCGAGAAATTGCTGTGGAATAAAACTTTATAATGAGAGCTGTTACAAACCCACATTCCGTCATTCCCGCGCAGGCGGGAATCCAGCGCTTTTATCCAATATGCACTTAGGTTTTGTCCCCGCGTTGCGGGGAAAATATTGCATTGGCTGGATTCCCGCCTGCGCGGGAATGACGAATTTGTTTAATTTCCCTAATTCTCTTTATCCCAAATGTTGAAGTTCCTCAGCATCCGCGACTTCGTTATCGTCGATTCCCTCGATCTTGATTTTGCCACCGGCTTCACCGCGCTGACCGGCGAAACCGGCGCGGGTAAATCCATCCTGATTGATGCACTGTCGCTGGCTCTGGGTGAGCGCGGCGATGCAGGCATGGTGCGCAGCGGCTGCGAACGCGCCGAGATCAGCGCGGGATTCGATACGGCAGGCATGCCGTATTTGCAGGACTGGCTGTGCGAGCAGGCGCTGGAAGGCGACGAGGATATGTGCCAACTGCGCCGGATACTGGATGTTAGCGGACGTTCGCGCGGCTTCATCAATGGGCGCAGTGCCACGCTGCAACAAATGCGCGAAGCGGGCGAGCATCTGCTCGACATCCACGGCCAGCATGCGCACCAATCCCTGCTGCGCCCCGATGCACAGCGCGACTTGCTGGACGGTTATGCCGGCCTGGGGCGCGACGCGGAAGCGCTGGCACTGTTGTTCCGCGAGTGGCAAGCCTTGCATCGCCGCCGCGCGCAACTGGAGCAGAACGCCGAAGCGGTGGCCGCCGAACGCGAATTGCTGTTGTTCCAGAAGTGTGAACTGGAGACGCTGCATTTCAGCGGGCAGGAGTGGGTGGAGTTGCAGGCCGATCATGCGCGCCTGTCGCATGCCGCCAGCCTGCTGGAAACGGCGCAGTTCGGCGTGGAAATATTGAGCGAGGCCGACACCGCCTGCCTCGCGCAATTAAATATGCTGGTGACGCGCGTGCGTGCGGGCATGGAGTTTGATGCGGCATTGCAGGATACGCTGACCATGCTGGAAAGCGCACAGAACGAATTGCAGGAGGCGGTGTATGCGCTGCGCCATTACCAGCAAAAACTGGACGCCGATCCCCAACGCCTGCGCGAGCAGGAGCAGCGCATGGCGGCCATCGTGGATGCGGCGCGCAAATACCGCGTGGCGCCGGAACAATTGCCCGAAGCCTTGCAGCGCATCATGGCGCGGCTGGACGAGTTGGGTGGCGATGCCGACCTTGCCGCACTGGCGCAGCAGGAAGCCGTAGCGCGCGAAAAATATCTGGCCGCAGCAAAGAAACTGGGGATGGCGCGCAAGAAGGCGGCGGAAAAACTGTCACGCGAAATCACCGCCGCCATGCAGACGCTGGCCATGCAGGGCGGCAGCTTTGCCGTGGCGCTGACGCCGCTGGCCGAGGGCAATATGCACGGCCTGGAGGCAATCGAATTTCAGGTCGCAACCAATCCGGACACACCGCTGCGCGGTTTGGCGAAGATCGCTTCCGGCGGCGAATTGTCGCGCATCAGCCTGGCGATCCAGGTTGCCGCCAGCCAGGTGGCTGCCGTGCCCACATTGATTTTTGACGAGGTGGACAGCGGCATCGGCGGGCGCGTGGCGGAAATTGTCGGGCAACTGCTGAAGCGCCTGGGGCAGCGCCATCAGGTGATGTGCGTGACGCATTTGCCGCAGGTGGCGGCGATGGCGGACGCGCAATGGCAGGTGAGCAAATCCACGCGCAACGGCGCGACCCTGAGTATTATCCGCGTGCTCAAACAGGCGGAGCGTGTCGAAGAAATCGCACGCATGCTGGGCGGGGTGAAGATTACCGAGACCACGCGCAAACATGCGGCGGAAATGCTGGGCCTGCCGTCTTGAGCCGGCTTTGATGTATCATGCCGCAGTTCTGTAATTAAGGTTTTTACCATGCGTATCAAGCTGATCATTGTTTCCATGTTGCTTGCCTCTTGTACCTTGCTTACCCCGCACAAGATTGAAATTCGCCAGGGCAATCTGGTTACGCCGGAGATGCGCGAGAAACTAAAAGTGGGTATGTCGCGCCTGCAAGTGCGCTCTGTCCTTGGCACTCCATCGGTTAACGATCCCTTCCACGCCAGCCGCTGGGATTATGAGTATCTCCTCGAACAAGGCGGCAAAGTGGTCGAGCAACAGCGCCTGACACTATATTTCGACGGCGATCATTTAAAGCGTATTGACGATAGCAACATGCCAGCGCAACCCGCAGTGGCTGAGCCGGATGCCAGGAAATAATCAAGGAGCTGCGATGAACAAAATCAAAGTCGCAATCGCCGGTTGCAGCGGACGCATGGGGCGGGCACTGTTGGAGGGCGTGTTGCAGTCGGATGATTTGGCCTTGCACGCTGCGCTGGAACACCCTGCCAGCACACAGCTCGGCAAGGATGCCGGTGAGTTGGCCGGTGGCGCATGTGGTGTAAAAATCACGGCGGACGTGGCTGCCGCACTGCAAGGCGCGGATGTGTTGATTGACTTCACCCGACCGGAAGGCACGCTGCATCATCTCGAAGTGTGCCAAAGGCTGGGCGTAAAAATGGTCATCGGCACCACCGGTTTCACCGCGCAGCAAAAGGCGCTGCTGGGTGCTACGGCGCAGCACATCGGCATCGTGTTCGCCCCCAACATGAGCGTGGGCGTAAACCTCACCTTCAAGCTGCTGGAGATGGCATCCCGGGTGTTGAGCCACGGCTATGACATCGAAATCATCGAAGCGCATCACCGCCACAAAGTGGATGCCCCTTCCGGCACTGCGCTGGGCATGGGCGAAGTGATTGCAAAAACTCTTGGCCGCGATCTCGCGCAGTGCGCCGTGTACGGGCGCGAAGGTGTCACCGGTGAGCGCGATCCTTCCACCATCGGCTTTGCCACCGTGCGCGGCGGCGACATTGTGGGCGACCACACCGTATTGTTCGCGGGTACCGGCGAGCGCATCGAGGTCACCCACAAGGCCAGCAGCCGCGCCACGTTTGCGCTTGGCGCGCTACGCGCAGCCCGTTTTTTGCAAACCAATCCGGCTGGTATGTACGACATGCAGGACGTATTGGGGCTGAAGTAATTCTAAAAACCGGACATTCCTGTTTTGCGCTATAACTTGTTGCCAAATGCCCTTGGGCACAAAAACTACCCGTTTCTTCCAGCATGGATGGTCATGGCCGGGAACCGCATTCTGGGCAGCGCCAAGTGCAATACGTTATCGTACCCGCAGGCGTGGCGGTGCTCTGTGGGAAGGAAGGTTTCGTTTTTGGCTGACTCAGACAGCGGATTATGTTCTGGCGTATTATCTCTATATCAAGCTTAACCCGGTGCGTGCGGGGATGGCGGTAAGGCCGCAGTGTTATCGCGGGTCGAGTTATCACGCTAATGCTCAGGGCAAGGCAAACAGCTTGTTTGTTCTCCATGATGAAATGAAAACCAAACCGTCGGAGGTCATAGCCATTGCAATCCTTTTATGATGGTATAGAATACCATCATGAAGGCGCGGCTTATACTCGATACCAAAACCATTCTGACTGATGGCCGCATTATCCAGCGCAAAATATGGAAGTTGCCGCAAAGGATCGAAGGCAGGCCGCATGCGCTGAAGTATCGGCTTTATTGCGTCAAAAGCGGTAAAACCATTGTACGATACGACAACGAAACCGGAAAAGGCGATCATCGCCATGTCGGGCCTGAAGAAGTGGAGTCGGTGTATGTTTTTGTGTCGCTTGTGCAACTGTTGATCGATTTTGACACGGACATCGAAAAACTATCAGGAGATATCAAATGAAACACATCGAAATCGCAGTCATCAATCCGAAAGATGAACAACAGGCGCTATTGGAATGGGCGGCACGGGTGGATGCGGGAGAGAAAATGGCAGAGGCTGGAGCCAAATTGTCGTTTTCAAGCTACGGGCAATTGCATGCAGTGCTGACAGACAAGAGAATGAGCCTGCTGGAATATGTAGCCCAACATGAAGGGTTGAGCATCCGGCAATTAGCCGGGAAACTCAACCGCGACTATCGAAATGTCTACGATGATGTCCAGAGGCTTGCAGAGCTTGAACTAATCGAAAAACGCACCAACGGTCTCTTTGCCCCATACGACGACATCAGCATCCACAAGACGCTACGTAAGGCGGCATAGAGAACAACAATACGGGGCACCACGATTTCTAATGAGTGAATATGGAAAATCAACTTCCTTCGGTCTACGTTGAAACATCAATAGTGAGCTATCTTTCTGCACGAGAAAGTAGCTCCTTGCTCGGTGCCGCTCCCCCACTGGTCACACGCAAGTGGTGGGAACGTCGCAACCTTTTCCGTTGCTTTATTTCTGATGTGGTTATCAGAGAATGCAGGGCGGGCGACCCATCTGCCGCCCTACTCAGATTGGACTCGGTGCGCGAGTTTTCGTCATTGGCGATCTCAACGACAAGGCCATCGAGATTGCGGAAACACTGCCGGCCTTGGGCATTGTCCCGAAGAAGGCTGCTGAAGATGCCTTGCACGTTGAAATTGCCACAGCTCACGGCATGGATTTCTTGCTGACATGGAACTGACGCCACATTGCCAATCCGGTAATTCAGGCACGAATCGCCGCGCATCTGGAAAGCATTGGGTTGCTGCTACCGTTCATTTGCACACCGGAAGAGCTGCCATGAGAAGAAAATGAATGATGCAATCATTGCTGAGGTAAGAGCGATCAAAGAGGCATAAGCCGAAGAATCTGGTTTGGACATCCGGCGCATTGCCGAAGAGATTCGAAAATCAGAAGCCCAAAGTGAGGCAGAGGAATGGCGACACATCACCGCCCCGTTGTCGCCTTTGTCTAACTCGGCATTTCAGCGGAGAGAATTGTCATGGTTGCATATCGAGACCTTAATTCAGTCGATTGAGACATGAGATAGAGCAATTGCCGTGAAACGGAGACCCGTACCCGCTCTGGCAGCTCACCGGTAGCGCGCCCGTATCGCATCAAGATAGGCGCGTCGTTCTTGTTTCCCCATGTCAGATTACCTTTGTTGTTTCGGTAACCTTTAACTTGAGGCAACGATCCCTTTTGCTGACTACCTTGGGTAACTTTTATCTTGAGGCAACTCGAGGGGGCGCGTGCATTTGCTGCAAATAGTTCAGAGGCATATAATTTTTGCCCAGGCCGTGCTTTCTATGCCGCCGACCAGCTCACCACACCGCTGTATGCCGTGCCCAGCACCACCAGACCGAACACGATGCGATACCATGCGAATGCCGTGAAATCGTGGTGGCTGATGTAGCGCAGCAGCCAGCGCACGCACAGGAAGGCGCTGATGAACGAGGTGACCGAGCCGGCGATAAAAATTCCCCAGTCATCCGCGCGGAACTGGTCGCGGTATTTCACCAGCTCATAAGCCGTCGCGGCGGTCAACGTCGGCACCGCGAGGAAGAACGAAAATTCGGTGGCCGCCTTGCGCGACAAACCGAAAAACAGCCCGCCGATGATCGTGGCGCCGGAGCGCGACGTGCCGGGAATCAGCGCCAGTGCCTGCGTGCAGCCCACCTTCAGCGCATCCTTCCAGCCCATGTCGTCCACCGTTTCGACGGTGATTTTGTGATCGCGCTTCTCTGCCCACAGGATGAAAATACCACCGACAATGAAAGCCAGCGCCACCGGCACCGGAGAAAACAGATACTGTTTTATCTTGCTGGTGAACAGCAGCCCCAGCACGGCGGCAGGCATGAAGGCAACGGCGAGATTAACCGCGAAGCGCTGCGCAGCCTGTTCGCGCGACAGGCCGCTGACCACGGCAACAATCTTCGCGCGGTATTCCCAGCACACCGCCAGAATTGCGGCAAACTGGATCACGATCTCGAACACCTTTCCCTTCTCGTCATTGAAGTCGAGCAGATCACCCGCCAGGATCAAGTGGCCGGTGCTGGAGATGGGCAGGAATTCGGTGAGGCCTTCGACGATGCCGAGAATGGCGGCTTTAAGCAGCAGAATAGTATCCATGGGCTTCCTGAATGTGAGGCGCGATTATACCCATGCCAACGCAAAGACAAGCCGCAAATGGTCTCGCTTGCGTTTGTTGAAAAACTCACCAAATGAGCACTTGACTGGTATTAAATAATGACATACTGTCTACAAAAATACCCAGAGGTAACTCATGAATGCCGCCCTTACCCTCGTCAGCGATCAAGACCCCGTACTTTCCTATCTGTACGAAGCCCGTAAACACCACACACAGGCCGCCATCGCCAAGCATTTGGGCGTTGGAATTCGCACCATCAGCCGATGGGAAGCCCGGCAAACCAGCCCTCCCGCCTATTTGGCTCATGCGTTGCAGCAACTATTACCATTCGCAGAGGAAAGCCCAGAAGGCACTTTCGACTTCATAGACCTGTTCGCGGGCATCGGCGGCATCCGTAAGGCATTTGAACAAATCGGCGGGCGTTGCGTATTCACCAGCGAATGGGATACCTACGCACAGAAAACCTACGCCGAGAATTTCCCCGACAGGCATCCCATTGCCGGAGACATCACCCAAGTGCAGGCCACCGACATTCCCGACCACGACGTGTTACTGGCGGGCTTTCCCTGCCAGCCCTTCTCGATTGCCGGAGTATCGAAGAAGAATGCACTGGGCAGGGCGCACGGCTTTGCCTGCGAAACGCAGGGCACCCTGTTCTTCGACGTGGCGCGCATCATCGAAACAAAACGCCCGCGCGCCTTCCTGCTGGAAAACGTCAAGAACCTCGTCTCGCACGACAAAGGCCGCACCTTCGATGTCATCCGTCGCACCCTTACCGAGGACCTTGGCTATTACATTTACTATCGTGTCATAGACGGTGCGCACTTCGTCCCGCAACACCGCGAGCGCATTCTCATCGTCGGCTTCCGCGAACCGGTCGCATTCGATTTCGATGCCCTGCCCCTGCCGCCCAAGGGCGAGCGCAAACTCAAAGACATCCTGCACCGCACCGATGGCAGTGAACCTGTTTTGCAATGGGACGAGGGAAAGTTTTTCGACCACAAAAAGCAGCGCGTGCAAGACAAATACACCCTCACCGACAACCTCTGGCGTTACTTGCAGGATTACGCCGCGAAGCACCGCGCCAAGGGCAACGGCTTCGGCTTTGGCCTCGTCAAACCCGGAGACGTGACGCGCACCTTATCGGCACGCTACTACAAGGACGGATCGGAAATTCTCGTGTATCAGGGCACGCGCAAAAACCCGCGCCGGCTCACGCCCAGAGAATGTGCGCGGCTGATGGGCTATCCCGACACGTTCAGGATTCCGGTGTCGGATACGCAAGCGTACAAGTTATTTTCTCAAGCGGCAGTTGCACCGATGATCGAATATGCGGCTAAACTGATGATGTCGCAACTCAACTTAGAGTAGAAGGCACCGGAGGCGAAAGCTGTCGAAGTGCCGCAAGACATCATGACCGCAAAACTTTGGACAAAAGAGCAAGTAAAGCTGGCTTTTCACTTGTATTGCCAGCTCCCGTATGGACGAATTCACGGACGCAATCCAGAAATAATTGCATTGGCAAAGGTTGTTGGTCGCACACCTGACGCGATTGCGATGAAGATGCTTAATATTGCAAGCCTTGATCCAGCCATTACGAATACGGGGCGGGTGGGGTTGAGAGGAGCTTCGGCATTGGATCGCGAGGTATGGGACGAATTCCACTCAGATTGGGAAAGGCTTGCCGTGGAATGCCAACTACTCCGGCAGCAACTAGACAAAAATACCGTGGAGGACTTGGAGTCGGAAGACGATGAACTATTGCCAGATGATTTCACTGGAGAAACACGGCAAGTTCTAACAACACAGAGAATCAAGCAGCATTTTTTCCGGCGCGCTGTGTTGAGCAGTTATCGTGGACGTTGCTGCATGTCTGGCCTGTCCGAGCCGCGCCTATTGGTTGCCAGCCATATTGTACCGTGGAGCAAAGACAAGGCGAATCGTCTAAATCCGAGTAATGGTTTGTGCCTTTCGGCGATTCATGACAGAGCTTTTGATAAGGGGCTGATAACGCTTACCGATGACTTCAAGATTGTTGTTTCGGAGGAGCTAAAGCGGAAGAATGAGCCTTTCATAATGGAAGTTCTGTTGCCGTTGAATGGCCGCACAATTGAACCGCCAGAACGCTTCGCACCGCAAGCTGAGTTTATCGCGTGGCATCGAAAAGAACTCTTCGTGGACAACAGAAGGTAGCCACTATGCAGCTTACTGAAAAGCAAGTGAAGATACCCAGAGAGGCTCCAAAGGAGTTTTGCGTTTTTGAGTACCTTTACCGCGACGCATCAAACTATAAAGCTTGGGGAACAATTCTTCTGTCCGGCATTCCATCGCAAAACAATATAGCCGCATTGCGCGCCAGTTTGGAATCGGATGAATACTTCGTCGCAGAGCAAGTCGGCATTCCAGCCGTGTACAAAGAGCTGTGGGATTTATCAGGCGGCCCTAACAGTGACGATCATGCGTTGCATGAGTTTGTGGCACTTCGAGCGGCTACTAAGGATGAAAGAAAATCACTACCCCTATTGGGCGACTTGTCGAGTCTACTCAAAGCCTTCCAAGCCGTAACTGCATGGGATTATTCGCTATCCCCGAATTTCGACATAGACTAAATCAGAATCATCACCAGTTTTGTAGGGCGGAAAAGCGTAGCGCCTTCCGCCGCATGTGAACACCATTCGGCGGATAACGCTTTGCTCATCCGCCCTACCCAGCCTCGTGGTTCTGAAAGCCAAAAAAAGGACGTTCGAGGAAGCGATGGTGCTGTCGGCAAAAACCACCCTTCGCGAGCGCTGGAAACAGGTGGCAATGGAGAAGTTTAATTGCGCGCTGTTCCTGGCAACCGTTGATGATCGTGTATCTTCGGCTGCTATTGATGACATGAACAATCAGGGAATTCATCTGGTTGTTCCTGAGTCCCTGAAAAAATCGAAGGAAACTTGCTACAACGGCAAGACCAACGTAATCACATTCCGCGAATTTTTTGACGAAGAGATTTCTTCGAAGAGACCACGCTTCCGGCGAATCTAACTTGGAGCGGGCCATGCCCGCGAGTCGTTTGATCGCGGGCATGGCCCGCTCCAAATTTCAACAGTTTTTTCAGGCTCAAGCCTTGTTATACAACTAACTACCCCGCTTTACAAACTCCGCCGCCTTCTGTTCCATGCCTTTGCCGAGTGTGGTCTGCTCGTCCACGCCTTGCACGTAGCGTGTTGTGAATGGATGCACTATTTATTCTGCGCCACCTTGCGGGCGATTTCCTGCTTGCTCTGCCGCAGCAATGCGATTTCGGATGGTTCCAGCATCCTCGGTGCGGATAAGATACCGAGCTTCTGATTCAGTAAGCGCGTCGAAGGCGTGACCGAATCGTTCTTGCCACCAACGTTCAAGTTCTGTTCCATGTTTTTCCCTCAATTCATCAAGACTGCTTTGCGTAAGTTGCAATTTGGCGGAATGCGGCTTGCCTGTCAAGACCACGGCAGCCAATACCTTGCCGCCGTTTGCTTCAATGTGACCGCGCAGATTGGCCAGTGTTCCGCCCATTCCGACGAAATCATCCACCATGACGTAATCCGCGCCCACCTGAATAGCGCCATCAAATTCCGGTTGGCGCGCAAGGCGCGAAAAACCATCTGCCCCGGTGTGGGAAACGACATTCACCTGTACCACGCCGCTATCCACCTCCCATCCAAGCCGTTGCGCCAGTTCGTCGGCAAGTACTTCCGGTATGGCATTCACCCCGTTTTGCTCATAAGCGTGAGCGCTAACCAGGATGGGTCGGTATTTTTTCAGTAGCGTAGCGAGCGCATCAATTTGCGCCTGATTAAGCGTGTCGCGCACCAGATTATCCGCAGCCACCGCATCGCCCGTTTTAGCTGCCCAATAGTGTATGTGCTGTTTAACGGCAGATTCGCTGGCGTGTATCAGCACGTCAGGGAAATCTTTCCAAATCGTTCTTGGTGGTTTCATGCGGCGGATTCTATCACTCTCAATAGAATGACTTACACCTTGCGACACCGATCAAAAATCAAGCCTTGCGGTAAATACTCCCACCCTGCTCCACAAACTCCACCGACTTCTGTTCCATCCCTTTTTGCAGCGCAGTCTGTTCATCCACGCCCTGAGTCGCCGCATAATCCCGCACGTCCTGCGTAATTTTCATCGAGCAGAAATGCGGCCCGCACATAGAGCAGAAGTGGGCGACTTTGGCGGATTCCTTGGGCAGGGTTTCGTCGTGGAATTCGCGCGCCTTGTCGGGGTCGAGGCCGAGGTTGAACTGGTCGTCCCAGCGGAATTCGAAGCGCGCCTTGCTTAATGCGTTGTCGCGCACTTGCGCGCCGGGGTGGCCTTTGGCGAGGTCGGCGGCGTGGGCGGCGATCTTGTAGGTGATGATGCCTTCTTTTACGTCGTCCTTGTCCGGCAATCCCAGATGTTCTTTCGGCGTGACATAGCACAGCATGGCGGTGCCGTACCAGCCGATCATCGCCGCGCCTATCGCGCTGGTGATGTGGTCGTAGCCGGGGGCGATGTCCATGGTGAGCGGGCCTAGCGTGTAGAACGGCGCTTCGTGGCACCACTTGAGTTGCAGGTCCATGTTCTCTTTTATCATGTGCATCGGCACGTGGCCGGGGCCTTCGATCATGGTCTGCACGTCGTGTTTCCACGCGACCTGCGTGAGTTCGCCCAGCGTCTTCAATTCGCCGAGTTGCGCTTCGTCGTTGGCATCGTAGATCGAGCCGGGGCGCAGGCCATCGCCGAGGCTGAACGCCACGTCGTAGGCTTTCATGATTTCGCAGATGTCTTCAAAATGCGTGTAGAGAAAACTTTCCTTGTGGTGCGCGAGACACCATTTCGCCATGATGGAGCCGCCGCGCGACACGATGCCGGTCATGCGCTTCACGGTCATCGGCACGTAGCGCAACAGCACGCCAGCGTGGATGGTGAAGTAGTCCACGCCCTGCTCGGCCTGCTCGATCAGCGTATCGCGATAAATTTCCCAGGTCAGGTTTTCCGCCTTGCCGTCCACTTTTTCCAGCGCCTGATAAATCGGCACGGTTCCAATCGGCACGGGCGAGTTGCGGATGATCCATTCGCGCGTTTCGTGGATGTGCTTGCCGGTGGAGAGGTCCATCACGTTGTCGCCGCCCCAGCGGATCGCCCAGGTCATCTTCTCCACTTCTTCCTGAATGCTCGACCCCAATGCGGAGTTGCCAATGTTGGCGTTGATCTTGACCAGAAAGTTGCGACCGATAATCATCGGCTCGACTTCGGGGTGGTTGATGTTGGCCGGGATGATGGCGCGGCCACGGGCGACTTCGTCGCGCACGAATTCCGGGGTGATGATTTTCGGGATGGCCGCGCCGAAATTTTCGCCGTGGTGCTGGGTTCTTAGCAGCTCGGAAAGCCCCTCGGTTTTCTGGTTCTCGCGGATGGCGATGTATTCCATCTCCGGCGTGATGATGCCCTGGCGAGCATAGTGCATCTGCGTCACGTTGTGCCCGGCCTTGGCGCGGCGCGGTGCGCGTTGCAGGTTGAAGCGCAATTCGGCCAGCGTCGGGTCGGCCAGACGTTGCTGGCCGTATTGTGAGCTGGGTGCGGCAAGCTGCTCGGTGTCGTTGCGCTCGCTGATCCAACCTTCACGCATTGCGGGCAGGCCGGAACGGATGTCTATTTTCGCCGCCGGGTCGGTGTAGGGGCCGGAACAGTCGTACACATAAATTGGCGGATTTTTTTCGATTCCCATCCCAGCAGGCGTGTCGGCCTGCGAAATTTCGCGCATCGGCACGCGGATGTCCGGGCGCGAGCCTTCGACATACACCTTGCGCGAATTCGGCAACGATTTGATTGCCGCTGCATCGACATGCGCGGTTTGGTTCAGGAATTTCGGATTGGCATTCATGATGTGCTCCAAAAACAGGAAGCACCGGAGGACGCTTCCCTACGACGGCATTATCCGTACAGGTTCAAAGGGTATATCTCACTTCGTATTTGCGAAGACCCCCACGCAAGCGACAAGGTACTGTAAAGCTGCTTTAATGGCAAGTTGGCAGTATTAACGTTGAGCGGAGCCGATGGCCTTGTTATACTGCCCGTGCAGGATAACCAAATGCTTGGGAGCGGAGAAAAATGAAGAACGTGGAGCAGGCGCGCTTTAATATGGTGGAGCAACAGATCCGGCCTTGGGATGTGCTGGACATGCGGGTGCTGGACTTGCTGGCCAAGGTCAAGCGCGAGCAGTTCGTGCCGCCCGCCAGGCGGGAGATGGCTTTCATGGATCTGGAAATTCCGCTTGGGTATGGCGCCAGTATGTGGCAGCCCAAGCTGGAGGCGCGCGCAGTGCAGGCGTTGCAGGTCGGGCGCGGCGACCGCGTGCTGGAAGTCGGCAGCGGCAGCGGCTATCTGGCGGCCTTGTTGTCCCATCTCGCGGCGCATGTAACCAGCGTGGAAATCGTGCCGGAACTGCAAGCCTTTGCGGAAAAGAATCTGGCGGCGCAGCATATTGATAACGTGACGCTGGCGCTGGGCGATGCGGCGCTGGGCTGGCCGGGCTCGTATGACGTGATCGTGCTGACCGGTTCCGTGCCGGTTTTGCCGGAAGCTTTCCAGGACAGCCTGACACCGGGCGGCCGTCTGTTTGCCATCGTTGGCGATGCACCGGCGATGCAGGCCAGGCTGATAACCCGTGTGGCGCCCGGCGTATTCGAGAGCACCACCCTGTTCGAAACCAGCGTCGCGCCGTTGCAGAATGTATTGCAGCCCAAGCGCTTCGTATTTTAAGACCTCTGCACAACTACTGCGCTTGGCGATGCTTCGTCGAAAAGCGGCTCAAAATCCTCATGTATAACCACATACATTTCGGTTTTTCGCCCCTTTTCTCCTTGTCTAGCCTGCGCTCACTAGTTGTGCAGAGGTCTTGATTTTGATGGTGTGGGCGCAGCCGGTTGGCTGCCCCGCTTGAAATTAATCACAAGGGTGTATAATATTAGGATTATCTAATATTCAATGCGGGCCATGACTATCACCAAATCATTCTTTTTCGCATTGATGGCGTTGAGCGTAGCCTCCCCGGCGGGCGCGGCGGACTTGCTCGAAACCTATCATGCCGCACAATCGCAGGATGCGGTTTTCGCGGCAGCGCGCGCGACGCATCGGGCCGGGCAGGAGAAGCTGCCGCAGGGGCGTTCCTTGCTGTTGCCCAGCGTGAATCTGAGCGCCAACACCACATACAACGATAACTCGGTTCAGTATAGCGGCACTTCCCCCCTCGCCAGTTCCGGTACGAGCCGTTTCAACAGCCATGGTTACGGCGTGAATCTGACGCAGCCGCTGTTCCGCCAGCAAAACTGGATGACCTATACCGAAGCCGAATTGCAGGTGGCGCAGGCCGATGCGCAGTTCAATGGCGCGGAGCAGGATCTGATCCTGCGTGTGGCGCAAGCCTATTTCGATGTGCTGATCGCGCAAGACAATGTGCAGTTGGCTGAGGCGCAGAAGACGGCCATTGCCGAGCAACTGGAGCAGGCCAAGCGCAACTTCGAGGTGGGCACTGCCACCATCACCGACACCTACGAAGCGCAGGCACGCTACGATCTGGTGGATGCGCAGGAGATCGCCGCGCAGAGCAATCTGGAAGTCAAGAAACGCACTCTGCAATTATTGACCAACGCCAAGCCGGGCGATCTGCGCCAGTTGGGCCAGCAGTTCAAGCTGGAGCCGCTGCAACCGGTCGACATGGAAAAGTGGGTGGATGAGGCGCAGCAGCACAACTCACAATTAGCCGTGGCGCAGGCCGCTGCTGAACTGGCCGGGAAAGAAGTGGCGCGCAATCGCGGCGGGCACTATCCGACGCTCGATCTGGTTGCCAATTATTCCGAAAACTTTGCCAACGGCGGCAGCCTGGGGGTGGGCAGTGACAGCCGCAACACCACTGTCGGTGTGCAACTTAGCGTGCCGTTGTTCCAAGGCGGGGCAACCCAGTCCAGGGTGCGTGAAGCCGAAGCCAACCGCGATCGTGCCGGGGAAGAGCTGGAGACTGCGCGCCGCAACGTCGCCCTGCAAACGCGCCAGGCCTATCTGGGTGTGGTTAACGGCATAGCCCAGGTCAAGGCGCTGCAGCAAGCGCTGAAATCCAGCGAGAGCTTGCTGGAGGCCAGCAAACTGGGGCAGGAAGTCGGCGTGCGCACCAATCTGGACGTGCTGAATGCGCAACAGCAGCTTTACTCCACACGCCGCGATTTGTATCAGGCCGAGTATAACTACCTGATCAGCCAGTTGAAGCTGAAGGCTGCTGCGGGAACATTGGCTGAAGACGACCTTGCCAAGGTGAATCAGGCGCTCCATTGAACCCGGATTATCCATTACACCGTTTTCCCGCCTGCGCGGAAATGCTGGCGGCAGGTTGCCGTCTATTTGGTTATGCAACGGTTGACGTGCAACAGCGCTTGCCGCGTTGCACCGCGATTGGCGTTCACGAACCGCAACCCGGCATCGCCGATTTCCGCCATTTTATGGGGATTGGGAAGCAGGCTCTGCAAGGTTTGTGCAAGATCACTTGTGTCCTGCACACGCAAAGCCGCGCCGCTAATGACGGCAAGCTGGCTGGCTTGCGCAAAGTTGTATGTGTGCGGACCAAGGAGCACAGGCTTGCCGACGGCGCAGGCCTCGATCAGGTTTTGCCCGCCAAACGGCAGCAGGCTGCCGCCGATGAAGGCGAGGTCGCAGGCCGCATAGTAGGCGAACATTTCCCCCATGCTGTCACCCAGCACCACCTGCGTTTCCGGCGCTATCGGGTGGTTTGCACTCCTGCGTTGAAAGCGGAAGCCGTGTTTTGTAAGCAGAGTTGCCACTTCATCAAAGCGCTGCGGGTGGCGCGGCACGATGATAGTGAGCAGATGCAGAATATCGGCTTGCCCAAGCGCATCGAGCAGCAACGCCTCTTCCCCTTCCCGGGTGCTGGCAGCTAGAAACACTTTGCGTTTTGCGCCGAATTGTCTGCGCAGTTCCTTCCCCAATTCCAGCATGGCAGCAGGCGGCTCGATGTCGAATTTCAGGTTGCCCATGATGGAGACATTGCCGGCGCCCAAGGCCGTCAGGCGGGCGGCATCGTCGGTTGTTTGCGCGGCAATGGCGGTGAGTTCTCCGAGCGCGTTGCGAGTCAGCCGCGCAACGCGCCCATAACCCCGCGCGGATTTTTCCGACAGGCGCGCATTCAGCAACAGCAAGGGAGTTTGTTTTGTTTGGCAGGCGTGAATCAGGTTAAACCAGATTTCCGTTTCCAGCAGGATGCCGATGCGGGGGCGAAAATGGTTGAGGAAACGCCTGACGGCGAAAGGGTAGTCGTAAGGCAGATAGACACGCAGCACATCGCTGCCGTAAAGCTGTTCACTGGCGGCGCGCCCGGTGGGTGTGGTGTGCGTGAGCAGCAGTTGGTGCTCTGGGTAGGTTTCCCGCAAGCGCTGCACCAGGCTGGCTGCCGCGCGGGTTTCACCGACCGATACGCTATGCAGCCAGATCACCGGCTTGTCGCTGCGTATGGAATAAAAACCAAAACGCTCGGTGATGTGTTTGAGATATTCTGGTTGTTTGCGCGCACGCCACAACAGATGGAAAAAAATGTAGGGCAGCAGCAACCACAGACCCAGGGTATAAAAGAAGCGCGGGTTAGTCATGGGCGGTTATTCGCTCAAGCGCCACGTTAACTTCAGCGACGGTGGGAGGCGCATTCTTTCCGCCAAGGTTAACCGCATTTTTTCCTGCATAGAGTCCTGTCAAGCCCGGATCGGTGGCGGTGTAAATGCCGATGGTCGGCACACCGAGCGCGGCAGCGAGGTGGCTCAAACCGGTATCCACCCCGATCACTGTATGAGCGTGCGCCAGCATCGCCGCTGCTTCTTCCAGCTTGATGCGCGGAGTGCAGAGAGAGCCTGGTATGGCTGAACATAAGCGTTCGCTGCGTATTTCCTCCTGCGCGTTGCCCCAGGGCAGCACGCTGCGTATCCCGGCATGATTCAGATGGGTGCCCAGTTCAATCCAGTTCTGCTCTTCCCATAACTTGTCGTTACGGCTGGTCGCATGCAGCAGCACGGCATAAGCTTCGTCCGGTAGCCAGGGCAGCATGAGGGCGGGTGCGCGTATGCCATAATCCGGCGCTCCCTGCGGGGTGTAGCCTAAAGCCAGCCCGGCCAATTGGCGGTTGCGTTCCACCGCATGCTGGTTTTTCGCAACGGAATAAGTCCGGTCATAAAACAGGCTAGACAGCGGTTCGCGCGCACTTTTCCAGTCAAACCCGCAACGCCTGGCAGGCACGCAACGGGTAATCAGCGCGCTCTTCAGCAGGCCTTGGGTATCCAGCGCAAGATCGTAATGGCGGGCACGCAGTTCGTGGCAGCTTGCTTGCATCTCGCTATGCGATTGCCACCATGATTTGCGCCAGCGGCGCGTGGCTACGGGAATGACAAGATTCACTCTGGGCTGCAGCATCGGCAGCGGAGCAAAGCTTTCTTCTACCACCCAATCAATGCGCGCATCCGAAACGTGATTGCAAATATCCGCCACGACAGGCAAATTGTGCAGCACATCGCCCAAAGAGGATGTTTTGATCAAAATGATACTTGGTGCGTTTTTCATTTGTCACATTGTATCCAAGTGGATGGCAATTATAGGGAGGCGATTGTCGTTGTTACGCATTGCCTCAAGATAAAAGGTTACCGAAGGGGTGATCGTTTCCTCAAATTCGGTGGTTACCGAAGAAGTTTGAATATGGCTCTCAGTTTACGCTGAATCCGCTTCTGGATCAGGAATGGATTGAG
>Ga0315281_10000393_pt1 | contig 60279 bp, 63 predicted proteins | sample YL17G07_0_MG_FD_204540 | JGI IMG/M metagenome (GOLD analysis project Ga0315281, IMG submission 204540) | Sediment microbial communities from Yellowstone Lake, YNP, Wyoming, USA - YL17G07_0 | ecosystem: Environmental > Aquatic > Freshwater > Lake > Sediment | place: USA: Wyoming | collected...
TGAAAGACGTAAAAAATATCTATTATTTGGTCACGAACAAATCAGTACAAGAGAAGTCACGAAACGAAGAATGCCAAACGACGTTGATGTCATGGTAATAACAAAAGATGGTCTAACTGATGATAAAGTTATAATCCCGAAACGAAGAGTTATTGGTGATTCTTATGGATCTCGGGAAGTTATAGAACATGCTGCAGTAGATACAAGGAGACTTGTTCCAGATGATTATGGTTATATTGAGGTCAGAGGTGGCGCTAATCTCCATATAACTTACCGCTCTGTTGAACAATTTTTAGCTGGTATCGGTAATGGTGATAAATTAAGCGAGAGTGTGATCAAGTATGGAATTCCCATTGCTGGTCAAAGGTATTTTGATCAACTTATGAGAAAAGTAACATCTCATAAAAGAGAAGCACGACATAGCATTGGATGGTATGAAGACTTAGAAGGAAAACTTCACGGAAGGATTACGTAAGTGCCCCTTGACTGAAAATAATAAAGCAAGTGTCTATAAAATTCTTTCTCTTTTGAGTCAATTGTTGTAAAATAGGTTCGAGTATCGTTCACTAAGGGGTACTAGAAATTTGATTTAAGATTGTTTACTTTCAAACGGCCAGAAGTTTTGGAGAACTCCATTAATCTTTTTGAGGTTGTCTTCTGTTTTTTTCTTGGTAACATAGATACTGTCCGGATGATAAAGAAAGATGGCTGGGGTTTCATCAACTAAGGTCTTTTGTAAATCAAAATAAATTTCTTTTCGCTTCTCCTCATCAACAGTCTTTCGACCATCCTCCAGGAGTTTATCAATTTTGGGGTGTTTGATTTTGGTAATGTTGGTTTTTTCTTGAGTTGAGTGCCAAAGCGTGTATTGATCAGGATCTGGGGAAAATTGTTGACCGGCAACCAAAGCTTGAAAATTATTGTCCAAATTTTCGCTGACCTCGACTTTGACGGTAAAATCAAGCTGTTGCCAATCAGAGGCAATACTTTTGGCCAGATTTTCAAACGAAGGCAAGGTTTTTAAAGTGACAACCCTTTGCTCTTTTGGTAAATCTTTGATAAGCTCTTTGGCTTTTTCGAGGTTATAATCATAGCTTTTAAGATTGGGGTTGAAGTAAATTGAATTTTGGGGAATTGGCCCCACCGCTCGTGAGCCGGGCAAATTATCTTTTTTAGTGGCAAAAGCCAGTGACTGACGGATTTCTTTATTACTAAGTAGTATATCTTGGGTATTAAAAAAAACAGCGACAAACTTACCAAAATCAGTGGATTTGAAGCTAGCAATATTTGGCCAGTTGGCAAAATCACCGGCACACTGGCAATCGGCGATCCCGTCAACCTCCCCCATTTTCAAAGCTAAAATGGCCTGATCTTTATTGGGATAAAATTTAAATTTGATGTTAGGTAAACCGCTTCTGGTGGCCACCAAATCAAGAGTTTCTAGATAACCATCTTTGGCGATTCTGGTTTTATTAAGTTTATAAATACCCGTCCCGAGATTAGTTTTTTTATTAAAGACCGGTTTTGACAAAAGTCCAGGAAAAGGGGCAAACGGATCAGTCAGTTCAAATTGGATTGAATTTTTGTCTGGGTAGGTAATCTTGATGTTATCAAAAGCGATGTTTAAATCGGAAGAAACAATTGGCGTTCCGTCATTCCAAGTCAGGTTATCACCAAGATGGAAAACAAATACTTTGCCGCCGTCTTTGACTTCCCAGCTTTTAGCCAAATCGCCCTGGACCCTCCCCTGTTGGTCAATTTTTGTCAACCCTTGACTTAAACTGACCAGGACTCGGTCGGGCAATTTGTCAGGGTGATAACGGCCGATAATTGCTTCCTGGTGGCTTGGGGTAGTCAGTTTTTTGAAACCGGCGGTTTTGTTAAAAAGAAAGAAAACCGCCAAGCCCACGCCGACAATGAGGATAAATTTTAAGAAATGTCGAAGGACAAAACCACGGCTAACCCAAAAAAGAAACCTTGCTTTTCGTTCAAAAGCTTTAAGTGTCATAGGTTAAAGTCAGCTAACCAAACCGACAATGGAGATCACAAAAAAGGTAAAAGCCAAAAAAATGGTTAGATAAAGAAGTAGCTTTTCCACGCCACGCCTGGAGCGATAAAAAGTCCCTTCCCCGCCAAAAGTGGCCGACAATCCGACACCTTTGGCTTGGATTAAAATTGAAGCAATCAAAAGAATAGCAACAATAATTTGAATAATGGTAAGTATAGTTTTAAGCATTTCTTGCTCGACAGGGTTTCATTATATCAGCCTCACTATTTCCCTGGCAAGTTTTTCCGGATCATGATGAAGAGGATTTTTAAAATTGATGACATCAGCTTCAATAATGGTTAAATTTCGATTCTTTTTCAGGTTTTTTCGATCAATCTCAACAAATTGATAATCGAGGTTCTTGGGGATTTTAGGTTGAAAGTTGTTGTTGACGATTACTGTATCAAAAAGAATTCCGCCACAGTGGTTTTTAATCGCCTCAAGATATTGGGAAGCTTTGTATTTGGGAGTTTCAAAAGGCTTATTGGCAATATTGACAATTAGTATCTTTTTGGCTTTGGCTTTGGCAATTGCCACTTTTATATCTTCGATTAGAAGATTTGGCATAATGCTTGTGTATAAATCTCCAGGCCCGGCGGTGATAACCCCAGCTTGGGAAATTGCCTTAATTGACGGTGGAAAGCCTTTGGCGTTTTTGGGCAAAAGATGGAGCTTCTTAATTGAGCGGCGGCCGTCGTACTTGCCAAGATCGATATTTTCTTCACCGACAACTCTTTGGCCATCATCAGTTTCCGCCCAAATTCTGACATTGGCGGCCGTTGAGGGCAAAACCTTGCCGGAAATATTGAGGATTTTTGAGGCAGCTTCAAGGCCTTTGTTAAAATCACCGTAAATATCAGCCAGAGCAACTAAAATCAAATTCCCCAGATTGTGACCACCCAAAGCTTGATCATCCCCATAACGGTCACCCCCAAAACGGTAATGGAGAAGTTTTTGCATCGCCGGTTCTGACTGGGATAGCGCTGAAAGGGAGTTGCGAAGGTCACCAACCGCTGGCACTCCTAAGGTTCTTCGCAGTCTACCAGTTGAGCCGCCTTCATCTGCCATCGTTACAATGGCGGTGATATCTTGGAAATAATTTTTTAAACCGGAAAGTAAAGTTGAAAGGCCTGTCCCTCCCCCTAGAGAGACAATTTTGGCCTCTTTTTGAGGAATTTCCAAATAATGCTTTAAAAAAAGGTTAAAAAGTTTTTTAATCATCAAAAATTAGGAAAAAAACCATTTTAAAAAACTGGTGATAGCGGTAATGACGATGGCGGCAATAAGGAAAGTTAGCCATTGATTAAAATAAATTGAAGGGACGGTAAAACCTTGGTAGGCAAAACCGGCAAACTCGAAGGCTTCAACTTTAAACTGGGAAATGATTTTAGTAAGGCCAAATAATAGTCCGGCGTTTAAAAAAAGACTTGAAAGATTGAGGGTCAAAAGGTTGATTGGCAGAAAAACCAATTTAACGGCCGGCTTGACCAAAAAATTTAGGAGAAAAAGCCCGGCGGCCACTAAAAGAAAAATTTGCCAATCACCTTCGATTTTTACTCCTTTGATCAAACGGACGATAATCCAAAGAGTTAGAGCATTGGCGAGAAATGATTTAGCCAGACTTTTCATTTTTTCTTTAAAAAAACTTTCTTTTTCTTAACTGGCGATGATAGACAATAGCAAAGCGATGGGCCTCGTCTCTTAGATATTGTAGCAATTGCAAGGCTTTCGAGTCTTTAGCCAGTTTCAAGGGTGAACTTTGAGTATCAAAATAAATCTCCTCAAAACGCTTGGCCAAGGAAACCACCGGAATTTGCAAATCCTCTTGGTTTAAAATTTTTTGGGTGACTCTGAGTTGTTCTCTGCCACCGTCAATGACGATTAAATCTGCCAGTTTCCAGGAATTTCTAAACCTCCGTTTTAAAACTTCTTCAAGCATTAAAAGGTCATTAGGTTTTTGTTCCAATTTTATCCTAAATCGGCGGTATTGACTCTTTTCTGGCTGGCCATTTTCAAAAACCACCATTGAGCCAGTTGCAAGTTTTCCGGCGACGTTGGAAATATCATAACATTCAATTCTTCTGGGTAGTTTTTCAAGCTTAAGTTCTTCTTTGGTCTTTTCTAATTTTTCTCTGAGCGTGTCTTCAGCCAGATCTGGCTTGGCTAGGTATTCTTCTGGTTTTTTTACTGGTTGGGTGATGTAAATTAAGACCTCAATTTGTTTTTTGATTTTAGCCGCTTCCTCAAATTTTTGCTCATTTGATAATTTTTGCATTTCTTTGGTTAGTTTTTTTACCAGTTGGTCCTTTTTGCCAGATAAAAACAGAATGATTTTCTTAATATCTTTGTGATAGGCAGCTAAAGTTTCCTCTGACTGATAAGGATTGGAACATAAGCCAAGATGGATGTAGAGGCAGGATTTTTGGGGGCGACGGTGGGTGCAATAAGGAAAAATTCGCCGCAAAATCAAAAGGACGGTGCGGACAGTTGAAGCTGACGGAAAAGGGCCGAATAATTTAATGTTTTTAGCTGGCTGTTGACGGCGAGCAGCGGTTACTTGAGGAATGTTGTCGGTGGAAATTTTGATATAAAGGTGGCTTTTGTCGTCTTTGGCAACCCGATTATATTTCGGTTGATATTTTTTAATCAGGGAAGCTTCCAAAAGTAGGGCTTCGATTTCTGAGGTGACCACAATCCAGCTGATTTGAGAGATGTTCGCAACAAGCTTGGCGGTTTTTGCTCCTAGGTCTTTGATTTGCAGGTAAGATTTCAGCCGATTCCGTAGGTTTTTGGCTTTACCAACATAAATCACTTTGCCGGTCTGGTCAAAAAACTGATAAACACCGGGCTGCCTTGGGCTTTTTTTGATTTGTTCCTCAAGCGTCATTAACTTTTTGGTTTTTTAAAGTTTTTTCGCAAAAAGAAAAAAATAAATATTCCACAAGTCAGCAAAAAAAATACAACAATCAGCGTAAGTAAAGGAAGGAGCGGACTGACTCTGCCTTGGTAGTGGTAAAGTTTGCCAGCCAGATTGGCATCAATTTGATAAATTTGGCCGGTAAAATAACTTTGAGTCTTTAGGGTAAATGGAATTTCCAATTTAGCCAAAGGCGGCAAGATTGAAATGGCGGTATTTTGGCCAGCCAAAAGACTGGCGCCAGTGACGATCAGATTGAGGTTTTGATTGTAAAAAGCCGCATTGCCAATATTTTCAATGACTACTTTGCCTTTGAGAGGAAGATTGAAAATTGAACTTTTTGGTAAGTCAAAAGAGACTGTCAGGTCTGCGTTTGTTGGGGGCAAATCTTTGGCCAATTCGATCTTCAAATTGTTCGGCGACGATTCATTTTGATAAAAAGCAGGCGGTTGAGGTCTAAGACTGGAAATACCTTGTTTGACTAAGGTAAAATGCCCAAAATCCAAAGTGTCAAAATAATCAAGGCCGCCTGAGGTTGCACCCCAAACTGGATCTACTTGGATCCAGCCGATGTTTTCGTCCCAGTATTCAGCCCAGGAGTGGAAACCGCTACTGGCGTTTTGGGAAACGATGTAGCCTTCGATTTTGCGAGCAGGAATACCAGACGCCCTTGCTAAAGTAACAAAAAGATCGGCAAATTCAGCGCTGGTTGCTTTTTGGGGATTATTCAGCGCTTCTTTAGCCCCGATTATTGAGGTGGCGCCTTCTTTTGATTGATTTGGGTTTTCAAAAGGGCGGGTGGCGACAAAATCGTAAATTGCTTTTGGGTTTTTGAGGTCTTTGGCAAATTTTTTAATTTGTGAGTCATCAACAGTCCAAAATTGATCGCCAGAAAGGTAAAGGTCTGAAGGTTTAAACATTTCCAAATTACTTTGGCTAAATTTTAGCTTGGGGAAAAGTTGGGCATACCCCAAAACTTTAAACTGCAATTGTTGATTGGCGCCAAGCCGAAAAACAGCGAGCCAATTACCGTCTTGGTCAACCTTAAGATTTTTGGGTTTGGGATCGATTTTTTGATATAAAACTTGTTGATAGTTGGTATCGGGCGGAATGGCAATTTCAAAATCTTTTGCGGTAAGGCTTGGGTTTTTCAGCTGGTATTGCAACTCAAATTTTAAAAGTTGTTTCTCCCCAAACCCGGCGGAAATCCCACTTGCCAAAAGTCTGTCTTTGTCAAAATTAAAAATAATTGTTTGGCCTTCTTCATTTTGGTTTTTAGGAAGAGGCTTGAGGTAAGCTAATTGGCCAAAGCTTTTCGGAAGTTTGAGACTGACGTTGTACTGGGAAATGTCAAGTGAGGAACCAAGTTTGGGAATGTTGAGTTGCCAAATTTGTCCAACTTTGGCTGCCAGATCGCTAGTTTTGTAGGAAATACTAAATTCGCGCGTTTTGTCCTTGCCAACTACCGGGTCTTTGAAAGTAACTTCTACTGAACTGTTACCACTATCCTCTTTTTGAGCGATATCAAGCGGCCCTCTTGCGTCTTTAGCGATAAGTCCATTAATTTTAATTTTGCCCAAAGAAAGCTTGAGTTTTGAGGCTGAATAACGGGTAGTTAAATTAACCAGAGAAATTTTATCGAAAACCTGGGTTTCGCCATTTTCCGAGACGTTATATTCAATGTCATGAGAGGTTGAAAATTCACCGGCCGCTTGGGCTTGGCTAGTGAGAAGTAATAGGAAACAGGCAACAGGTAACAAGACAAATAAAGGAAAAAATAGACGGCGCATTGTCTCAATAGTATCGACAATTACCGCTTGACTGTCAACTAATTATCAGTTATCCTGTCGGGCATGAGAGAAAGAATCGGAGGATGGTTTAATGAGGGCTTAGCATTTAGTCAGTGTTGGCTGGATAGAAGAAGGGAAAGAGGAAAAAGTTGGCTGGATGATAGACGGCAGGAAAGAGACCGAACTAAAAAGACCAGAGAACACTTAAGAAGTCTACAAGAAGATATAAGAGAGCTAATTAACAAGATTTATGATGCTTCTCCTACCTGGCAAAGAAAAGTAGAGTATCACATTGCTGCTTCGACTCTTAATAATATTGACTGCAGAACTCTTTCTCCCTCACTCTTGATTTTTTGCCCTGAACTTGAGAAAAGAAATTTAACATCAATTTTCATTACTAAAGATCCTGAGCCACTTATTCCGAAGGAAACTCCTGAGATTAAAATAAACTTGCACTTTTTAGGCTTGAAAACGGTAGAATTACATTTTTCTCAAGCTGGAAAAAGCAAATTGAGCGCGGAATTACCCTTCCCTTCAGGCCCTGCCACATTTACAAGTAAAATAGAATCTAAAGGAAGAAATATAGGTGGTGCAATTCTCCGTTCTCAAGCAATCAAAGAGGTATTATCAACCGTGTTGTCACTCAAACAACCAACCCGTACCATTTCTAACCCATAAGGATTCTCTTCAGAAATTGACCTGTGTAGGATTTATTATTTTTTGCTAGTTCTTGAGGTGTGCCTTCGGCGACAATCTTTCCGCCTTCATCACCGCCTTCGGGACCTAAATCAATAATCCAATCGGTGTTTTTAATGACATCCATATTGTGTTCGATGATAATCACTGTATTGCCCAAATCCACTAGGCGTCGCAGAATTCCTAATAGTCTTTCAATATCAGCAAAATGAAGACCAGTAGTTGGTTCATCCAAAATATACAAAGTCCTACCGGTTGCTCGTCTGGAAAGTTCAGTTGCCAACTTGACCCGTTGGGCTTCACCACCCGAAAGGGTCGGTGCCGGTTGGCCAAGATGGATGTAGCCTAGGCCAACATCAAAAAGGGTTTCCAGTTTATTTCTGATTTGGGGAATATTTTCGAAAAAACCTAAAGCTTCTTCGACCGTCAAATCCAAAACCTCAGCAATATTTTTGACCTTATAGTGGATTTCTAAAGCTTCACTGCTGTAGCGAGTTCCATGACAAACTTCACAATCGACATAAACATCTGGCAAAAACTGCATTTCAATTTTAATTTGGCCCTCGCCTTCACAAGCTTCACAGCGGCCACCGCGAACGTTGAAAGAAAATCTGCCTGGCCGAAAGCCTCTTATTTTTGCCTCGACCGTTTTTGAAAAAAGCTCTCGGATAAAAGTAAAAGTTCCGGTATAAGTGGCAGGATTAGAACGAGGAGTCCGGCCAATTGGTGATTGATCAATCAGAACCACCTTATCAATGTTTTCAATTCCCACCATCCCTTGATGTTTACCGGGTTTTTCTTTTGAATGATAAAACTCTTCGGCCAAAGCTCGATAGAGAATGTCATTGACAACCGTTGATTTACCGGATCCAGAAACTCCAGTGATGCAAATGAATTTGCCTATGGGGAAATTGATATCAATATTTTTCAAATTATGTTCTTGAGCGCCCACGATAGTCAATTGGCCGTTGGTTTTTTGAGGTTGATTGTTGTTTTGATCACCACTAACATTTGACTTCTGACGACTGACGTCCACTTTCTTTTTTCCCGAAAGATACTTTCCAGTTAAGGAATGATGATCAGAAGCAATTTGTTGGGGTGTTCCTTGCGCAATAATTTGGCCGCCATGCTCCCCTGCTCCTGGACCAAAATCAAAAATAAAATCAGCGTCATTCATCATGTGTCGGTCATGTTCAACAACGATAACGGTGTTACCCAAGTCCCTCAGACGCTTTAAGGTTTCAATCAGCCTGGTATTATCGCGTTCGTGAAGACCAATGGTTGGTTCGTCTAAAACATATAAAACTCCCGACAGTCCCGAACCAATTTGGGAAGCCAATCTGATTCTTTGTGCCTCCCCACCTGCCAAAGTTTGTGCTTGACGATCAACCGTTAAATAGTCAAGGCCAACGTCCACTAAAAACTGAAGTCTAGTCCTCAATTCTTTAAAAATTGGTTTGGCGATTACCTTTTCCCGTTCGGATAAAATATTCGCTTGGGGTTGGGAAATTTTCTCCAGCCAGTCTTTAACGCGGTTGATGGAAAGTTGGGAAATTTCCCAAATCGATTGGTGATCAATGGTAACAGATAAGGCTTCGGGTTTGAGTCTTGCTCCAAGACAGCCGGGACAAAGATCAATCCGCATAAATTTTTCAATCACACTCCTCACGTACCCTGAATCGGTCTCCCGGTGTCTGCGCTTAAGGTTGGGGATCAAACCTTCAAAAGTCGTATGCCAGGTAATCTCGCGACCATAACGATTTACTCCGTGGACTCCATAAAGTTCGTCGCCATTTCCAAACAAAAGAATTGATCTTACCTCCTCTGATAGCCGGCCGATTGGTTCATCGAGTGAGAATTTGTACTGGCTGGCAACTTCTTCTAAAAGTCGCGAAAACCAAGTTTCGTGAGTGGCCAATCTTGCCCATGGTAAAATTCCGCCTTCAGCAATGGTGAGGTTAGGGTTAAAAACTAAATCTGGATCAATTTCCAGTTTCGTTCCCAGGCCGCTACATTCCGGACAGGCGCCGTGTGGAGAATTAAAAGAAAAACTGCGTGGTTCAATTTCAGAAAGCGAAATATTATCAATCGGGCAAGCAAATCTCTCGGAAAAAAGCTGGTCTTCCATTTCGCGAGGATATTCTGGAATGGAGAAAGTTTTGTCCAAAATCTTGGCAACAATTAGTTTCCCCTCACCAAGTTTTAAAGCCAGTTCGACTGATTCAGTTAACCTTGTTTTTTCCGACGGCAAAACTAATCGATCAATGACTGCCTCAATGGTGTGTTTGTTGGTTTTGATCAGAACGAAATCTTCCTCTAAGGATTTTATTTGGCCATCAACTCGAACTTTAGTAAAACCTTTTTTTCGCAAATCATCAAAAAGTTGGCTAAATTCCCCTTTCCGATCCGAAACCAACGGTGCTAAAAGCAAGATTCTTGTTGTTTTTTGCTTTTTGCTCATTGCTAGTTTATTAATCTCATCAACAATTTGTTGGGGTGCCTGAGTGGCGATTTCTCGGCCACAGATTGGGCAGTGGGGGTGGCCAATTCGGGCGAAAAGCAGCCGCAGGTAATCGTAAATTTCAGTCACCGTTCCGACGGTTGACCTGGGATTATGAGAAGTTGACTTTTGGTCGATGGAAATGGCTGGTGATAAGCCTTCAATTGAGTCAACGTCTGGTTTATCCATTACTCCTAAAAATTGTCTAGCGTAGGCAGCCAGCGATTCGACATAGCGCCTTTGGCCTTCAGCATAAATAGTGTCAAAAGCCAGAGATGACTTTCCCGAACCAGAAATACCAGTAAAAACAACCAGTTTATTCTTTGGGATAGCAACACTAATGTTTTTTAAGTTGTGAACCCTAGCACCTTTGACAATGATTTTTTCAGTCATATTTTTCTCCATTTGCTATTTTCCAGTTTTTGCTATTCGCCAAGTGAATTCAAACCACTACAAAAGCCCCTTTCGGGCGACAAAACCATTAATTTTAACATGATTTCTAACAGCCGTTCAAGAGAAGATAAAAGAATATAAATGATTAATTGACAAAATTTTCACGGATGATCACCCTTATTAAAGAAAGTTTAACGGAAAGCAAAAAGCGTTATTGATTAACTTTTAATTGGACGATCTGATCCCGCAGGATTGCTGCTTTTTCAAAGTCTAATAGACGGGCGGCTTCGCGCATCTCTCTATTCAGAATTTTAATTAGTTTTTCCCGATCATCAGCAAGTAGTGTTCCTTCTTCAGCTCGCCTTAAAGCTTCATCAATAACCGCATCCTTGAATAATATTTTTCGATATTCATCTTTTTTTTCTCTTTCAACCAACTTTTGACGGATTGGCTTGGTAATACTTTTTGGAGTTATATGGTGTTTCTTATTGTATGCAAGTTGGATGTTGCGCCTTCGGTCAACTTCGGTAATCGCCCGTTTCATCGAACCGGTCAGATCGTCGGCATACATAATGACTTTCCCCTCTTGGTGTCTGGCGGCTCGGCCCATGGTTTGAATCAGTGAGGTTTGCGAGCGCAAAAACCCTTCCTTGTCAGCGTCCAAAATCGCTACCAAAGAAACTTCAGGCAAATCCAAGCCTTCGCGCAAAAGATTGATTCCCACTACCACATCGAATACTCCCGATCGCAGGTCATCTAAAATATCCTGCCGGTCTAAAGTTTCGATTTCTGAATGCAGGTAATGAACCTTAATTCCCCTTTCTTCCAAAAACCGAGCCAATTCCTCAGCCATTCTTTTGGTGAGAGTTGTTACTAAAACTCGCTGCCTCTTTTTAACCCTTTTTTCAATTTCGGCAATCAAATCGTCTATCTGACCTTCAGTTGGCCGAATTTCCACTTCGGGATCCAAAAGACCGGTTGGCCGGACCAATTGCTCAACTACTTGGGCAGAGAGGGAAATTTCGTATTGATCCGGGGTGGCGGAAGTATAAATAGCCTGCCCGCCATGGCTCTCGCCATCAGGCGTTGGCAGGCGGGTTTTGCTAATTTTTCTGGCAAATTCCTCATAGCGAAGCGGTCGGTTGTCCAAAGCCGATGGCAGGCGAAAACCAAATTCAATTAAAGTTCCTTTTCTTGACCGGTCACCATTGTACATTCCTCGAATCTGGGGGATGGTCATGTGCGATTCGTCAATAATTAAAAGGAAGTCACGAGAAAAGTAATCAAGCAAAGTATAAGGTGGCTCACCTGGCGTGCGACCGTCAAAATAGCGCGAATAATTTTCAATGCCGGTGCAATAACCAAATTCTCTCATTTGCTCAAAGTCATACATTGTCCGTTGGTGAAGTCGGTGAGCAAACAAATCTTTGCCTTGGCTTTTGAGGAATTTTTCTTGGGCAACAAGGTCAATTTTTATCTGACCGATTGCAGCCTTAAGAGTGTCTTGACTGGTGACATAATGTTTGGCTGGATAGAGAGTGAAGGAATCAATTTCTTCGATTTTATTGCCAGAAATAGGATCAATTCGCACTAACTTTGCCAGTTTTTCGCCGGCAAAATAAAGTCTTAAACCTTGGCTTTCATAAGAGGGAAAAACTTCAATGTTCTCGCCTCTGACCCGGAATGTCCCTCGGCGAAAGTCATCCTCAGAGCGGCTGTATTGAAGGTAAGCCAGTTGTCGCAAAAGATCCAATCGTTGCCAGATTTGGCCAACCGAAAGCGGAATAATGAATTTACCATATTCTTCGGGCGAACCGAGATTGTAAATGCAAGAAACGGAGGCAACCACTAAAACGTCATCACGGGTTTGTAAGGCAGTAGTTGTGGCCAGTCTTAATTTATCGATCTCTTCATTGATTTCTGTTTCTTTTTCAATATAAGTGTCGGTTTGGGGGATGTAGGCTTCGGGTTGATAGTAATCGTAGTAAGAAACAAAATAGTTGATTGAATTTTTTGGAAAAAAATCGCGAAATTCTTGGTAGAGTTGACCAGCCAAGGTTTTGTTGTGAGAAATAACTAGCGTCGGTTTTTGAATTCTCTCCACGACATTAGCAATGGTGAAAGTTTTGCCCGAACCAGTTACCCCAAGTAAAGTTTGGTGTTTGTCACCCTTTTTAAGTCCTTCAACCAGTTTGGCAATTGCTTCTGGTTGATCACCGGTTGGTGTAAATGGTGCCTGCAATTTGAATTTCATAGCAAAGCTTAATTATAGCGGAAATGGAGATCAAAATCAGTTATTTTGAGGTGGATAACTCGGGTTGAAGTCTAATTACACCACACTTGATAAGATCTTCAACGGTTGATTGATCAAAAAACCTACGGCCGTCAGCTGAAATGATAATTTCTTCTTCATTATTTTTAGATGCTATTCCTTGGCCACAAAGGTCTTTTTGGGTAATGCAACCCGAAGCTAAACATTCTTGATAATCAGCTTCTGCTCGCTTGGCAAATTCTTCTTTCGTGCACCAGCGGGTGTTCCCCTCACAGGCTTTATAAAGTTCTTTTCTAGACAATTTTTACCTCCTTTTTACCAACGAGCGATGTTAACACGGTTGTTTCGAACTGTCAATTAGTACTTGACAACTTCGGATTTTTAGCCCCGTAGTCTTACGAGGTGCGCAAAACCTGAAATTGGTTATTGACAATTTCGGGTTTTATTTGGTAGACTAAAAATGATTTAATAATTTTAATTTTTGATTTTGTTAATTATGCCACCAACTCTTTATCAAAAACAAAGATTAATTCTTGACTATATTAAACAATATATCAAAAAATACGGCCACTCGCCTACTCTGGCCGAAATTGCCCAAGCAATCGGTGTTCGGTCTTTGGCCACCGTCCATGAGCATCTCCAATCCTTAGTTCGCAAAGGCGTAATTCGTCGATACGAAGGGGTTGTTCGAGGAATTGAAGTTTTAGAAAAAAAGATCGGTGAGACGCTGGCTGGTGTTGAAGTGCCAATTTTAGGTTTTATTGCCGCTGGCGAACCGATTGAAACTTATACTGATCCGGAAGCTACTTTGCAAATTGCCCCTTTTTTATTATCTGGTAATCGCCGGTCTTATGTTTTGCAAGTTAAGGGCCAGTCGATGATTGAAGAAGGGATTCTGGATGGCGATTATGTGGTGGTTGAGGAACAGGAAACGGCCAACAACGGCGAGATTGTTGTTGCTCTTTTGGAAGGTGGAATTGCGACTTTGAAGCGGTTTTATAAAGAGAAAGATCACGTTCGCTTAGAACCTGCCAATGCTACGATGAGGCCGATTATTGCAAAAAGTGTTAAGATTCAAGGCAAAGTCGTCGGCGTGATTAGGAAGTATTAAATAACTTCAGAAGCGAAGTGATCAATTAATTTTTGAGCAAGAATATTAATATTTTCTCTTGCTTCTCTGACTTTCCGATCAAAAGAAGCACCATCTCGAATTACTCTTGTTTTTAGAGTACTTCCTCGTTTAAGACCTGTTAAGTGAGACGCGTCCCAAATATAAGGAGCAGAGTGACATTGTTCTCCATAGTAAAAATTTACTTCTGTTTTTAGACGACCTTCTCGGCGATAGTCTTTTTCTTTATCATCTATGGAAACACAAGCGATATCATAACTGATTTCTCTTGCTGCAAAGAAATCTCCAAAATCTTTGATTGTTCGTCCGCTTGCAACATAATCTGTCACCAAAAGTATTCGTTTTGGCTCTTTTTGCATTTTTCTTAGGATAACATCCATTTCGTGTTCTCTTAAATAATCCTTTAATCGATGATGACCGCCAGCAAATCTGACTGGGATAGACCTTAAGCCTCTTCTTTCGTTAAGATCATTTAAAACCTTACCGATAACCAAAGTTGGTATTCGGCCACTAGTATCATCACTGATTATTAAGTCGTAAGTAGTGCCGTCTTTTAGAATACCCTCGATAATCGTTTTTAATGGTGTTTCTAAAGCGGCAATCTCCGAAAAACGAATTTCTTTCTCGTCCTGGTCGGCAGTATCTGTTTTAACCCAAATTTTTTGTTCGACCATGATGGAAATTATAACATTTTAATACCTTAGAATAAACTATGGGTTTAATCAAAATTCAAGTGGAAAGGGTAATTATTAAGATTGGCTCCAGAAGGCAAACATTAAAATAACGGCGGTGGCGACAAAGGCAGTGGTGATCCAGCCGAGATAGTTTGAGAGCTTTCTATTAGTATTTTCTCCCATGATTTTTTGGTTATTGGAAATAAACATGATAATCACCAAAAGTGGCACAGAGACAACTCCATTAATAACGGCGGCGTAAACTAAAGCTTTAATCGGACTAAAACCAATAAAATTGATTAAAAGCCCAATCAGGGTTGCAAAAATTATTACACCGTAAAAACCATGGGCTTGATTGAATTTGCGATACAATCCTTCTTTCCAACCAAAGCCTTCAGAAAGGGCATAGGCAGCAGATCCAGAAAGAACGGGAATTGCTAAAAGTCCTGTTCCAATAATCCCGATCGCAAAAAGAAATTTAGCAATTAATCCAGCGTTGGGAAATGTTTTAACTAAAGGTTCCAAGGCAGCAGCAGCTTGTTGGGCACTAACTATATCGGTGATACCGTTTTTAAATAAGGTTGATGCGGTGGTAATAATAATAAACCAGGCAACGATTGAGGAAAGAAACATGCCGGAGATAATATCGATTCGCATTGATTTAATTTCATCAGTTTTGATGATCGGTGTTCTTATTCCAGGTGATGTTATTTTAATTTTCTTTTCGGCAATTTCTTCCTCGACCTCTTCTGAGGCTTGCCAAAAGAAAAGGTAGGGAGAAATCGTCGTTCCCAAAACTCCAACGGCAATCATCAGAAAGTTTCTATCAAATTTAATATGAGGCAAAACTGAGGCTTTGAAAATCGATGGCCAATCAGCCCCAACGACCAAAGCAGTCAAAATATAAGCCACTAGTGAAAGAGTCAGCCATTTTAGGACTTTTGAATACGATCGGTATGGCATCATGATTTCCAATGAAAGAATAATCAGAGTAAATAAAATTGGGATCAAGAGTTTGGAGACAAAAACGGTCGTAATACATGGCGGTAACAAAAGTTCCAAAGAAGCTGCCAGAGCCCCAATATCGGCACCGATATTGATGGTGTTGGCAACTAAAAGCAGCGAAGCTGCAAGATAAAGAACAATTTTTGGATAGTTTTTCCGAATGACTCCCGCCAGTCCACTGCCAGTTACCATCCCAATCCTGGCACACATTTCTTGGACGGCCGCCATCATCGGGAACATTGCCAAAGCCATCCAAAGCTGAGCAAGACCAAATTGAGCGCCCGTTTGGGAGTAAGTGGCGATGCCGGAAGGATCATCGTCCGAAGCGCCGGTAATCAGACCTGGCCCAAGTTTTTTAAAATAGTTCCTAATTTTCTCGATCACTTGAACCGCCTTGATTGGAAAAGACAGGCTTTAATTTGTGATAGAGGTACAAACCAATAACTATTATGAATACCAAAACGATAATAATGTCAAATTTTCGAAAAACTGGGCCAATCGAGTGCCAATTTTCACCGAGTAAGAAACCAACGTAGGCTAAAAGCCATGACCAGATTAGAGCGCCAAAAAAAGTATAAATTGAAAACTTGAAAATTGGATAGCGGGCAATTCCAGCTGGTAGGGAAATATAAGTCCTGACTGCCGGCGTTACTCTTGAAATGAGGACAATCCAACCGCCGTATTGGTTAAAATATTTCTCCGCCAGATCGAGATCCTTTTCAGTTAAAAGAATAAATTTACCAAATCGTCTGATAAACCTCCTCACTATCCTTTCATGACCCCAGTAACCCAACGCATAAGCCAAAAGGGAACCTAAAAGATTGCCGATTGCTCCAGCGACTGCCACGGCCCAAATTGTAAACCGGCCAGTTGAGACTAAAAAACCGGAAAAAGGCATGATAATTTCTGATGGTAAAGGGACGAGGGCTGATTCAATTGCCATGGTCAAAACAATTCCCGGATACCCCAAGGTCGAAATGATATAAATTACCCAGGAAGCAATAGTTGCCAGAAGTTGCTCAACCACCGCTAACAAAAGCCTTTCATTATTTTTTCAAGATTTGCCTTTTCAACCTTTTTTTCTAGTAAAGTTTGGTTTTTAAGTTGTGGCAGCTGGTCGGTCAGTGATGGCCGCGCCTCTTCAAAAAAGATTCCAACAGGGATTTTTTTGCCCCAGAGGCTGGCAAGCTCTAAAGCTTTAATTTTGTTGGCAACATCATGTTTTTTCGGGTTAATTTTGACGATCCGTTCTCGTAACCATTGATAATCGTGAATTTTTTCAAAAGTGACGCAAGGTTGCAGGACGTCAATTAAGGAAAAACCACGATGGTCAACTCCCTTTTTTATCAAATCGGCAAGCTCATCAATATCACCGGCAAATCCTCGAGCAATAAAAGTAGCCCCAGAGACAATTGCCAAGGTCAAAGGGTTAACCGGTACTTCTAGCTGACCTAGGGGTGTTGATTTGGTTTTGGTCCCTTTTTCGGTAGTTGGCGAGGCTTGACCAGTAGTTAAACCATAAGTCTCATTATTATGGACAATCAAGGTAATATCGTGATTACCCCGAGCAGCTGAGATTAAGTGGTTAATTCCTTCACCGTAAGTATCGCCATCGCCGGCAACCACCAGAACATTCAACTTTTGATTGGCAATTTTTGCTCCCATCGCCACTGGGATTGGCCGTCCATGCAAAGCCTGAAAACCATAAGTTTTTAAAAAGTTAACCATGTGTCCATGACAACCAATGCCATAGACGACCAAAACCGAGTCAGGTGGCCAATTGGCGGTTACCAAAGTATTTTTAATCGCTGCCCAAATGCCAAAATTTCCACAGCCCGGACACCAAGTTGGTTTGATATTAGTGTCAAAATTAGCGATGTTTTTTACCACCGGCGCTCCTTGACAAAATCAACAATTTCCTCTGGGTAAAATGGCCGACCGTCAAATTTTAAAAATTGATGTGGGATTTCCACCCCAGTTTTTTGGCGGATCAGTTGGGCCATTTGACCGGTTGAATTGTTTTCGCAAATGAGTGTTTTTTGGGCATTTTTTAAAACGGCCGCAACATAATCTGCCGGGAAAGGGTTAAGGTAAACAAGGTGCAAGAAGTTGGTGTTAATCCCCTCTCTTTTCAATTGACTTTGGGCTTCCAAAATCGGACCCTTGGTTGATCCCCAACCGACGAGTGTAATTGGTGCTTCCGGGGGGCCATAAAGGGTCGGTGGTGGCAAATTTTTGGCTAAAGTTGTAAGTTTCCTCATTCTTTTTTTGACCATTTCGCTTCTTGTCTTTGGGTCTTCGGTTGAAAATCCCATTTCGTCATGTTCGTCGCTATTGGCAATGAATTGACGATTTTTTTGTCCGGGAATTGCTCGTGGTGAAATTCCCGATTGAGTGATTTCGTACCGCTTGTATCCGTTTTTAAGTTGGTCCTCGCCAGTCATTTCCCCATCGTCAATTTTTAAATTAGCAAGATTAAATAAACCGGTGCTTTGAGCACTCTCGGCCAAGTACTTATCAGAAAGAATTAAGACTGGTGTTTGATACCGCCAAGCCAAATTGTGAGCCTGAAAGGTTTGATAAAATGCCTCTGGGGCATCACCTGGAGCAATGATAATTCTTGGAAAATCATCCTGACCGGCGGACAAGACAAAATGAAGATCACCTTGAGCAGTCCAAGTTGGTAGGCCGGTCGCCGGTCCTGGTCTTTGAACTTCAATAATCACCAGTGGAGTTTCGGTCATTGCCGCCAAACCGTAAGCTTCAGCCATCAGAGCAAAACCGCCACCAGAAGTGCCAACTTGAGACCTAACGCCGGCAAATGAAGCGCCAATCGCCATATTAATTGCTTCGATTTCATCAGCGGCATGTTTAACCACCATATCAGCTTCAATTTGATTGGCGGCTAAAAAATGTAAAATCGAGGAAGCAGGAGTCATTGGATAAGCGACATAAAGTTTACAGCCGGAGGCAATTGCTCCAAGCGAGACCGCATCATTACCGGTAAGAAACATTCTCGGCTGTCGGTCAAGTTTAGTTAATTTAAAGGAAAATTGGGAGGCATAATTTTTTAAGGCAAATTGCCAGCCGGCATCTGCGGCTTTAATGTTTAAGTCAGCAGTTTTTTGGCTTTTTTGGCCAAAAGTGTCCAAAAGGGCCGAGTTGAGAAATTTTTGATCAAGACCGCAAAGGGCAAAACTGGCGCCCAAGGCAACCGTATTTGCCGCCAATTTTTCACCGCTAACCTGAATGGCGATTTTTTCCAAGGGAACAGAAAAAAGTTTGATAGTTGGTTTGGAAAAATCTTTTTGATCAACAGTTACTTTGTCACCATCAAAAACTACCCCGGCAAAATCAGACAAATCTTTTTGGTGAAGTTCGACAGTTTGTTTGTTTAAGGCAACCAAAAGATTAACTTCTTTTTGCAGACAAAAAACTGGCTCGCTTGAGACTTTAACTTGGTAAGTGTTGTGGCCCCCGCGGATTAAAGAAGGATATTCAACATAGCCAAAGATGTTCAAACCCGCTCTAGTGCAAACTTTGGCAAAAATTGCCCCAGAAGCCATAATGCCAAAGCCAGCCTCACCACCAATCTTAAAATTGAGATTGTTGACGACTAACTTTTCCTTTTTGGCGAAATATTTTTGTGGCAGGTCCATTCTTTATGGTAGGATAATTACAGTATATAGAAGACAAGTGATAAGTGACAAGTGACATGAATGGAAAATTATATCTGGTAGCAACACCGATCGGTAATTTGGAAGACATAACTTCTCGGGCCATAAAAACGCTAGAAAATGTCGATTTAGTTGTTTGTGAAGACACCAGAAGGACGGGCCTACTGCTTTCCCATTTTAAAATTAAAAAGCCGCTCTTGCCTTTTTTTGAAGAAAATGAACTGAGGCAACTGCCAAAAATTATCGAGCGGTTGAAAAAAAGTGAAGTTTTAGCTTTGGTAACTGACGCGGGGACGCCAACAATTTCCGATCCTGGTTTTCGTTTGGTTAGAGAATGTATTGGTCAGAATATTGAAATTGAAGCAATTCCTGGGCCAACAGCAGTTGTTACCGCTCTATCAGTTTCTGGTCTACCGACCAACCGTTTTTTGTTTTTAGGGTACTTGCCGGAAAAGCAAGGCAAAAGAAGATCGGTTCTTTCACAGGTTTGTCAAATGCAAAAGCTGATGAGTTTTACGGTGATTTTTTTTGAATCACCGCACCGGCTTTTGAAGACACTTGCTGATATTTTAGAGATTTGTGGTGATTATGATATTGTAATTGCTCGGGAATTGACCAAAATTCATGAGGAAGTCAGAAGGGAAAAAGTCTCTCAAGCCATCAAACACTTCTCTAATACTCCACCAAAAGGCGAATTCACTCTACTTTTTTAGAACTCTTCCAAGGTTGAAGTATCACCCAACGATTGGCCGAGTTCTTTGGCTTTTAGAAGCCTACGCATGATTTTGCCGGAGCGGGTTTTGGGAAGCTTATCAATAAATTCAATTTCCCGAGGATATGCATGACCAGCTAAGTGTTTTTTAATAAATTCAGTAATTTCTGCCTTCAGTTCCTCGGAAGGTTGGACTCCCTCCTTCAACTTAATAAAAGCCTTAATGATTTCTCCTCGAACCGGGTCAGGTTTACCAATCACACCGGCTTCGGCTATCTTTGGGAATTCAATTAAGGCCGACTCAACTTCAAACGGACCCACTCTTTCGCCGGCGGTTTTAATCACATCATCAGCCCGACCGATAAACCAAAAATAACCGTCACTATCTTTGTAAGCTCGGTCGCCAGAGTAATACCAAGGGGCAGTCTGAGGATCAGAAAGCAAACTCTCATCGTTCGTTTCTTTCCATTTTTCTTCCTGATTTGGCGGGGTGAAATAACTTTTAAATTTCGCCTCATTTTTCCAGATGGTCTTCATCATTGAAGGCCATCCGGGTTTTAAAACTAAGTTCCCTTCTTGACCGACCGGCACAGGTTTTCCATCATCATCAATAATCTCGGCGACAATTCCTGGAACTGGTTTGCCCATCGAGCCTGGTTTAATCGGCACGGTTGGATAGTTGGCAATCAAAATTCCTCCCCCCTCGGTTTGCCACCAGTTGTCATGAAAAGGTTTGCCAAAAACTTTATTACTCCACAAAACTGCCTCGGGATTTAAGGGTTCGCCAACACTGGCCAGATAACGAAGCGAAGAAAGGTCATATTTTTTAACCAAATCGTCACCGGCTGCCATTAGCATTCGGATGGCCGTTGGTGCCGTGTACCAAACAGTTACTTTGTGTTTTTGAATAAATTCATACCATTTTTCGTCCTCAAACCTTCCTTCATAAATAACCTCAGTTATTCCATTTGACCAACTGCCCAAAATTTCGTAAGCGATGCCGGTTACCCAACCAGGATCAGCAGTACACCAGTAAATATCCTCCTCGTGAAGATCCAAAACCCATTTGGCAGTTAAGTGTTCCAAAAGTATGGCCAGATGGGAGTGAATTACCCCTTTGGGTTTGCCAGTTGTGCCTGAAGTATAAAGCATAAAGGCATAATCGTCTTTGTTAGTTTTTTCAATTCCAAACTCTAAAGGTGCTTGGGCCATTGCTTTTTGAAAGTCTACCTCGCCATCTTTTTCTGTCGGCTGGTCAACGATAATTAATTTTTCCAGTTTGGGTAAGTCATTTTTTACTTCATAAACCCTTTGGGCTAATTCGCGGGTTGTAATAAGGATCTTTGCCTCGCTGTCAGAAAGCCGGTCGGAAATCGCTTTTGGACCGAAAGCAGAAAACATCGTGCCGGCAATTGCGCCAGTTTTAAGAATTCCCAAGAAAGTAATATAAAGCTCGGGAATTCTTGGCAAGAAGATAAAAACCCGATCTCCTTTAACAACACCAAAGTTTTTCAAAACGTTGGCAAATTGGTTGGAAAGCTGGGAAAGTTGTAAAAAAGTAAAGTTCTTTGACTCACCAGAATCGCCCTCCCAAATTAAGGCATTTTTTTCGCCTTTGCCGGAAGCAACATGTCGGTCACAAGCATTATAGGCAGCATTAATTTTTTCGTCCTCAAACCAGGAAAGTTCACCAAAGAAGTTTTTGAAGTCAAAATCTTGGCATAACTTTGGGTAGTCGACAAGATTGGGTGGAAGTCTTAACTTTTGGGCGTCTTTGGCGATCACTTCTTCTGTCATTAAATTAATGATAACATTCTTTTGCCTAAGCCAACAAATTTCTGCCGGTCATCTCACTTGGTTTGGTAATTTCCATCAAAGCCAAGATTGTTGGCGCAACATCAGCCGCAATGCCGCTTTGAAGAACTCTCTGCTGTTGATTGGGATCAGCGATGGCGATGATGCAAGGTACTGGATTCGCTGTATGTTCGGTATCAATATCGCCGGTTTTAAGGTTGATCATTTCTTCAACATTACCATGATCGGCAGTAATCACACATGCTCCTCCCCGGCGGATCACAAAATTTATTACCTTTCCTAGACAATAGTCGACTGTTTCGATTGCTTTAATGGCTGCTTGCAGGATTCCAGTGTGACCAACCATGTCAAGATTGGCATAATTAACCACCGCAAAGTCATAAATCCCAATTGCCAGTCTTGAGATAAGCATATCAGTTACCTTGGCAGCTGACATTTCTGGTTGGAAATCATAAGTTGGTACCTGAGGCGATGGGACAATTAGGCGATCTTCGCCTTTAAATGGCTCTTCGCGAAGACCATTAAAAAAATACGTCACATGAGGATATTTTTCAGTTTCGGCGATATGAAATTGGTGGAGTCCTTTTTCAGCCAAAACTCTGGCGATTGGCAGAGCAACGGTGAAGGGCGTAAAAGCAACCGCTGAAACTGGATAATGGGGCTCGTATTCAGTCATTGTCACAAAAAAAAGATTTTTTAGAAAAGTTTTTCTGGGAAAAGTTGGAATGGCGGTCTTGTCTTGTTTGGGAATCATCATTGAACTTTCAAAATGATGAGTGTCAGTCACATTTCTGACTACCTGAACGGTCGCAAAATCAGGAAAGGTAAAGGCTTGAGTTATTTGTCTGGCACGATCTGGGCGGAAGTTGAAAAAAATTACAGTATCACCGTTGTTAATTATCCCCTTTGGATTGCCAGTTTGGTCAGTGATAACGGTTGGTAGAATAAATTCATCAGTCCGAGCATTTTTATAAGACGTCTCAACTGCATCTGAAGCAGAGGCCGCTTTTTCCCCTTTACCTTCAACCAAAGCCTCATAAGCTTTTTGAGTTCGCTCCCAGCGGTTATCACGATCCATGGCAAAATAACGGCCTGCAACCGTTGCGATTTCACCAATTCCTATGGCTTTGATTTCATTTTCCAATTCAGAAATATATTTAATGGCTGAAGTTGGCGAAGTATCCCGGCCATCAGTAAAAACATGAATTTTGACTGACTGCGGATTCAAATTTTGCTGTTTGCAAAACCAAAGGAGTGCATAGAGATGATCGGAGTGGCTGTGAACTCCGGCAGGACTAACCAAGCCTATTAAGTGCAACCGTGAATTATTTTTTTTGAGATGTTCAACTGCCTTTAAAAAAGCTGGGTTTTGTAAAAACGAGCCGTCAGCGATTGACATATTAATCCGGGGTAAATTTTGATAGACAATTTTGCCAGCACCCAGATTTAAGTGTCCGACTTCACTATTTCCAGCTTGGCCGTGAGGGAGACCGACGGCTTCACCAGAAACCTCCAGCTGTCCGTGGCTGTAAGAAGCTTGAAATTTATCTAAATTGGGGGTTCGCGCCAAAGAAACAGCGTTACCTGGGCCAGTTGGAGCAATACCCCAGCCGTCAAGGATCATCAGAACAAGAGGTTTGGGGATTTTATTCTTCACTTCCCATTACGTATGGATTAATGAATTGTAAATTTCTAAGAGCCGATTATATTTGGCGACTCTTTCACCTCGAACTGGTGCACCAAATTTAGCATAATCAGCCCCGACTGCTACTGCCAAGTCGGCGATAAAATCATCGTTGGTTTCTCCAGAACGATGAGAAACTACTACCCGCCAACCGCTACCCAAAGCGATATTTATCACCTCCAGGGTTTCTGATAAGGTACCAATTTGGTTAGGTTTGGCCAACAGGGCATTAGCAGCCAAACTTTCGATTGCTTTTTTGAGCCTTTTGGGATTAGTAGCTATCAAGTCGTCACCAACAATCATCACTTGCGAACCTAAATTTTTAGTCAATTCGATCCAGCCTTTCCATTCATCTTCGTAAAGTGGATCTTCCAATACTAATAAGCGATAACGAGCAATTAAATCTTTGTAAAAATCAATCATTTCGGCTGATGACATTGGGTTAGAACGGTCTTTAATTACATATTGACCGCCAGTCATCAAATGGCCGGCAGCCACATCAAGTCCCATAAAAACATCTAGCCCTAAGGTATAATTTGTTTGGGCGATTGCCTCAGTAATGATTTCCAGGGCATCAGCATTAGTGTAGAGGTTGGGGGCAAAACCGCCTTCGTCGCCGACACTGTGAATCGCTTTCTTGTAAATTAATACCTTTTTTAAATCATAATAGATTTCTGTCCCAATCTGTAAAGCTTGAGGAAAAAGCTTGGTTTGGGAGGGAACGATAAAAAATTCTTGGAAATCTAGGTTACCGGCGCCATGTTTGCCGCCGTTGAGAATATTAAAAATTGGCGTTGGAATACGATATGCAGGAGCTTTCTTTTTAAGTAAAACTTCACCAATATAACGGTACAAGGGGTATTGTTGGCTGGCAGCTTGGGCTTTGGCAACCGCCAGCGAGATTGGCAGGATTGCATTGGCTCCCAAGTTCTTCTTATTTTCAGTCCCGTCAAGATCAATTAAAGTCCGATCAATTCTTGTTTGATCACCAGCTTCAAGTCCAACTAATTTTGGTCCAATGACATTGACAACATTTTCGACTGCTTTTAAAACCCCTAGGCCGGCATAACGCTTAGGATCGCCATCACGAAGCTCAAAAGCTTCAAGACTACCAGTCGAGGCCCCAGATGGACAGGCAGCGACTCCAAAATAACCATCTTCGAGAACAACTTTTGCTTCAACAGTTGGTGTTCCTCGCGAGTCTAAAATTTCACGAGCCATGATTTTCTTAATTTTTGCCATCTTTTTTCCTGACGAGCTCCCTTTCTACAGTGTAGGCTAATCGTCTAACTGAGTCAATTGCATCGGGATTGGCAGAAATACTGGTTATCCCAAGTTCAATCAACCCTTTGGCCAAATCTGGATAGTAAGATGGCGCTTGGCCGCAAATTGAGGTTGTGACGCCAAAACGGTGAGCGGTTTTGATTACTTCCTCCAAAAGTTTATCAATTGACGGATCCTGCTCATTATAAGCCCAAGCAATTTCTTGGTTGTCCCGGTCAACACCTAAAGTTAACATGGTTAAATCGTTGGATCCGATTGACAAGCCATCAATCCCAACCTCAATAAACTTCTCCAACAAAATTACGTTGCTGGGTATTTCAACCATCATCCAAAGCTTAAAGGTTTTTGAGCGAGTTAATTGTTGTTTAGAAATCAACTTTTTGACTTCAAATAGTTCCTTGGATGTTCTCACAAAGGGAATCATTAGCCAAAGATTATTGAGGCCTTCTTTTTCCCGAATAGATTTGATCGCTGCCAGTTCAAGGTTAAAAACATCAGGGTTTTTGATGTAGCGCATCGCTCCGCGAAACCCAAGCATTGGGTTTTCCTCAACTGGTTCAAATTTTTCTCCACCTTTTAAATTTCGATACTCATTAGTTTTAAAGTCAGTTGCCCGATAAACAACCGGTCTGGGATAAAACGCTTGACAAATTTCTTTGATACCGGCTTTCAAATTATCAATAAATATCTTCTCCTTGCGATCTTCAATCAATTTTTTCGGGTGGATTCCCAATTGGGCAATCATAAACTCGGCGCGCAAAAGCCCAACGCCATCAACGTTTTTGGAGGCTAACTGGCGAGCTTTGTCAGGTTCGGCCAAGTTGACGTAAATTTTAGTAGCGGTTTTTAAAAACTCCTCAATGGGTTTTTCATCAGTAAAAGGAAGAGTTTTTGAAGTAAACTTGACAGCGCCTTTGTAAACTTCTCCCTTTGATCCATCGACAGTAATGATAAGATTATTTTTGATAATTTTGGTGGCTTCCATTGTGCCAACCACAGCGGGAATTCCCAGCTCCCGGGAAACAATTGCTGCATGAGAAGTCCTGCCACCCTTATCGGTGACAACCGCACAAGCCCGTTTCATCGCCGGCACAAAATCCGGTTTAGTCTGTGGCGCCACTAAAACATCGCCTTTTTTGATTTTAGAAAGTTCTTTGGCTGAAAAAATAATTGTCGCTGGGCCAGAAGCAATACCTGGGGAAGCAGCCGCACCGCTGACTAAACTTACCAATTTTTGACCAATTAGTTGTAGATTTTGCTGGCGTTGTTTTTCAACTTTCTGAATGGTAGTTACAGGTCGCGTTTGGACGATATAAAGTTTTTTGCCTTCAATTGCCCACTCAATATCCTGAGGAAAGAAAAAATGTTTTTCAAGCTGAAGACCAATTTTGGCCAGCGCCAAAATAATTTTGTCGTCGATCTTTTGTCTTTCCGACCAAGCTTTAGAAATTTTCACAATCTTGTTGTTCCTGCCAACTTTAACAAGCTGTTTTTCTTGACTGACAACTTTTTTTTCAATAATCGAAAGATCTTTTTTGGAAACAACGTAATGATCTGGCGTCACTTCGCCAAGAACAATTAATTCACCCAAGCCATAAATTGCTTCAATGATAATGTAGCCTTTATCATTAGTTACCGGGTCAATAGTGAACATCACTCCTGATTCATCTGACTGGACCATTTTCTGAACTGGAACGGCAATGGCGATTTTAAGATGATCGAATTTCTTTTCCGCCCGATAAAAAATTGCTCTGGCTTCAAAAAGTGAAGCCCAAGATTTTCTCACTGATTCAACTACTTCTCTTGCTCCTAAAACATTGAGAAAAGTCTGCTGCGCACCAGCAAAAGAGGCTGATGGCAAGTCTTCGGCAGTAGCTGACGACCGAACCGCCACGTAAAGATCTGTTCGCCCGGCGAGATTTTTGTATGAATTGATAATTTCTTTGATAATCTCAAGAGGAATTTCTGCTTTTAAGATTTCCCCCTGGATCTTTTTAGATTGGACAAGAAGCGCTTTACTGTCGGAGACGTCAAGATGGGAAAGCAGGTGGTCAATTTTTAAATCAAGTTTGTTTTGGGAAATAAAGTCAAAATAAGCCTTTGAGGTGACAATAAAGCCCTCAGGAACAGGAATTTTGGCTTTGACCATTTCGCCCAAATTGGCACCCTTGCCGCCAACCAAGTCAATATCATCCTTATCGACTTGAGAAAAATTAACCACATATTTTTGCATGGGCAGAGTTTAGTTGTCTTTAGTTTATCGTTTCGGCTTCTTTGCAGTCAAACGATAAGTTAGAAAAAAAAGCACATCTTCAAGATTTGCCAGCTGTCCACGTTTTAGGCGCCAATCAACCTCAAAAAGAAAAGAAAATAATTTCTTGAGATTTTCAAGATCAAAATCGAGAGCCAATCTTTGGTATTTTTCCAACAGCCACTGCGGTTGTTTCTCAAAATTAAAAAAGGCAGTTGGCTTTTGGGACTTGGCGGCCAAAAGATAACGAAGGTGACGGACTAAGAGATAAAAAATTAACGACTCTTCAAAACCCCGGACCTTAGTTTGCCAAAGTAGGTTGAAAGCTTTTTGACGATTGCCAGGCTTAAGACTGTCCAGATAATGATAAACGAGAGGATCTCCTCTAAAGTGGATAATATTGACATCTTTGGGCAGACGTAGCCCGGTTGGCAAATCCGAACTTTCCCATAAGAGTAAATTAATATTTTGAGGTAAATCATCGAAAATGTTAAAAGGGGTTTTCTTTTGGGAGAAAAAGTTTTCAATGATTAAAAGTTTTTGATCAGCAAAAAAAGATGGTGAAGAAATTTCTTGGTATAGTGTAGCATCGTCGAGATCACGACCGTAAAGGGTAGTAATTTCCGAAGTCTTCAATTGGGTTTTAAACTCAGACAATTTTTGGCGGCTGGCAACAAAATCTGGTCCACAAAGAATGGTAATCATGGGTTTATTGGATGCTACAGCAGCTTTTTACTCTGCCAGATATACCTTGTCTCCTTCCTTAACCGCCTGGTCAACCTTTAGGCCAAATTCCTGACCGGCCGAAGCAGAATCAATTTGCTGATGTTCAATCTGCATTGATTCAACGGCTTGCTCGAAATCGCCTTCTTTGGCTTCAATTTTTATTTTCTCACCAACTGAAAGTTTTCCTTTCTCAAGCTTAATAACGGCTACCCCAATTTTGTCGAAAAAGTGAGTCACCACTCCGATTTGATCTGCCATAAACTCACCCCCTTTCAATCGTTTAAAATTTCAGAGTGTTTTTCATCCAAATGTCTAACTAATCTGTCAACCAATTTTATCGGATCGCTGTCATATAGTACATCACCCGAGCCTTTATCAGCAATATCGATAATTCTTTGAATTTCGTCTGCCATTCCACCACTTCCCACCAGTACCCCAATTGGTTTATCTTCCTCAAAAGCATTGGTAAACTCGTTTAAAGTGCCAATCCGGCCGCAAACAAGAATCACCGCTTCAGCTGATCTGACCATCAAAAGATTGCGACCGCTATAACCAAAGCCGGTGTAGATAATCAAATCCATCCCTTCAGTTGGCAGCTTATACTTCCTGACGTGCTCTTTTTTGGAGATGGCCGGAGAAAAGCCAATGCTTACTCCTTTTTCTTCCCGTGCTCCAAGAGCAGCAAAATGAGGTAACCCACTGGTGGCACCGGTAATTACGACGCAGTCTCTCTGGGCTAGCCTTTTGCCAATCTTTCTGGCTTTTTCGATTGTTGAGCGGGTTAGACAACAACCATCAGCCGCACCAGAAACACAAATTTTGTATTTCATTGATAAAGAACTTCCATATTATTATTCTACAATCGGCCACTTTAACCATTCAAGAGGGAAAGGGGAAAAATGTAGTATGATGGTACTTAGTAGTTAATGAAAAATTCTCAAAAGCGAAGTTTTTTAAGTTTTTTGTTTTTTTCCCTTGCTTTGATATTTTTTATCATGCTTGTCAGTACCCAGGCGACTAGAACTGCCAGGCTAGTGGTTTTTTTCCCGCTTTATCTTGGCTTTTTTAATTTTTTTTCCGTCGGCAGCCAGTCTCAAACTAGCTTTAAGATATTTAAATATTCTTTTGGTATTTCGGCTGTTTTGGCAATGGTTGCTTTCCTTTTTTAGGGAAATCTTAATTTGACATCTGATAGTTTAAATTCATAAACTGGAGGTGAGAGATTGATTTTGAGATGCTCAAACTCAATAATGTCACCAAAAAATTCGGTTCGCTGACTGCTGTTTCTGGTTTATCGCTTGAGGTCAAAAGGAGCGAGATCTTTGGTTTGATTGGTCCCAACGGTTCGGGCAAAACCACTACGATTAAGATGATTGCTGGACTGCTTGCGCCAAGTAAAGGGGAAATTTTGGTTGATGGCGCCTCGATTGCCGAAAGTCCTCAAGATGCCAAATCAAAAATTGGCTATATTCCTGATGATCCCAACGTTTGGGAAAAATTAACAGGAGAGGAATTTTTAAATTTTGTCGGAGCAATTTTTGCTCTTCAGGCAAAAGAAATCGCCAGAAGAGCCAAAGAACTTCTGGCCATCTATCAAATTGAAAATCTGGCTGGAGGCTATTTTGGTGATTATTCTCGGGGGACTAAACAAAAATTTACCATTATTGCCGCTTTAATCCACCAGCCCAAATTACTTTTGATTGACGAGCCGATGGTTGGTCTTGATCCGCAAAGTGCCAAGACTACTGGCAAATTATTGGTTGAATTTGCCAAAGGCGGTGGGGCTGTGCTTTTGGCCACCCATACTTTACCGATTGCTCAAAAAATCTGTACCCATCTTGGTATTCTTGACGGCGGTAAACTGAAAGTTTCTGGCAATTTAGCCACTCTTCGAAAAAAAGCGAAATTGCAAGAAGGGGAACTGGAAGAATTATATTTCCGCTTACTGAAGTGAGAAAAGTTGATTTTTTAACTCTTTGGAACAGCGATTTGCAAACACTCAAGCATGCTTTAAGAAAAGCCAATGCTGTTCGGTTTTTGGTTGTGACTGCCTTTTTTATTCTTCTAGCTTTTGTTGCCTTAGCGATTTTTGCCTTTTCCAAAGCGAGTTTTAACTTTCTAATTAGAGAGGAAAGCGAGGTTGGGGTTTTAAGCTTATTTACTCTAGGCGTGGCCTTCTTATTACTTTCGGGGATATTTTTGGTTTCAAATTTACTTTATTTTTTTACTGTTATTTTCAAAGATCAAAAAAATCGCTTACTGGCAACTTTGCCGATTTCCGCTCAAACATTTTTTGTTTCTCGTTTTGTCAACGCGACTATTCTTTCCTCCTGGCCCATTTTTGTTTTAGGTTTGCCAGTCCTTTTAGCTTTTGGTCAGGCAAGCAAAGCTGGAATTGGTTTTTATTTAATTTTTTTTGTTAGTCTTTTACCGTTAGTTTTACTTTTTTCCTCAATTTCGGCAATCATTACCCTCTTGGTCGCCAGAATTTTTGGTAATTTAACTTTTAAGGTGACTTTTTTGAGCCTTTTAGTCTTAATTCCCACTGCCAGTTTCCTATTCGCCAAGATCATTTTTCCGACCAATTTAGGCCAGATTTTTAGCAACGGTTCACTCTCTGCTCGCTTGGCAACTTTGGAAAAGCTAGCAATCTTTTGGCCAGTTTTACCATCAACCTGGTTCGTTAGGGCAGTTGGTGGTTGGTTTTTTAATCAACCGGTGCAACTAATCTTTAACCTTTTTCTGATTTGGCTTGTCCCAGCCGTTTTTTTGGTAATCCTTTTGTATCTTGCCGAAAAATACTATCTTTTCGGTTTGCAAAAATCTTTTGAGGGTAGATTAATTGCTGGGTCGCCAGACCAAAAAGTCAGAGTTACTAAATCTCAGACTTTCGGCAAAGATCCTCTGTCCGCTCTTTTTAAAAAAGAAATTTTGACTTTTGGGCGCGACGCTGGCCAACTTGGTTACCTGGGGTTTTTGTTTTTTTTAACGCTTGTTTATTTTTTTGCCTTAGCCAGAGTTCCGACGTTTGAGAATATTTCATCAACCCTGCTGTCAGTTCTGGTGGCGGCCAATTTTCTCTTTATTGGTTATATTTTGATCGTTATTGCAGTCCGTTTTGCTTTTCCTTCAGTCAGTTTGGAAGGAAAAAGCGCTTGGGTAGTTTGGTCATTGCCGGTGAGACTCACTACCCTGCTTTGGGCTAAATTTTTCTTTTTTGTCCTTTTGGTGGTTCTTGCGGCCGGCATCTTGGCTAATCTTTCAGCGGCTCTTTTGGGTTTTGACTGGCCAACCTTTTTGACAACGCTTTTGTTGGCAATTTTTGCGGGAATTCTTTCTACCACCATTGCTTTAACTTTTGGGGCAATTTGGCCAGATTTTACTCAAAAAAGCGGCGAACAAGCTTCAACTTCACTGCCTGGGCTTTTGGCAACCGTCATTTCCTTATTAATTATTTCCCTTTTTACTTTTTGGTTTTGGCAACAGTTGAAAATTTATCTAGTTGATGGGATCTTCTGGCCAACCTTGGGGGTAGTTTTGGTAGTTTTTGGAACTGTGACCGTTTTTCTGACCGTTACCCTCTGGCTTTTCGCCCAAAAAGCGATCAAAAACGTTTCTTTATAATCTATTACTTTCGAGAAAATTAACTAGCAGTTAAAATTATTGATGTTTTTTATGTTCCGTTATAAACGGAAAAAGAACAATCTTTTACAGGACAATCGCTGAACCTTTCCCCATCTTCACTATGAGCAGTAATTGCTATTAGTTTCATCTCTGGGTGCTTTGGACAATACAAACCATCTCTTTTGGCTCTGACAGTAATCACCGTATCTTCTCTCCCATTACCAAACGGGGTATAGGGGCAATACCACTTGCCAAAGAGACACTGGCCTGGTCTCCATAAAACATCTCTGCCTTCTGGGTCATTTTCTATCTCTTGTCTTTGTGCAACTCGTAGTTCTTTGAGAATATTCTCTGCTTTTGGTGCGAGATTGAGATAAGTTGGCAAATCTACTTCCTCAGACTTATCTTTATCTGCCCTAATAATTCTCCCTAATTGAGACAGATAGACGATTTCGGATTCATTTTTTGTTGCATCAACTGAAATTCCTTTTACACAGCCTTGTGGGGTTTTTACTTCAGGTTCCCAATATAGCGATTTCCAAACTTTTTTAAGAGACTCTACAAGCTCAGACTTTGTTTTCTCAATAATTAAAGATGTCTCAGATCTTTCTTGTCTACTCATTTTAAAAAACTGCCCTTCTGGGCAGCAGGCAAAATATATTCCTTTGCCTTGGAAAAGTCAACCCATTCGACTGTGCTCAGAGTTAACACTGAGTCTATCGAAGTGTCAAGCTAATGAGAGGTTATTTGTTGAGTGCTTCTTGGATCGATTGCTTTAATTGGTCAGCTGGCAGTGCTCCTGAAAGTATTTGTAAGCTTCCATCTTTGGCTAAAATGATGGTTGTTGGAGTTGAGTCGACACCGACGGTTTCGCCGCCAGTTATATCACCATTGACGTGTTGGGTATATCTTCCGCTCTCCAAACAAAACTGAAACGTTGTTTGGTTAAGGCCAATCTCGCCTGCCAGCGAAGAAAGTTGTTCGGGAGTAAAACTGGCTCCATTAGAGCTAGTTTTTTCAAATATTTTGTCAACATATTGCCAAAAAACATTATTACCACCAAGTTCGTTGGCACACTCAGTTGCTTCTGCCTCTTTAAAAGCGCCAGTATGAAATGACAGAGGGTAATGCCGATAGACCCAGACAACTTGACCAGAAAATTCGGCAACTACCTGTTTAACAGTGGGATTAAATTGCAAGCAAAACGGGCATTCGAGGTCAGAGTATTCAACAATTTTTACCGGTGCATCAATTTTTCCCTTAAGATGGTCTTTTTCGGTGACCGGTGGTAAAACACCAGTTGGAATTTTGCCTGGTAAAGACTCTTGTTGGGCTAATCGAGAAAGTTGTTGGGTAGTTTGGCTGATTTTTTGAGCAAGGATAAGCTGGTTTTTTTTCAAAACCTCAATTTCAAACCAGAGTCTGACAAACAGGGCAAGCGCCGCCAGCAAAAAAACAAAAAAAACAAGCGAGAGAGGAATTTTTGGGGCCAACTTATTTATTTTGGGAGTTATTTTTAAAACCTTTGTTAATAATTTCTTTTTTGGCATTTGAAATAAAAGTAGCATGCTTTTGGTAAAGTGTCAACGTCCCAAGCTTTTGTCAAAGATTCAAAAAGGTAGCTCTTGGCTTGCTTTTTGGCGGCCCATGATTTTGACAGCATCAGCTTTGGCAGGACAAAATTCAAGATAATCACACCAAGCGCAAAGTTTAGAAGGTTTGGGAAAATAATCCTTTTCTTTCTCAACCGCCTCAATAATTGAGTTAATTCTTTTCAAGGTCGCCAGCTCTTTTTCGTCGCTCGTGTCAAAACTTTTAAATTTTCCAGTCCGCAGGTAAAAATAGCTGGCTTTAGTGATTGGTAGGCGGTAGCGGTTTTTGGCAATCAAAACATAAGTCATCACCTGAAATTCATCATCTTCGCTTTTGCCTGTCTTGTAATCAATCACATGCAAACCGCCCTCAAGTTTGTCAATCCGGTCAATCTTGCCCATTAAAATGTGGTCCCCAATTGACACTTTGATCAATTCTTCTCGGCCTTCTGGATCTGGAACATAAAAAAGATGTTCTGGATCAGTTTGAAATTTATAAAAGTTGGCCAGCATTAAAAGCGCATTTCGGTACCAAATTCGCTCCTCATTCTCCTCCTTAAATCCCTTTTCTTCGCCTCTTGGCGGCTTCCAGGTTGTCTCAAGCAGTTTTTTCAAGGTTGCCAGTGATCTTTGGCTTTTCTCGACGCCGAAATATTTATTTAAAACAATATGGACAAAGTTGCCAACCTCGAGTTCCGGCCGCGGTTTTTTCAAACCTTTTTTAACTTCCCATTGAGAGGTGTAAGGATCAAGATACTCAAACCAATATTGCTTGGGGCAACGAAGAAATATATTTAAACGGCTGTGCGAAACATTCATTGGTGGTGAAAATTGTAGCACCTGAAAGCAGTTAAGAACAAGTAAAAACAATAAAACCCAAAAGAATAAGTACTTTTGATTAGTGGATAGGGTTCTTCTCTAGAAGAAGGTCGACAACTTCTCTAAATCGTTTAGCATCATTAAGGGTAGCTGTCCTCGTACGTTTGTCCATTTGGTATTGATTTGGAACTTTAATCGTAGCTCCCACGTATCTGTTCATTTCAAGGTACTCGTCTAACCCCCTAATGTTGATTGAAATCCATGCAGATTTTGAAACAACTTCTCCAGACGAAGTAAGTTTTACTTGGATAGGTTCACCTTCGCTATTTATTGATGTACTAAGTGTTTTCCAATCAACCATTTGGAAGGGTGTTTGTTTTACAAAAGGCACTGCAGGTATAGTAAAAACTGACAACACTCTTAATGTGCGACTCTTCTTCCTATCTCCATATTGTTCAAGCAACGACTCGCAATCAGACCGAATTTGACGGAATATTTGACCAGCCTCTTTTTGCTGTTCTTCATATTCTTTTGCTTCCCTTAATGAGGAGCGTGCAAGTTTGATTAATTCTGGAGGCATTAGTTCTCCTAAAAACAAGAGCAATTCTATAAAAAATGTCCTATAAAGTCAAGAGATTATTAATTGGTTAATCTTTTTGGAGTTCTTTGAGGCGTCCCTCCGAAATGCCAAAATGGTGGGCGATTTCGTGGATAACGGTTTTTTTTACTTGGCTGCGGATTTGATCTGAAGTCTGGCAAATTTCTTCAATTGGGCCGCGGAAGATGGTGATCTTATCTGGCAAAACACCGCTGTAACCGGCACCTCTTTTGGTTTTTGGTATACCCCGGTAAAGGCCAAAAAGAGTGGCGCCCTTGGCAATTTTTAAGCTATTGAGTACTTCTTGGGGCGGCCAGTCTTCAATCACCAGATCAACATTTTCCAGTTTTTTTTGGAACTGACTTGGCAGCTGGGCCAAAGCATCAATTACCAATTCTTCAAATTCCTCTTTGGTCATGGAAAAGCCTCAAATTCACTTCTTTCAATTGGCTCAAGAATAAAATGATCATCATCAATTTCAACCACTTCATAAACGATGTCTGGAAAACGAATTCGATCATTTTCAATCCCGTCGGGTTTGACAATTTCTTGAATTGGTGATTGATTTTTGGGAAAAAAATTTACAACGGGTCTTGTTGAAGTTTTTTGACTGGTGGGAGCAAGTGTTTCCTTGAAAACCCACCTCCTGTTTTCTAGTTTGGCACTATTCGACCCGCCTGTCAATCCCTTCATCGGCTGCTGTCTTGGGCAGATATTTGGTGAAGAAATCTCTCCAAGCAAGATAAGAAGCCAGTTCAGGGTCGGCACAAATGGTCGGATCACAATAACGGTACGAGGCTCCTTTGAGACTACCCATTTCATTCCAAAGGAAGTCGATTCGAAAAGCTCCCCAAAGGATTTCTTGCCACTCAGCCGGTTCTAAATTTGGTTGGTTAGTGGCAAGCGAGGCCAAATATTCAAAACCTATTGAGACTTGATAAACTTCTTCATCAGGAAAGAATGATTGGTGTCTTTGCATCGGCCCACGATATAGTCCAGCAAATGAGTCTTCATCCAGTGAAAAATTACTTTCCGCTCCGTGCATAATCCAAAGCTGAAACCAGGGCACGTTGTATTTTTCTTGGCCAGCCAGATAAATCGGAAAATAAATTGGAAGCTGTTCTAAACCTTCATTGGTTGGTTTGGTGCCAACCAAATCTGGCAACTCATCTTGATGCTCGCGTGTAATTTCGAGGATCTTTTGAGCAAGCTTTTGAGCTTGGCTAATTTTTTCGCCATCAATCCCAAAATTAGAATCTGGTGTTGGTGACATTGGTGGTATTTGGGTTTCTTGGAAGTCTTGGATAGAAGTCGGCGGCTCGGAAGTTGGAACTTCAATTGGTGGCTTAAAAAAAACGGCTGGTGGTGGTTTTTTGGTTGGAATTGAAAGTTGGTAAATCCGTTCAATCTCTTCTTCATCATTAATCTGTTTCTTATCGAGAGACTTGATACTTTTTTCATCTTCACCTTTACCAACAATAAAATCAACAGTTGGTTGGGAAGTTTTTTCTTCAGGAGGTGAATGGGAAGTTTTTTCGCAAGCCTGGGCGGCATAAGCTAAAACCACGACTACAAGCGACCTTGCGGCAAGGCCAAATTGACTGGCTTTTTCGCGTGGGCGTGGCTGCAGGTTGCGCTCGCGCATCAAGAATTACTTTGTCTTTTTTAATTAATATAGGCGACGGGTCATCCATTTTTGTCACCATATCTGGCTGTTTAGCTGATCAAAACTACTGGGCCAAGGCCGCAAAACAGACGATTATATTTTATCATGTCAAGGGGGATTTGACAACCCGCAAATTTTTATTGGTGGATGACAATCCTGGTTCCAGGAGTGGTGGAAGTTGGATAAGCAATATTAGAGTTGATCAAAACCTCAGGCTGGGTCCAGAAGAAAAGTTTTTCCGCGTCTGGGATTGACAAATTAATACAACCATGAGACATCGGTTGGCCAAAATTATTATGCCAATAAGCTCCATGAATCCCATAACCGCGGTCGTAATACATGGTATAAGGAACGTTGGGCAGATCATAGAAGTCGCCGCGAGCTTTTGACCCGCCGATCATTCTGGTATAGCGAAGTTTAGCCCAAATCCGAAACTCACCAGTTGGGGTTGGTGTCCAGGGCTTACCAGAAGAAATCAAAAATTCATAATTTTTTTGATCACCTTCCCAGGCGCTGAGTTTCTGTTTTGATAAGCTCACCTCAATCCATTTTTCGCCTGGATAAGTCGAAGCTAAAACTTGAGTGCTTTGAATTGGTAACTGGCGACTCAAACCGACAACTTTTTGACCGTTGAAGTAAGCAACTTTTGGGGCATTTGGATCATAGGCACCGTTTTGACCAAAGCTTTGTTTCAAAAATTTTTGGGTTTGCAGTTCATTTTGGGAAGGCCAAAAACGATAAGTTAAACTCAGATAGAAGTTACGGGGATTAATTGGGGTTTGAGAAAAGGCCATTTGAAAAACTAAAACTCCAGAGAGAAAAATCAAAAGAAAAATCGGCAAGAAAATCAATAATTTGGTCATTAGTTTTAACTAAATGGTGAAACTCTTTGGAACTTGAAGGATTGGATAATTTTTTTACCAATTTTAGCCAAATCATCAGAAGCCGCTTCCAAATAAAAGGTTGTCTGGGTTGAACCGTTTTGCAAGTTGGCGAGCAAATTTTGCTCACCAGTCTGATAAACAATTTCCTGGGCGTGAACTTCTTGACCGGAAACATCAATCACCAAAGTATTTTCTTCTCTAACTGGCGCCGATTTTTTGGGCAAGGTAAAAGAAGGGTCGCCTGGAATCCAAATTACCAGACTGGTGTTTTTATCGCTTTCAGCTTGAGTCTTGATTGTTATGCCCTGAGGTTTACCTTTTGGGTTTTCGGCCAGAAACCAGTCTAATGGGTAACGAATAGTGAAATTATTTTTTTGATCAACAAAAGTCAACCAACCTTCGTATGGATCAACTACCACAGTTGGACTAGGTGTGGCGGTTGGTTTGGCAACTTCTGGTTCGGGTTGATTTGATGTCAGAGGAACTTGTGAGAAACCGAAGAAAAAGCCAGTTAGACCCGCAGCAAAAAGTAAAATCAGTTGCAAAAAACCCACCAATAACCAAAGCAGAATTTTTTCTTTTTTTGATTTCTTAACTAAAATAGGCGGTTGAGCCTCCAATGGTTGGCCTGGTTGATTTTCTAATTGGTTAATTTTTTCTTGACTGTCCAAGGTAAAAATTCCTGATTATTTTTTATTCTAACATCTTAAACATCAAATTTTCCTTTTTTCAAACTAAAGTTTAAAAAACCAGCTTGTTCATCAGCAATGATTGTTTGTCCTCTTTTTAGCTTTTCAGCCAAAAGGAACTTGGCCAATGGCGACTCAAGTTTATCTTGAATAACCCGGCGCAAGGGTCTGGCCCCGTAAACTGGATCATAGCCGGCCCTTGCCAGATAGGCCAAAGCTTTTGAAGAAATCTCTAAACCGACATCTTGTTTGGCAAGCCTTGCTTTAAGTTCGGTCAACAAGATCAGAGTTACTTCTTCGATTTCTTTTGGTGAAAGTGGTTTAAAGACGACAATTTCGTCAAAACGATTCAAAAATTCGGGGTGGAAAATTTGTTCTTTTTGTAAAAACTCTAAAAGTTCATCTTTGATTTTGACAAGCGGAAGATTGGCTTTCAGTCTTTCTCTAATGAGTTCAGAACCAGCATTCGAGGTAGCAATGATGATCGTTTGGGCAAAGTTAATTACGTTGCCACCGCTATCAACCAATCGACCATCATCAAAAACTTGCAAAAAGAGATTTAAAACCTCCTGATGGGCCTTTTCCAGCTCATCAAGCAAAATTAGGCAATATGGCCGATTTTTAACTGCTTCGGTTAATTGACCACCAACTTCACCGCCGCTTGATGATGGCGAACCAATTAAAAGGTCAACACTTTTAGCTTGAGCAAATTCGGTCATGTCAAATCGAACCATTGAATTTTGGGAACCAAAATAGGAAGCTGCCAGGGTTTTGGCTGTTTGCGTTTTTCCAACCCCGGTTGGTCCTAAAAACAAAAAGTTACCAATGGGCCGGTTTTGTTGCCTAATCATCGTCCTTGATCGTCGCAGGGCATCAGCGACGACAATAATTGCCTCGTTTTGGTCAATAACCTCCCGGTGCAAGACGTCTTCAAGATTTAAAAGTAGTTTTTCTTCCTCTTTTCTGATTTTGCCAACCGGAATTTTAGTTTTTTGGGTGATAAGGCTCTCAACTTCCTCCTTGCTCAAGGACTTTTTTCCAGAAGATTTAGCCAGACTGCAGGCACTTTCCAAAAGATCAATTGCTTTGCCAGGCAAAACTTTATCTTGAATATAAAAGTTGGAAAGTTCGACCGCCGCCTGTATCGCTTTGTAGGTAATAATCAATTGGTAACGATTCTCAAGGTCAAAGGAAATTTTTTCCAAGGCCCTGATACTTTCGGTTTTGGAAAGCTCCAAAAGTTCGACTTTCTCAAAAAGATTATAGAAAGCCGGTCGAGATTCAATATAGCGTCGCAAATTTCCTGGTGTGACAGCTACAATCACGTGTACTCGAGGACTAGAAAGAGTTTCGACCAAAAGGCCGGTCAAATCAATTGGTCGATCGACCACCAAACCGCCAGCTAAATTTTGGGCTTCATCAATAAATAGAACAACGTTACCGGCCGATCTTACTTCCGAAAGAACCCTTTTCAGCCGCTCCTCAATTTCTCCCCGACCGGTGGCACCAGCAATCAATGATCCAACATCCAAAGACAAAACCCGAAAATAGGCAATAGCCGCAGGTGTCTGACCAAGTAACATTTTTCTGGCTAGTCCCAAAACAGTCGAATTTTTTCCTACTCCAGCCGGGCCAACCAACAAAACATTTGCCTGATTTGATTTAGTAAGAATTTTTTCAATCTCATCAATTTCTCTTTCTCGGCCCACTATAAAGGCGTTGATTTGTTTTTTAGTCAGTTGCCCAGTTAAGTCACTGCCAAATTTTTCCGCAAGGAGAGTGTAGCCAAAGGCCCAATCCTGACCAATCCCCGATCCCAAAAAAAGTGTTTCACCAAAACTTTTCTGGCTTTCGGCAACTTTTGCATCATGCCAAAAAATGATATTTTTTAAATCAGCAAATTCAACTTCGGCTTCAAATAAGGCTTTTTGTAAAATTTGGTCAAGACAAAAAGCCCCGTAGAGGAGATTTGAAGGTTCAATCGAGTCTTTTTGCTCCTCTTGGGCGTTGTCGTGAGCCAGTGAAAGAAGAGAAGTGAGGTCGTAGGAAGCTTCTTTATTAATAGAACTCAAGACCTTTGGGCCGTCAAACCCAATTTTTGAGAAAACAAATTGACCTAACTGCCTGGCAAAAACGCTTGTTAAAAAAGCTTTAGTATTGATTTGTCTCTTTTTGTCATCCGCAAATGAGCTAAAAAGCAAGAGCAAGGATTCAAGACTGAGAAAGTCTAGTAAACTAATTTTCCCTTCATTTTTCGTCTCTATCTTCAAGCGTGGTTTGAGCTTGGCAAGACCAAAAGCAAGATATGACTCGAAAATAAGGTCAAAAAAAGCAATAATCAACAGTAATTCAAAAAAGGAGCTTGAGAGAAATTCGGCTGCTCCAGGAATCGCTAATCGCCAAAAGAAGAGCAAAATCACCGCCACTGCCAAAATCGAAATCGTAATCCTCAAAAACTGAAAAGGCGTTTGGTCGAGAAATTTCTTAAACTTGGCAAAGGGATAAAGCCGACAAGCTCTCCAGTCGAACTTTTGATTTGATTGTGGGTTGAAATTTTTGCTTATCATTGACCAAAATCTTTAGACTAAACCAAAAAAGGGCAAAAAACTATGATTGGCAAAAGATACCAAAAGAGACAGAAAATCAGGCCCAGAAAAACGGTCAAGGCAACAATCAGCAAATTGAGAAAGATTGTTATTAACCTGACGGTTGCACCAAGTCCTCTTGCCAGCCCTTCATAACCCTTGCGCCGCTCATTTTTCCAGGGCTCAAAAAGAGTCCGCAGGTTTATTTGGAGAGAAAACAAGTGGCAGATGGCTAAAATGGCGATTTTAGTTGAGAGAAAAATTGACCGCGGAACCCGAATCAACCACCAACTAAAAAAATCCAAAACTATTTGGGCAGCCATGACAATTTTAGTTTAACGTTTCTTTTGGAATGTTGCAATTATCGAAGAAGGAACAAAAAATTCCTATCTCATCGTCCTTTGCCCCCAAAACGGCCAGCTGGGCTTTTGCGCATTTGAAGCCCACGAATTTGTGTTTGGGCCCGAAATGGGGCAGGGGTGCGAAACCCGAGTTTTTTAAAATTCTTTTTGAGTTTCATGGCTATATTTTACCACTTTTGGCCCTAATTTTAAATATAAAATGACACTTATCATTGTAACGTTAACCGCGAATTCACTGTGTGGGGAAGAGGCTGAGGCGCTGGAAGGCCTGTAATTTTTCACTCCGGCCGAGTTTGGCAGATTTAATTGCGTCAGCCATGAAGTGAATCGATTGATCATAAGTGTTTCTCTCAACAGGATAAGGATAACCATCTTTGCCGCCATGAGCAAAAGAAAAAGTGACCGGATCAAAATTCGCTGCTGGTTTTTTGTAAATTAATTCACCAATTAAGCTTAAGGCCCGCAAAGTTTTTGGCCCAACTCCTGGTGTTGCTAGAACTTCTTCAAAATCTTTGACATTTTTTTCATAGGTTTTCAAAAGAATCTTTGCCAGACGCTTCTTGCTAATGTCAGAAAGAAGAATTTGCTCTCTATTTGGTAAGTTGAGAGTTGTTATTTTTTTGATTAATTTAATGGTTTTTTCTGGCCTTTCTTTTGCCTGGAATGCAATCGTGTTTTGATTATCAAGACTGCTTTTTGCAACTAAATTGAGTACTTTATTTTCTCTAGTACCTAGAATGCCTTGATGAGGATCTTGGACAAAATTTAAATTGTCGTCTGACAACCAATGGTAACGTCTGGCCCAACCATCACTTCTCATCCCTTGTTGGACTACCGCCCATTTACCGGCTTGCCCTGAGCCTTGTCGAAGGGTAAAGAAAAAGGTATGATGATAAAGTTGGTAACCATCTTGAAGAGCCGAGTTATCAACTTTGGCTGACATCTTACTGGCGTAGACCAAATCATCTAGGTTTTTCCCAAGACACTCGCTAATATTCATTATTTCTTGAGGAGTTTTTCTCGAAGTTTTTCCTTTACCACCACAGACGTAAAAGTTAAGCGACTTTTGCCTGTTGGAAAGGCCCGATTTTAGGGCACCGCAAACAGTAGTAGTTAAACCCGAAGAGTGCCAATCAAAGCCTAAAACACAGCCGAAAGCCTGAAACCAAAAAGGATCAGCCAGTCTTTCTAATAAAGTTTTGGGGCCAAATTGAAAAATGATGGCAGTAGCAATTTCCGCTGAAAGCCTTTCCATCCTTTGGAAAAGCCATCTTGGAGCATTACCATAGTGAAGCGGAAGATTAGCAATCCCAGTTCTCATTTTAACCACTAGGCCCTAAAACCTAGACCTTAGCGACTAACTTAGTTTACCCGAATTTTACCCGAAGTTCAAGAGGTTATTCAATTGTTACTTTTTCCATCACATCGCCGACGGCAATTTTTGAGACGATATCCATACCGGACGTGACTTTACCAAAAATAGTGTAGTTTTTAGGCAGATCTTTTTTGTCTTCAAGCATGATGAAAAATTGGGAACCATTGGTATTTGGCCCGGAATTGGCCATCGCCACCATTCCTTTCTCATAATCTCTTTTGATTGGTTCGTCTTCGAATTGATAACCAGGCCCGCCAGTCCCATCGCCCTTGGGATCACCACCTTGAATAACAAAACTAGGTACAACCCGATGAAAAGCTAAACCATCATAAAAACCGTCTTTAGCCAGAAAGATAAAGTTTGAAGCAGCTTTTGGCGCTTCATCACCAAAAATATCAAAAACAATTTCGCCTTTGGCGGTACTAATTTTCGCTTTTTTACCAAGCCTCTGGTTTTCAGCTAAAACTCCCGGAAACTTTTCGTAGGTTTTTTTCTCAATTTTGGGAATCGCTGGAGTTGGAGTAGAAGTTATCATTTTCTGTTCCTCAGCTTTTCGGTAGGTTTCGCCTGATCTGGTCAAAATAAAAATCGCCAAAGCTAAAATCGCAATTCCAACCAAAATTTGCGGGGTAATTGTTTTTATTTTCTTCACAGAATTGAGTATATCATATTAACTTAAAAACAAATATTCACTTGAGACAAAGAGTAACTTCAACCGAGGAATAATCTTGAGAGGCCTTTTCGATTTGCTTTTGAATTTCTTTTTCCGGCAGGCCGACAACGCCGGCGCCAAGAAGAGGAAAGGCGACTGATTTTAAACCAAGTCCATTGGCGATCTCCAAAGCTGCTTTTGCTCCAGTATAAATATCTTCTAAAGTTGCTTTCTGGCCGTTTGTGTAATCAATGGTCGGCACATGGATAACGTATTTGGCTTTCAAATTGCCAGCTGAGGTGAGACAAGCTGAACCAATCGGGCAAAACTTGAGTTTATCCGATTCTTTTTGAATAACTTCCCCACCAGCCTCAACAATCGCTTTTGCCACCCCGCCACCATGTTTTAATTGAGTATTGGCGGCATTAACAATGGCCTCGATTTGAAGTTTGGTAATATCGCTGTGGACAATCTCCATTGCCAGTTTTTAAGACTTGAAGGATCTCAAAAAATCTTCAATTTTTATTAGTTGAGGAGCGATTTTTTCAACCTTTGCTAAAATTTTCTCTTTTTCTTTGGAAATTTGAGAGCTTAGGTATCTTTTTCTTAACTTCATTAATTTTTTCTGGCGCTGTCGTCGCCGGTGAATTTCACTCTTGCGGATTGTTCCCATAGACTACTATTTTACAAGCTTTACCGGTAGCAAAGTCAATAAGGGGAGATTAAAGACCTGACTTTTGAGAAAACCTAGGTTCTCAGACCGTCAAGTTTTGAAAGGCAAAATTAGAAGTTTAATGAAAGCCTAGTCTTTTTCTTCCTCTTCTTCTTCTGGTTTGTCCTCGTCTTCGTCTTCGAACATAATTGATTCTCACCTCCAATCTTCAAGTTGATATACTACCAAAACTGCCTAGAGACTTGTCAAGATAGGAATTTGGGGCTATTTGAGAGAAACGACAACTCTTCTTGCTTGTCTTGGACCATCAAGCTCGACGAAAAGAATTGACTGCCAAGTGCCGCGGATCAGCTGGCCACCGACAATCGGTAAAGTCACCTCTTGGCCTAAAAAACTAGCAGACAGATGGGCCTGGGCATTGTCGTCAATTTGGTCATGGCGAAAGCCAATTTTGGAGTCAAACATTGTTTTAATTTGCAAGATAAGGTCATCCTTAAGTCCCGACTCATTTTCATTGAGTATCACCGCGGCGGTTGCGTGGGGAGCAAAAACCAAACAAAAACCATTATCAACTTTTGCTTGATCGACAATTTCTTCTACCTGATCGGTTAGATCAACGATCTCAAATTTTTGATTAGTTGAAAACTGAATCGTTTTGTTCATTTTTCCAATGCTTTTAAAAATTCAAACCAAATTTCGGGAACTTTCCTTGAATAACCGCCGGCGGCCAAAATTGCCCCACCATTTTTCAGATATGGTTTGACACTTTGGGCAATTTTACCATAAGTTTCAAGCCCAAGCTGAAAAGAAGCCAGTGGATCTTCAACAAAGGTATCAGCGCCCAAAACAACCAGTAAAAGATCAGGTTTAAATTTATCAATTGCCGGCAAAGCCTTTTGGCGCAAGGCAGCCAAATACTGATCTTCTCCTGTTCCTGGCGGCAAGGGGATGTTTAAATTAAAACCCTCACCCCTCGCCCCGCCGATTTGGTTGGCAAAACCAGTGCCAGGATAGAAAAAAGTTGGATCTTGATGAATCGAGAGGGTAAAAACCTCTTGGTCCTTCCAAAAAATTTCCTGGGTACCGTTACCGGCATGAACATCAAGGTCAAGGATAAAAGCATTTTTGATTTTTCTCTCCTTTCGGAGTTTTTTGATGGCAATAGCATGATCGTTGAAAATACAAAAACCAGAGGCGTCATTAACACCAGCATGATGAAGCCCGCCTAACGTATTAAAGACTAGTTTTCCTTTTAAAGCCAGGTTGCAAGCGCAAATTGTTCCGCCAACGTAAAAGTAGGCCGCTTCTAAGTTTTTGGGTGTCACTGGTGTATCGGCAGAAAGAAAACCATAAGTTTGGGCCAGTTTTTTGACCCGTGCCAAATATTCTTTTGAATGGGCAAGCAAAATATCATCATCAGTCGCTTTGGCTGAATCAACAATTTGGTATGGAATTTTACTGCCTTTGAGAAGTTCCAAAAATTTTTTTGACCGCTCTGGCCACCAAGGATGTCCTTCGCCAAAGCCGTAATCAAGATAATGTGGTGACCAGATAACCTCAATCATCGGGAGAGAAAAAGTTTCTTTCTTATCGGGCCAAAATTATCAATCAGTAGCCAGCCGAAGGTAAAACCACCGACATGAGCCCACCAAGCTACTCCACCAACTGCGGCTGTCCCTTCATAAATTGAAGCCACGCCGTTAAAAAGTTGGGTAAAAAACCAGTAAATAAGCATCAAGCCGGCTGGCAGAGCGATAAAAAAGGGTAAAAAGAAAATTAGAAGCATGGTTTCAATCCGATGATTGGAGAAAAGTTTAAGATAGGCACCCAGAACTCCGGCAATTGCCCCAGAGGCACCAAGCATTGGAATCGCGGGATTGGTACTGGCTAAAAAGAAAAATTGGATCAAGCCGGAAAAAATTCCGGCCAAAAGATAAAATAATAAAAACTTCATTTTGCCAAGTACCGCCTCAAGATTTGGGCCAAAAACCCACAAAAACCACATATTGGAAGCGATGTGCAAAAACCCAGCGTGTAAAAATTGAAAGGTGATAAAGGGAGCCAATGTTTGGTAATTGAAAAAATTAACTTGAGCGGGAATTAAAGCATAAGTGTTAATAAATTGATCAAGATTGGGCGAAATAAGCTCTTGTAAAAAGACCCAAATGTTAACCAAAATTAACAAAATGGTAATGATTGGTGTTTGACCAGTGGTTCTAGTATCCCTGATTGGAAACATTGCTTGGCGACTAAATCTTTTATTAGTTTAACACAACCAACTTTAATTTCTGCTTAACGCGAGTTCATTTAATTTAAATTGTTGACTTTCGGGTTTTTAGCCCCGCAGTGTTTAAAATTTTTTTAGGATAATTAATTAATCAAAATTTTAAATGCGAGGAGCGCAAAGCCTGAAATTGGTCCTTGCAATTTCGGGTTTTATTCGGTTATATTATCTCTATCTTATGATCGCCCACCTTGATCTTGACGCTTTTTTTGCTTCAGTCGAACAGCGAGATCATCCCCAACTTGTTGGCAAACCGGTAATCGTTGGTTTTGTCACCCCTCAAGGAACTGTTTGTAACCGGGGAGTAGTTTCGGCTGCCTCCTATGAAATAAGAAAATATGGAGTTTGCTCTGGGATGAGTCTTTGGGAAGCCAAAAAGCGCTGTCCGAGTGCCATTATTATTTCGGGAAATTTCGCCAAATATGACGAGGCTTCCCAAAAGATGTATCAAATCATTGGCGATTACACTCCTAAAATCGAACCTCTTGGGCTTGACGAAGCTTTTTTAGATTTTGGCGGCTGTGAAGATCTCTATCATCATGATTTGGTGGCTGTTTGTTGGGAAATTAAAAAGCGGATCAAAAAAGAAATCGGCATTACTGGTTCTGTTGGTTTGGCTTCCAACAAAATAGTAGCTAAAGTGGCTTCTGATTTTCAAAAACCCGATGGCCTGACGGTTGTACCGAAAGGCGATGAAGCAGAATTTTTAGCACCGCTGGTAGTAGAGAGGCTTTATGGCGTCGGGCCAAAAATCTGCCAACCACTTTACCAAATTGGTATTAAGACCATTGGAGATTTGGCCAGTATTCCACCTGAAATTTTAAAGAGTTGGTTTGGTGTTTATGGCGTAATTTTGTGGCAATGGGCCAATGGAATTGACTCACGCCAGGTTTTACCCCTGCCACCGCCTAAGTCGGTTGGTCGGTCAATCACTTTTCCTAAAAATTCTCGCAATCGAAACTATCTTCTGGCTAACCTGCGATATTTAGCTGAAAAAGTTGCTGCTCAGATGCGTCAGGAAGGTGTCGTTGGCTATTGTATTACTGTATCCATACGTCAAGATGATTTTCAAACTTATTCCCACCAAAAAACCTTTATTGCTCCCCTATCTTCAGCTCAAGAAATATTTGAGGCGGGTAAACACCTTTTAAATGAGGCCTGGGATCAAAAAACTGTTCTTCGCTTAATTGGTATTAATGTTTCTCATTTCGACTTGCGACCAGAACAATTAACTATTTTTGGCAGTTCTTCTAAAAGAAGGCTAATTGAGGAAAAAATGGACAAAATCAGAGAGAAATTCGGTTTCTGGTCAATCCGGCCAGCCAGCCTACCGACAAATCTTAATCCCGCAAAGACCCAAGCTTGAAAAAGGTAAAAGGTTTTGATAAACTATAAGCCAATGATTGACCGAGAAACAGATTATGATCGACAAGGAGAGGCTAGATACTTGGCCTATAAACTGGGGGTGGAGACAAAAAAACTGGCTCCCTGGCAAATAAGTCAACATTTGGCTGAGCTCGCTTACCAACGAAGAGCAAGACAGTTAGGTGTCTCAGAAAGTCTTTTCCAAGACCCGGTAAAAGCAGCGCAATTTTTATTGCAACGAAAGGATGAAGTAATTTTTCCTGGTAAAACGGATATCAAAACCATCGTTAGTTTTCTCAAAGAAACTGCGATTGAAGAATTAAGCTTGTCAGACTTCCCTTTTTTTCTACAGGCAACTGAAAGAAAAGGTGAGCTTCGAAGATTGGCTGGTAATCCATCTTTGATAAGAAGCAGAAACTTCTTTGGAAATGAACTTGCGAAAACCCACGAGAGAATAACGAAGCTTTTACACCAACAAGATGAGGAGGAATTGAATCGTGAACAACAGTTTTTACCAGAAGATGAAGCCCGAATTGTCTCAAGACAACTGGCAAGAGCTTATTTTGTCGGCGCCTATAAATTTTCTCGATCAAAAGTTAAACCTGATTGGTATTGGCCAGTTACTTGGTGTAGTGATCCTACTTTTGGGGATGCAAAAAGAATTGAAAATCTTCTAGCAAGTTGGCAAAATCCGACTGATAAACCAACCACTTATCTGGCTTTTTGTGACCTATCTGATATATATATAGCGTGGTTAGAAGCGAAAAGACAACACATGGTCTTCACTCAGAGTACTCTCGAGTTTGCAAGACCAATTTATAACCGAAAACATCCAAATTGGGGTCAGCCAGCAAGAGGTATCAAAAAGGGTGGATTAGTTATTGTTGGTAAACCTACAACTTAAAACATCAACACCTTCCGTCTTCAGAGAAAAATTCAACAAAAAGTAGTAAAACAAAAATTGTTGCCAAAAATAATCTATCTGCTGCTCAGCGACTCTTGTAGTCACCTGGACACGAGAAAATAAATTCCCCAGTGCAAAACCAAAAAAAACTATAAAATAAAAGCAAGTGGTAAAAATCGCAAGATGATAATGAAGAGTTGAAATTGGCAAAAAAGGCAAAGCAATCAGGAAGAAACCGGCAAGATAAAATGGACTATCTTTCCAAATAGCAGATTTGGGAGAGTAATTTGGCGCCAGAAGCGCCCCTAGCTGCCCTAAGTCATTCATTTATTCCCTAAAACACCCAACTGCATTATTAAGAAACTAAGAAGTTATTACAAGAAGAAAAAAACCCGAAAAAAACCTTTACTGATTAAGGAAGTGATGTTAAACTTTGATGTTGGAAAAAACCCTATGGTAAAAGAGCTTGAGCATCCAAACGAACAGCCCAAAGATCTATACTTGTATATTTTCCCAACCATTAATCAACTTTTAGTGGTCGATATTAAAACGGCAGCTGTAAAAACAATGTCGATCGAAGAAATTTTAACAGATGAATATTTTGCTAGGGTCAAAGAAGCAATCGATCAGGTTTTTGAAAAATCTCAAAAAAAAATTGAAAAGTTAATTGCTCTCTGGGATGATCTACCCGGTATTACTCAGCGCCAATTAATCCAAAAGGTCAGTGAGACTCTTGGAATCGCCGGCAAAGACGAAAAATTAAAATCTACTGAAATTGGAGTCTGGCTAAATGACTCAGGTCTATTTTTTGCTTCCGAGGAATGGGTGAAAACGGTCGATATTTTCAATAAAAAACTTCCAATTAAAGCTAGAGAAGAACTGGTTCGTCAGATTGAAAATTTGATTCTCGGGGAGAAAAAATTGGATACGAGGCAGTCAATTTGCGGTGGCGACCGTTTTAAAACTATTTGGACGGCCCCCAAAAACGATTAATCTGGTTTTTTGACAAACAGGCCAAGAAGTGTTGAAACAATCGCCAAAAGAACTGCTGCCAAGATCGCCGTTGGCCAGAAATTAGCCAAGCTGAAACCTTTAACTAAAAAAGCAACAATTTCTAAGATTACTGCATTAACCACCAAAGTAAAAAGTCCCAAAGTAACAATATTGAGAGGGAAACTTAAAAACAAAAAAAATGGTTTTAAAAAAGTGTTAACAATCGCCAAAACCACCGTTCCTAGAATAAGCGCTTTCCAACCTTCGATTGTGAAACCGGTGATAATTTGGGAAACAATCCACAAGGCCAAAGCATTAATTATCAATCTTCCAATTAATCTTCCCATCCTACTTAATCCTTGTCACTTGTTACCTAGTTGGTAAATACCTGCGTAAACATCTTACCATAAATGCCGCCATCTACTACCCCGATGCCAATCTTGTGAAAACGGTTGTCTAAAATATTGGCCCGGTGTCCTGGACTTTTCATTAAGCCCTGGTGGGCGAAATTGACATCGGGAGCAAGAGCTAAGTTTTCTCCCGCTAAAAGATAAAAAATACCAGCACTCTCCAGTCGGTCGCCGACATCTTTGCCTTCGGGGGAATAATGAGAAAAATAGCCACGAGCAAACATATCTTGGGAGTGGGCTCTCCCTGCCGCCTGAAGTTTGCTATCAAATTCCAAAACGTCAATTCCTCTGGCAGCTCTCTCTTGATTAACCAGATCAAACATCACTTCTTCTGACTTTTCGTCGATCGAGGTTTGAGATTGAGTAAAGTGAAGAAGGACGGTTTCCCGGCTTTGAGGCTTGACTGTCAAAAAAGTCAAACTTTCCTCAATCGCTTGACCAAAAATTTGCTCAACTGGTTTTTGGAACCTGGCAGTTTCGCGAACAATCACTCCCCCAATTTGGGAATTCAAGACATATTGTTTAGCGATTCCTGGAGTCGGAAAGGAAACAAAAAGCAGCAAGGCGAAAGCCAAAATAAGAAAGCCGTTGGCGAGTGAAGGCAAAGAAGAAGTCCACCGATTGACTTTTGCAGTCAAGACTTCTTTGGGAATCAGTTTCAAGAGTTGTCTTGCCAGAAAATAATAAAGTGACTCGATGACAAACCAAATAACAAAGAATCCAATTGGTTTGGTAAATGAGCGAGGTAAGGGGGAGAATTTAACTAGTAAAGCGGAAATTAAAAAATATAAATTAAGAGCCGAAAAAAGAGCAATGATAAAGCCTAAAAGCTCTAAAGCCGAAGAAATAAAACCGCGACGAAAACTGCCAGCGACGGTGATTAGCAAAAAGATAATGATTGTCAGATCAAGCCAATTACCAGTCATCCTCAATTATTATTTTAAATTATCATTTAAAACTAGATTTTAGATTTTCGCCAGCCGGCTTTTTTCGCTTCTTCCTCCGAGCAAAACCATCTTTCGCCTTTGCCCTCATCAATCACTGTCTTATCATAATACTTCTGATCGGGAAGGTGGTAAATCTTTTCCCCAGAGGACGAGACATTACCCTTAATAAGATAGGTACCCTCCTGAAAAGTGGTAGTTTTTTGCCCATCGCCGGCACAGGCAGACCACAAACCACGATTGTTCTCGCGCGCTTCCTGCTGGGCTTGACCAAATTGCGCTTGATATTTAACATCTGGCGGATAAGAGGAGGTATAAGCAAAACCATTTCTCACCAAATAATCATTGACAAAAATCTCACCAATATAGACATATCGTAAAAGTCGGCCGTATTTATCAGTTTGGGAAATATCTTCTTCTAACCTGATGTTTTTTCCTTCAACCAGCTCTCTATTCTTATTTGAGGCTTGGCTGCCAAAACACTGGACCCCTTTATCAGGATGAACGGTCTCTGGAGTGTCGATGCCAATATAGCGAACCTTTATTCCACCTTCAATCTCAATCGTATCCCCGTCAACTACTCGCGTGACTTTATTCAGTTCGCCTTCAGTTTTTTGGCCACTAACCTCACCCGAAATAGTAACTTTCAGCTCGGTAATTGTTGATGTTTGCTGGTAAACTGGCGAGGCCTTGGGGGACTCGTCGGTCTTATTGGTCTTTCCGGCCGCCAGAAAGAAAATTAAAAAACCAAACAAAATTAAGACAGGGAGAAAATAATATTTTACTTTAAAAGAAAGCATTTTGGCGATAATAGGCAAGTTCCTGACCAATGGTGGTCACCTGTCCATGGCCAGGATAAACTTTAGTTTCAGGGGGTAATTTAAATAATTTTTCCAGACTTTCGTCCATTTTTTCAGGATCGGAAAATGGCAAATCGGTCCGGCCAATCGCCTGATAAAAAAGGGTATCGCCGGAAAACAAAAATTTTTCTTCCTCATTATATAAACAGATTCCACCAGGGGAGTGACCTGAGGTTTGGATGACTTTAAAAACTAGTTTGCCTAATTTAATTTGGTTGCCATCTTTTAAAAGTTGATCCACCTTTCCAGGAAGAATTTGCCAATTATATTTTTTCTCAAAAGCCGAGTAGTCAAAAGACAATCCCCTAGCGTCATTTTCACCAATTAAGATTTTTGCGCCAGTCATATCTTTCAAAATTGCATTATGGGAAATGTGATCGGGATGAGCATGGGTGTTGAGGATATACAAAAGTCTGGCTTTTTCCCTCGCCAAATCATCGATAATTTTTTCCGCTCCCCCACCAGGGTCAATTACCATTGCCTCTTTTGAATTTTGGTCGATGACCAAATACATCTGGGTTTTAATCGGGCCAACAGTATAGGTTTTTAAAATCACAAATTAATTATATCGCAAAAATTATTTAAAACTTCTTAAACAGACAAATTAATATAGGGGTTATGTCGTTATTGATCTTTCGGAAGAAATTTTTAGGCTAACTGGAATTAAATCTTTGATTTTTCTAAAATCAGCGTTGGAGTCGTCAATTATTTCAGAGACCTTTTCTTGAGGAATTAAAACTGGAAACTCGACCTTCCAGAGTTGATTGTTCGGTAATTTCGTACAAGTAACTATTATGGTAACACCCACTTTTTTAACGGAAAATAAATGTTCTTGGATTGGAATATCGCTGCCAAATTCACAGACACCTGAATTTATTTTTTTTGTTTCTTTACCCCCTTCCACTTCTTCGATATCAACCTCACTCCAGCTAAGTTTTTGATCGTCCAAACCCTCAATTTTCAAAAGCCTTTGATAAATCTTTAAAGGTCGAAGTGATTCAATCTGGTCTTTGACAATCCTATTTAATAATTCCTCTGGAGATAAGAATCCTCCCTTTTCATCAAAAACAAAACCACGAGCTAAATCGGCAAAGATTGCGTCTTTGAAATTTAGCTTATCGAGCAAATCTTTGGCTTCTTGTGGAGAATCTGAGTATTCCAAAAGTTTTAAATATAAAGCCTCCGCAAAAACATCTGAGTCCTCAAGATTTCCCTTATCAGTCTCCTTTTCTCTAGTCTCCCGCGCAATGTCAGCAATCGCCATTGACACAACTCGAGCTGCATCCTCTTGGTCAGTTTTTAAATAGCCAAGAAGGGCCTTTAGGTTTGAGGCAAGATCTCCCTCTTCTGGCTCTCGACGTTCAAAATCGTATGGTTCTGCTTGGAGATCAAAGCTTTTTAAAACGCCCTTTTTGTAACTTAAAATAAAAAGTGACTCAACATCAATCAGACTCCAGTCTCTATTTTCTCCACCCTTAACAGTAATTTCACCACTATTTTGGATTATCTCTATTCTTGAATTTTGGTCAAAAAAGGAGACTTCGGTTGGGGTGGTTTGAACAATGAATTTACCTATCTCTTCAGAACTACTCTGAGCTGCTTCTCCAAATTGGCATGTCCGGCGACTCGCGTCTGGGAAATTTTCTCTCCTCCGCAGTGTTCCCAATCTGGGATCGTAGAGTTCATTGACATTTTGACCATAAGGGCCTCTTCCTTCTCTTTGAAGGCCTAAAAGTTTTTTCTCCCATTTTCCAAAAGAGAAATTTTCTTCTTCTTTACCTAAGTTATCCATTTCTCAAATTATATCAATTTCAACTGAAGTTTCCCATCAATGCCAAATATAATTTGACTTTCTACTGATCGATGTTAATAATCAAAATTGATGAAAAGAGTATTGGTCGGCGGGTTAATTATTAAAAATAAAAAAATTCTTTTGGTCCAAAATATTAAATTTGGCACTCCTAGAATTGAGCCACCCGGAGGTAAGGTTAAACCTGGTGAAAGTTTCCGGCAAGCAGTTGTCAGAGAAGTTAAAGAAGAAGTTGGTCTGCAGGTTAAGCCCGGTAAATATTTTGGAATTTATGATACCTATTATCCTGGTGGTCAAGCCAGAGTGCGATTATATTTTTGTGAAATTATCACCGGAAAACCGAAAGTCTGTGAACCAGATAAAATCAATGATTTTGGCTGGCATTTATATAAAGATCTTTTAAAATTAAAAAGATCCGGCCAACTTGTTCCCAATATGTGTGAGGCTTTAGAAGATTTAAAAAAATATTTAATATAGGAAGCTTACCAAAAAGTGACCCAAACGGGATTACCTTAGAACTCCCGCTTATCATCTCCCAACTAAATGAGCTGCGTTCTTTTAACTATGCTTAACCAACCTTCAGGTTCCAATTTACCAAATTGTTTAGATTGACAATTTGTGCCTGATAAGTGAATAATTTTAGTAATGAGTGATACTCTGATTGTATCTCCAATAGTAACTGAAGAAAAATCCCATCAGAAGAAACTTTTTTGTATTATAGTTTCAATTATTGTCGTTTTTGCCCTTGCTGCAACTGGAGTGTTATATTATTTCTTAGTATTCAAAAAGCCAACAGTATCTCAACCAAAATCAACGTCTTATACCTCCGAAACAAAAACTTCTTCAAAATCAAGTTACTTGGTAAACAAGGATAAAGTACAAATATTAGGCAGTGAAAAACCTGTTATACAAACCAAAAAAGAATACACCATCCTGCTTCTTGGGGACTCGATGGTTGACACTCTCAGGACTCACGATACGATACTTATTGATATATTAAAGGAATATTACCAAAATAAAGAATTTAAAATACTAAATTATGGATTTGGTTCCACTAATATTATTTCAGTAAAAGATAGGATTGAAAAAGAAACTGATTATCAAAATAATTATTATCCGCCGATAAAAAATGTTGATTATGATATCATCTTTGTTGAATCATTTGGACACAATCCTCTGTCTCAATATCCAATCAATTCGGGTCTTGATATCCAGACCAAAGAGCTGGGAGAAATATATAATAGTCTAAAAGAAGCACATCCTGATTCGCGTATAGTATTTTTTGCCACAATTTCACCAAACAAAAAACTTTACGGTTCCAACAACGTTGACTTGAGCGAAGAAGACAGGATTAAGTGGGCTGAAGAACGGATTTCTTATATCAAAAACCACATTCAGTTTGCAAAGGATAATGGAATACAAATACTAAATATATTTGAAAAATCACTTACTGAAAACGGCGACGGGAATTTAAGATACATAAGCGATGTTGATTATATACACCCATCAGCTGAAGGTGTTTATTTTATTTATGAAGAAATAGGCAAGTTTATTATTGAGAATAAGTTGTTGCCAGAATAACATTAGGTGAATGGCTTTGCGCCTAAACCTCTTGAATCTTCTGAATTGGAAATTTTATATAGAAATCTGCGTTTTAAATAACCTCAAATATTGAACATTCTAAAAAGCTTAACCTTCAAGTTCCAGCTTACTAAATTGCTTAACGATTGGCTGGGGGTGGCTGATGCTCCTCAGTTTGAACCGCTTTTAGCCTTGTTTGATAGGTTAATGAACGCTTTCCCTGAATATAGCAAGCTTTGTCAGTCTTTTTGAAGTCTTGAGTTGCTAATGTTTTTAAGCCAGACAACCTCGATACCACTGTTTTTGGCCAACTTCTCCATAACATCATCACGATATGGCTCGTCATAAACAATCCGTTTAACACCAGCTTGTTTGCTTACCACCAAACAGGTAGGACATGGACTTGCAGTCACATACATTGTGGAATTTTCTAATAACTTTCCATTACCAACCCGTGCAGCATTTAAAATTGCGTTGATTTCTGCGTGCACTATTCGAACACAATGACCTTCATGGATAAAATGCCCACCTCATCGCAGTGTGGTCTTTTTGACGGGCTACCGTTGTACCCAGTTGAAAATAACTCGTCATCCTCATTACTAACTAAATTACTAACTAAAACTGCCCCAACGTGTTTTCTATCGCAAGTCGAACGAGAATGTGCAGTCCTGGCAATCTGCATGAAATATTCATCTAAATCAAATTTGGGTTTCTCTTGCTCCACCATAGGCCCGAAGTATAAACACTAAATTTAATCGTGTCAATCTGAGGCTAAAGGAAGGGGTCGGGGAGAGGGGCTCACAATTGAACCGCTTTTAGTAGACTTGAATAGGTTATATCAGTCCTATTACCAAACTCCTGCCAAATTTGCCTGTGCTTAACTAACCTTCAAGTTTCAGTTTACAGGACTGCTTAACGGTTGGCTGCGGGGCTTGGAGGACATTAGAACCTATTTTAATTAATTGACGTTACACAGCAAGATACATTTCTGCCTGGGAAGGAATCTGAAAATCATTGGCAGTTTTAAGCCGATCATCAAAAGGCAGTTTTCTCAACCTATCAATTTCGTCTTGGGAAGCGAGAGCTTTATTAATTAGAATTGAAGACGCCAGATCTGATTTACTAAGTAAAGCAAGTCTGAAAAGCATTTTTGCTCCCTCGGGATCTTTCATTTCCCCAAGTACCTTAATTGCGTGGTTTTTAAAGTCAGAGTGAATCCTACTTATCCGTGCACTACTTTTTCGATCGTAAGACCTGAAGTCAACATCTATGTCTTCTAGATCCATATAAAATTCACCATCTCTCCATGTTTGACTCCAAGGATACCAAGATACGCTAAGTGATTCAAAAAATTTTTCATACAGAGGAGAGACCAATCGTTTCACTAATCCGATATCTTTGCTTGCTATTTCCCCAAATTCATTACTGTCACCCTTTACCCAATTTGTAGCAAGATTTGTAGCTCCCTCAATTTTATAAAGAAGCATTGCTGCTGATTTATTGTCAAAGCTACCTATCTCATCAATTGCTTTAAATCTTATCGACTCCCATCTTTGATTTACAACTGTCTTCTGTCTTTCGTCTTTTCCAAGTTTCCTGCCCTCTACCCATCTGGAAACCCTGTAATTGCGGTCACAAAGTGCAATTGCAGCCAATGTTCTCAATACTTCCCATTCACTATATTGTGGGACCAGTTCTCTTGGGCTTCTTTGACTTTTAATTTGCTGAAGTACCTTGAGAGGAATTCTAGAATCAGGTGTTTCAGTTTCTTGACCAGTTTCAGCCGTATCTACTTGGCTCTGATCATTTGAAACTTCTTCCTGATCGAGGGCAGTGTGATCTTGGATTTGTGTACCAAAACCAAGTTTTTCTGGTTTGGTTCCTGGGAAAAATCTTCCTAATTGTCGCTCAATAAACCGCATATGTGCGAGCAGATCGTCAAACTATAAATCTTATAATAATGAATGTCAAGCCAGAACTAATTTAGGCTAACATAAAAAAGCTAGTACTTGTTGATGATAGTAAAAAAACTTGTTGGGATAGGCTAAAAGAAGTTGTCGGGGAGAGGGGCTCACAATTGAACCGCTTTTAGTAGACTTAAATAGGCTGTATCAGGCCTATTACCCGACTTCTGCCAAATTGCTTAACGGTTGACTGGGGGAGTGTATGATTTCCGAACAATTAGTTGGCCAGAAATTATCCAATATCCCGAATTAGCCTACCAGAAAACTGTTCCGTTTCTTAATCATTAACGTTCACCTTTTTGAAATGGGCAAATTCGACCTTCACATTAGGTAAATCTGGAACAGTAAAGTCTGCTGAACCCTGAGGAGTTGCATCAAATTTGTAGACATCAACATCTATTAATCCTGGATCGTCTGTTCTCAAATTTTTTCCTCCACCCCTTTTTGATGTTCCCCTAGTACCCCAACCACTTACCAGAGTTAAATGTAAATGAACCAAACGACCTTCTTCCTCGCCTCTATCTTTGTATAATTCTGCAATTACATCACCTTTTTTAACCTTCATGCCTGTTTTAACCAGCGGTTTTACATGAATATATTGGGAGAACATTCCACTGTCTTCCTCACCATGTTCAACGCTAATCATTATTCCATAACTTCCGCCGACCGCTTCGGGAGTATCTAAAACTTGCTGAACTACACCATCTGCTACAGCAAGAATTTTAGTATCTTCTGGTAAACCCAATATAATTCTGTTGTCTGTTGTCAGATATGCAGCAAAATCAAACCCATCGTGTCCTTTACCTGTCTGTCTATCTAGATGAAATCCATTCCAATTAACCCACGCTTTAAAATCAGGGATTCTTGAACCATCTATCGGCAAAGCTGTATCTAAATCTGGAGACCACTCTTTTGTATTTTTATCAATCGGCCTTTTTATCAACTGTTCTTTCTTGGGAAGAGTATCTAAAACGTTGATAATCATGGAATTTTTATCGTCTTCAGGCATTTCACATCAATTTTACCTTAAACAATAAGACAGTACCAAATCCTGAAGGAGATTGTTTAGTTTGATATAGTTTTTTGAGGCTAAGAATCCGTCGGGGAGAGGGGCCTACGATTGAACCGCTTTTAGTAGATTTAAGCAGGTTATATCAGGCTTATTACCCAACTTCTGCTAAGTTAGCCTTTGCTTGACTAACCTTCAAGCTCCCACTGTTCACGCACGCAGTTTACACTGAGTGTAATCGAAGTGAACCTTTTTTATTGAAACTAACGAGGAGTTTGAACCGATATTTTTATAAAAGGACGATTTTCGAACCACAAATTGGTTTGAGATTGTAGAATATCCAGACTTAGTATATGAGAAGTCAGTGCAATTTATATGAGATTTTATTGTTTTACACTGGTTCTGGAAGATTAGCGTCTATAAATTTTACAATTCTATTTAATTTTCCCAGTTCGAAATGCGAAGTTACTTCTTCACCATTCATATCAAATATACCTCCAGTTCTTACTTGGATTATCCTATACTCTGTTGCCGTTGCCCGTTCTCTTGGTTGCATTTTAACTATTGTTTCGTCTGCTGATCCAGCTTGTGCTGATGCTACATTATCTTCGACCCATAAATCATAATTCTGTTGACCAATTGTTACAAAGATTTTTGGAGTTCTCCAGACTTTTTCTACAACTGGTGTCTTTCTTCTAATATTGCCAAGAGTGGCGAGTAATTCCTCCTTAGCTTTCTCAAATTTTCGCTCAGGCGTTTTATTTATTTCAGTAGCTATATCCTTAACTGCTTCAGGTACTCTTCCTTTGAACTCAATTGTCATGGCTGTATTATAATTTAATTATAAAAAACTGCCTTTCTGGGCAGCGTGTGCTAATATAAATTATTTGCCTTTCAAAAGTCAAGATTTGAAGCTAAATGAAGGTGTCGGGGAGAGGGGCTCACAATTGAACCGCTTTTAGTAGACTTAAATAGGCTGTATCAGGCCTATTACCCGACTTTTGCCCAATTTGCCTGTGCTTAACCAATCTTCAAGTTTCAGTTTACCAAATTGCTTAATCTTTGAAATTTAAAAAAACCTAAGCTTGCTGAAAACCTTGTAAATTTAGCTTATTATAATAAGCTTTTATTTCGTACCTAAAATTTGCTTTTTAGGGATTGGTGTGGTCTAAAATTGGATTATTTTCTTTTAATTTCCTCGGCGTAGATGTGAGCCAAAGAAACCGTAAGCTGCAATATTTGCAATGCTGAGTATTCTCTTAGGTCTTTACTGTGATCCCCTTTATCCAGTTCGCCACCAGAATGTCGCCTAACAATAGCAGCCTTTGTGTCTTCAACTATCATATACTCCTCTGGTCCTAAATGCTTTAACGGCTCTACTGGCTGTTCTACTCTTATTTTGATTGTTTTATTCTCATCAAAGAATGGTTGTGCTGATCGTAATCGCACACTGGCCATTTCAGTTCTATCCCACAGCTTTGCGTAATGAAATACGGCAACCAACCAATAATAATCTGATGGGAGTAAATCCTTTCCAAATAAGTCCTGATCAAAACCTCTTAACCGCTTATCAGATTTGAAAAGTCTAATTTCTCTTGCGCCATCTGCGGTTTCAGACGAAATTGTGCCAGTTTCAGCAAGTGAGCCTAAAATGTCAAAAAAAATTCGGTAGCCTTCACTCAAAAGTTCATCAACCTTTGCTTTTTCCTCTTGGCCACTGGCCTCAAAATCTCTTATTTTTCTAACCCAATGATCTATTCGTGGTTCGAGTAGAGTTGGAGCAGCTTCTTTTTCTTTTGTTGATGTATTCAAGATACTCGGTATAATACTATAAAGTTTTTTTTAAGTCAAATTGAGTGGGTAATTGAGCCTGCTGAAAACCTCTCGGCCTTGAAACCACAAAAGGAGGTTGCTAACTTTAAATTAGAAAGGAGATCAACAACCCTTAATGCGTAATCTAGCACGCTACCAAAAAAGGTAAAGTACCTGCTTGGTTTTTCGTCACCATTTTTGGCAAGATTGGTCAGAAAAAAGAGAGATAAATCAATGTATTAAAAAAATCTCGTTGGAATAGGCTAAAAAGTGGTGCTGTCCAAAACTTACGAACTTCGAACATATTAAGAGAAGTTGTTGTTGACTTATAGTCTAGAAACTGATAGAATCTGCATCAATTCTTATGAAAGAACGACCATTAAATTCAGGAGAAATGCCACGGACAGATTTCCGTTATGAGGAACTTGAGGGACTTCTAGGAAGTTACTACCTCACCATGCTTCCACTTCGAGAAGGTACAGAACAAGACCGAGCTGATTTTGAAGCGATGACTGGAATATTAAATGGCTTCGCAGAAAGACATCAAGTCCAGAAGCCAGAAGAAGCAGTTGCACAACCCCGTCCCACCAAAGAAGAATGGGGACAACCTTCAGCAATCAACTCCTGTTTCTCTGTAGTTGATTTAATGGGTTCCTTCTGGAGAGATTTCGGAGTTGGAGCTGAGCCAGAAACGGTGGACAGGCAAGAACGCTTGAAACTGGGTCGTTTAGTTTTAGGGGTGTTACATCGTTATGGAGTAATTAAAGCAGACTTCGAAGAAATTGATAGTATTCAAACTCCTGTCAGAATATTAAGCGAGGATAGAACTAAATTTCATCAACCACTCCAAGAAATTTTAAAGCCCGCATAAAATAGCTCCCTAGAGGCAAAATTTCGATTTCTAATTTCGGTTGTTCAGTTTAATATAGTTTTTGTGACCTACTGTTGACCTCGTTAGAACTCAACAATATTATGGCTGACCTCCAAAGCTGGAGCGAACTTTCTTTAGAGTTCCCAAAAATATCAAATTTGTTTAGGCTTAACCAACCTTCAAATTCCAGCTTACCGGATTGCTTAACGGTTGGCTGCAGGGCTTAAAAGACATTAGAACCTGTGTTATGGGGTAGTTTGAGGCTTCTGTATTAATATCTTCTTAGTATATTTTTCCTGTAGTAAACGGAGGAGATACAAATTCCATATACTAAAAGGACACGGGTGGTATCGGGTTGTTTGAGGCTATCGACTGCTGAAT
>Ga0315281_10000394_pt1 | contig 60254 bp, 120 predicted proteins | sample YL17G07_0_MG_FD_204540 | JGI IMG/M metagenome (GOLD analysis project Ga0315281, IMG submission 204540) | Sediment microbial communities from Yellowstone Lake, YNP, Wyoming, USA - YL17G07_0 | ecosystem: Environmental > Aquatic > Freshwater > Lake > Sediment | place: USA: Wyoming | collected...
CAACCTCAAGGTGAAGCCAGCAATTACTCGTAGATATAAATCCAGCGACAAAAAGATCACGAAATAAAGCAAAGGTGATGGATTTATGGACTACTGCGACACCTGCAAGCTCGACACGAATCACGGCGGATACGACTTCTGCCCGCATGAGACGAAGAGCAAGCTGGACAAGGCGCTTCTTCAGATTCGCGCATACGAGCAGAGAATCCTTGAGTGCCGAGTTTCCTCAAGCACAGAAGTGCAAAAGGTGCTGGACAGCATCGAAGGGGTAATCGCCGACAAGCGGGTTGGGCAATCACCGAAGGACACCTGTGAGAACTACCGGGATGCCGATGGCGTCCTCCATCCACGGTTCTGCTCCGAGTTCGAGCGGAATCCGCACCCCGCCCATTCACCTACGTGCCAGTTTTACAAATGAGCTATATGACGAAACCGTTTCTCAAGACCCACGATTTCTATAAGAGCGGCGAGTGGGCTGGCGGGTCTGGTTGTTCTCGGTGTGGTCGGTCAATTCAGATCGTGAGACTAGAGCAAGACGCTTGCGAGAAGGCCGGGAAACGCCGTATCTGGGGACCGCTGAAGGAGCTTCGTAGATCATGACAACTGTGTACTACTATGGGCCTCTTGAGAGACCCGGGCACCACTTCTACCATGCGCACGGCATGTCGCTTTCGCACGACGAGAGAGAAGCCCTGCCGTGGAAGGAATGGGAGATCGACGGGAAGCTCCAGCCCGGATGCTGGTGCGACCGTGGCCACTGGGAACACGGTCAGGAGAACGAAGGTGAGGCCCTCCTGCACCAGAAGGACGGCTGGACCTTGATCTCCTTCTGGGACAGGACGATCGACAAGAGGTTCGCCTGTAACAGCAGCTTCATCGCCAAGGGCCTCTTCACGTTCGAGCAGATGGTCGAGCTTGCGAAGGCGCAGTTCTCGGTGCGCTGGAACCTGATGAAGTTCGAGGTTCGCCTTTCCCAATGTGGAGGACGCACCAAATGACGTGGCAGTATGGCGACTACACGATCTGGGGCTGGTCGATTCGCAAGCGGAACAAGCCGCGCGCCTGCCGCACCAGGGCCATCAAGACGTGCCAGCGGCGGGTGAACCGGGTCCCCGCGATTGCCGGGACAGAAGTGTTTGAACTGGTGCGCCAGTCTTTGCGTACTTCCGGCGACAAAGGGCTCACGAAATAACCCAAAAGTGAGGAAATGACAATTCTCAAGTGCTCGTACAAGGACGCCAAGGATATCCCTTGTGGCGCCGATGTCCCCGCAGAGAATGACCACTCTGGGAAGGGACAGATGACCTTCGTCGAGTGGATCACTCACGGCCTCTGCTCCTCTCATGGAAGCCAAATGAAATCTTCCACCAGAGATCCGGAAGCATTAAAGTATCTGTTCACGTCAGGTGAGTTCGATACCCCTTCGAGGCCCTCTTGTCAGAGCCAACGATAGACGCGATCCTGCAGGCTGCCGAGCGTCTGTACGAGCAGGGCGACGCCGGCTTCTCAATCACCGATAGCGCGGCTGTCGGGAGCATCTTGAAGACCAAGCAGAAGCAGAGCCGCCAGGTCTTTAGCCTCTGGACGATCCTCAAGCCATACCGGGAGAAGCTGTCGGCCATCGGAGTGGAGTACCAGGCCCTCGTGCCTCCGGATCCCTTCATCAAGGCAACGGTGGAGAGTAAGGTTACGATCGGGCCCAGCATCAGCCTGAAGCGAATCGAAACCAAGAACGGGCCGATGGTGGCGATCTCGTTCCCTTATAACCCCGACCTGGTCGAGATCATCAAGAAGCTCAAGTCGCGTAGCTGGGACAAGGAATCAAAGAACTGGCTCATCCCGATCACGCCGGTCGACATCGAGATAGCGATGGCCACGTTCAAGGCCCAGAGCTGCGTCCTGGACGTGGATCCGGAGCTCAGGGCCCTAGTCGAGAAGGGGAAAGCTTCCTACGTGGAAAGCCGCGCCCATACTTCAGAGCTCGTCATCCCGACGAAGCTGGACCTGTACCCCTTCCAGCGGGCAGGAGTGAAGTGGATCGACGACCACGACGGCCGGGCCCTGGTGGCAGACGAAATGGGGTGTGTAGATGGTGAAGCAGAAGTCTTGGTACAAAGGACCAGGATTACTCGACGATTCAAACTACACGAACTCTATACCCGCTGGAAGCGATGGGATAAAAAACACGTAACGCGAGTGCGGGCCCTTGTCGATGGAGAGCTTCATCAGCACGAAATAGTGGATGTCCTCGACAAAGGAATAAAGCCGGTGGTTGAGATTTCCCTAGCCTCCGGGAAGAAACTCAGGGTTACGCCAGATCACGAGATCTGTGTCGGCGTGGGCAAGTTCTGTGAGGCCGTGAAGTTGAGAGCAGGCGATATTGTTTTGACCAACGGCGGAGACGTAAGGTTCATTCCAACGGAAGACAAGGTTGTTTCTGTAGTCCCGGCTGGAGAACGTCATGTCTATGACGTGGTATGCAAGGATCCCCATCGGACATTCGTAGCGAACGGGGTCATTGTCCATAACTGCGGTAAGACCCCGGAAGCCCTAGGATACCTCGTCCTGAGGCCGGAAAAGGCCCTTCCAGCCCTCGTGCTGTGCCCCTCCCTCATCCGGGTCACCTGGTACCGCGCCATCTCGAAATTCACCGATTTAAGGCCCCTTCTTGTGGTCGGGAAGACGTCGCTTCCGAGCTTCAAGAAAGCCGGGTTAGACGTGTCCCTGACCCCGCTGGCCGGCTACGACATCACGATCACGAACTACGATCTCCTGGCAGTCGAAACGCCCAGGACCTGGCTGCGCAATCTCCTTTCTCCGAAGAAGGATCTTGAGAGCTACGGTGAGAAGCATCTGGCCTGGGCCGGCCTGCAGGCCCAGGAACTCCTTGAGAACGCGATGAAGAAGTATAAGGACATCGACAGCCTCAATCGGATCAATCGGGTCCTGGACCAGATCAAAGATCAGGGCGCTCGAGCCCGTAAGATCCGGGATCCGGAGTACAAGATCGTCCTCATCAACGGGGTAGCCTTCGAAGAATTCGTCAAGGCCGGGTACAAGACACTCATCGTAGACGAATCTCACTTCGTCAAGGAGATTAGTAGCCAGCGCACGGTCGCAGCGATCGAGATCTCCGGGGTGGTCCAGAACGCTATCTGCCTGACGGGGACGCCAATCGACAACCGGCCGAAGGAACTATGGAGTCAGATCCAGATCGTGAACAAGAGCGTGGCCCCCAAATTCTTCGATTTTGGCATGAGATATTGCGGCGCCTTCCAGAAGCCTGCGGCCGCCGGAAAGATGGTCTGGGACTTCAGCGGGGTTTCGAACATCGCCGAGCTGGATAAGCTGCTCCGTACCACGATCATGATCCGCCGGACCAAGGAACAGGTCTTGAAGGAACTGCCACCCAAGACCCGTACGATGATTCCGTTCGTGGTCGAGGACTCCCAGGACAAGATTTATCGGAAAGAAGAAGCCAGCGCGATGGATCGCCTGCGGGAGATCCGAAAGGAACGTGAGGAATGGAAAGCCCTTCTCGATGCGCTGCCTGAAGCGGATCGGAAGTCCTACGTCGCCAAGCACGCGGAGAAAGCAGCCCGCCAGGCCGGTCTCAAGGATATGGCCATCGGAGAGATCGAGAAACTAAAGGAAGCCGCGGTCAACGCCAAATTCGATGAGTGCATCGAGTTCACTGCCGGCCTTCAGGAAACCCAGGGTAAGGTCCTGGTCTTCGCCGTCCATCACAAGACCATCGACCGGATCGTCGCGGCTTTCCAGGCCAGGGGGATAAAGACCGACTACGTCGATGGCCGAGTGACCGGCATGGCCCGGCAGAGCGTCATGGATAAGTTTCAGGACGGCGACCTCGAGATCATGGTCTGCGGAATCCGAGCCGTGTCGATCGGCGCAAACTTGGTCGCCTGCCACACGGTCTCCTTCATCGAGCTCGATTGGACGCCGGGAATTCATAGTCAGGCGGAAGACAGAGCGCACAGAATTGGGCAGTTGAAGGCCGTCTCGGTGTACTATCTGCTGCTGCTTGGCAGCATTGAAGAAAAGATCGCCAAGATGATCGACTCCAAGCGCGAGGTGGTCAACTCGATCCTGGGCGAAGGGGATCGGACCATTCAGGAAGCCGGCATTCTGGATGCCGTGATGGATGAACTGTTGGATGGAAATAGCTCCGGTTAGTATCCCCGAGTATAGACTTTAAGAGGAATTGAGGATACAATGCCTGATATGAAAGTAAAACTGCCGACGTTCGAGTGTCTCCGCTGCAGCCATAAGTGGCATCCTGAAAAGGAAGAGAAGCCCAAGGTCTGCGGCTATTGCAAGAGCCCGTACTACGAGAGCGTGTCCATGCGGGGCAACAGCCCGCAGAAGCAGCGCCACGACCGGGAATGCAAATCCTCCATGTGCAACAGCCATTGACCTTACTGGTAAACTTGGTATACTCCTGGCGATGAGGTGATCTTGCGCGTTGAATGGGACGCCTCCGTTAAAGCGATGGTCGCGCGATTGCGCGAGATCGGCCCGGCAAAGGAAGGATTTGCGCTCGGCCCAGGGGTGACTGTTCTGGATCCGGCCAAGTATCACGAGCGGATGCTGGACGAAGCGCAGTCCGGTCCTAAGACGGCCAGGTCCAGGATGGGTAGTTTCCAGGATGAGCTTCGGATGTATCTGAAGGCGAGGGGAGAACGGTGGGATACAAAGTCTGTCAAGTCTGCGACGGGCGGGGCCTGAAGCGGGACAACAGCGGCGAGTGCGTACCCTGCGGGGGCAAAGGAATCGTCATCGCGAGGATGACGCTGCTTAAGGGAGGAGATATGGCGACAGCGCTCAAGGTCCGCGCGGCCGTCAAGGTTCTGTCCGAGGAACTCTCGACGATCGAATGCTTCGAATACCGGCCGCCGAAGATGATCCAGGAAGTCAGCGAAGATACCCTGGAGCTTTGGCAGCGCGGACTGATCAAGGAGGCCGAGGATCTCAGGATCAAGCTGCGGCAAATCCTGGGCGGTCTCGTCCAGATCGAACAGGAAGTGGCCAGACGTAAGGAACTGAAAGAGAAACGGGATATTTCATGAGCATCATTCTCAAGGCTGCGGCTCTAGCCGCCCGGGCCCACGCGGGAATCCCCAGGAAGATCACCAAATTCCCCTACATCTACCACCCCGCTCGGGTCGCGGGCCGCGTGGGCATTCTCCCAGGAGCGACGGAGGAGATGGTGGCGGCCGCCTATCTCCACGACGTTCTGGAGGACACGACGGTCACGCGGGAGGAGATCGAGGAAGCGACGAACGCCCAGGTAGGCTTCTACGTCGACTGCATGACGAACAAATCGAAAGGCACGGGGCTCCCTCGTGCGGAGCGTAAGGCCCTAGACCGCAGGCACCTCTCGGAGATCCCCGCTGAGGTCAAGCTGATCAAGATAATCGACCGCATCGACAATCTGATGGAGATGGTCGGGGCGACGAATGACTTCAAGAGGCTGTACGCCGAGGAATCGTTGCTCCTGGCAGATGTCCTCGGCAACGGCCCGCTCATCGACGAACTCCGCAGGATTGCACAGGAAATGAAGGAGAGTGTGAGCGCGTGACTGCCGCACAAAAACTCCGACTGAAGCGCCTTCGCGGGAATGCGCCGAGAACTGTTACTGCAGCAGACCTCTTTTGCGGGGGAGGCGGCACAAGCCAAGGGCTTGCAGAAGCATGTAAGGAGATGAAGGTTGGTGTCGAGCTTATCGCCGTCAACCATTGGGTAATCGCGGTCGACACACATAAGAAGAATCATCCCTGGGCGACTCACTATTGCGAGGCAATCGAGCGTATTGACCCAAGAAAAGCAGTCCCATCTGGACGCCTAAAGCTCCTCGTCGCCAGCCCTGAGTGTACGAATCATTCGATGGCGCGCGGTGGCCGTCCGATGAACGATCAGTCGCGGGCGCAGTGCTGGCATATCTTGAAGTGGGCCCAGGAACTCTATATCGAAAACATCCTCATCGAAAACGTGGAGGAGTTCAGGGATTACGGCCCGTTAGGGGCGGATGGTCGCCCCATGATCAGCAAGAAGGGCGAGACGTTCCGCGCCTTCATCCAAGCCCTTGAATCCATGGATTACCGGGTTGAGTATAAGGTTCTGAACTCAGCAGATTTTGGTGATGCCACTACACGGAAGCGTCTATTCATTCTGTGTAGGCGCCCTTCACACAAGCAGATCCACTGGCCGGTGGCCAGTCATACCAAAACTCCTGAGGCCGGCGAACTCTTCTCGAAGCATTTGAAGCCCTGGGTGGCGGCGAAGAAGATCATCGACTGGAAGATCGAAGGTACGTCGATCTTTAATCGGAAGCGTCCGCTCAAACGAAGGACCCTTGAGAGGATCGAGGCCGGCATCAAGAAGTTCTGCGGCGCCGCGGCCGAGCCCTTCCTGATGATCCTCCGCCAGTACATGGACGCGCTCTCTGCGAATGGACCGCTCCCAACCGTCTATGGGAGCGGCGATCACGTCGCGATGCCCGACGCCTCCTTTATCCTTCAGCAGCAGAGCGGCGGTGCTCCGCGCTCCGTGGATAAGCCCACGCCTACGATCGCGGGAAAGGGTGCCCAGGCCCTCGTGCAACCGAAATCCTTCATGATCCCGTTCTATAACGAGCGGGAAGGCCAGTCGCCCCGCACCCACGACGTCAATTCGCCGGTCCCCAGCATCCCGGCTACGGGGAGCGGCAAGTTTGCCCTGATCGAGCCTGAGGCCGTCGTCATCACGCCTGGAGGCACCGACCTGGGCGCCGGGCGCTCTGTCATGGACCCTCTTCCCACGGTCATGGGGAAGGACCGCTTCGCGGTGGTCGAGCCCAAGGCATTCCTCTGTTCACCTGGTCACGGAGAAGGCCTGGAGCGACGCGTGCATTCCCTGGACGATCCTCTCAAGAGCCAGACCGGATCCAACGAGTTTGCCGTCGTCAAGCCCGAGTCGTTCGTGTTCAGCATGGAGCACAGCGGCAAGAAGAACGGGAAAGGCAAGAAGAACGACAAGCGGGTCTACAGCACGAAGTCGCCGTTCCCGACGATCACCTCGGCGGATGCCTGGGCGATGGCGAAGCCCTGCATCATCAAGTACAACGGGACGGGAAAGGCGAACTCGGTAGAAGAGCCTCTCGATACGGTGACGGCGAAGGACCGTTTCGGCCTGATGATCCCCGGCGTCGGGGTCGTCGGCCTGGACATCCGGTTCAGGATGCTCCGGCCGCATGAGCTTGCCGCGGCCATGGGCTTCCCGAAGAACTACGAGTTTACGGGGACCCGCGAACAGCAAGTCAAGCAGATCGGGAATGCGGTTTCGTGTGGAACCGCGAAAGCCCTGTGCAAGGCGCTGCTGGAGGATTAGATGAGCCCTTGGGAATTCAAGATCGGGCAGATCGTGGGCTACCGGCCCCGCGGCGACAGGTGGCGGGCGCGCGTCACCGCCATGGAGGAGGACGGCAAGCCGTACCTCGCCGAGATCCCTATCGTGGACGAAGCGGGAGACGCGATCCGGTATGACGAGCCGCCCAGTCACGTCAATCCGATCCTCGACTATGGAAATTACGTCCTGATCGAGAACGTGAACGGGGTTGCGACCGATCCGTGGCTCGCAGCGCGGCTCGATCACGAAGCCAACCCGGGCGCCTGGAAGAATTTCGCGGAGAAGATCGGCATCAAGGAGCCCTATTACCAGGCCCTCGCCATGATGGTGGAGAAGTGGTCGGCGGAAGGCCAGCGCGGGGACATCATGGACGATCTGCTCGTCCTGCTTCACGCTGCTTGGCGCGCGGGGGCGTCGGCCGAGAACCGCGAGTGCGAACGGCTCATCAAGCAGCGTTGCGATGAGCGGGGGATCATTTGTCTGTCGGCATGCACGCATCCGGAAGACGTCAGGGCAATCCGCGATCGTCGCAAGGAACACGTTTAGTTCCCCAAATGGTGTACAGTGGCTGAGAGGCCGTGCTTCTACTGTCATGGCGGAGTCCTGCACGTGGCTCTGTGCATAGAGTGCCGCGGCAAGCTGGAGCGAGCGAGAGAGGACCTGAAATGGTACAAGAGCCAGGCGGCCCGGGAGAGAAGCACATTTTTCCGGCTATCCAAGGAGAACATCAGGCTGAAGCAGGAGATCGCGGAACTGAGCAGGACGCGAGCGAAACGATGAAGTGCGGATATTGCGATAAGCTAGATCACCTGGAATCCTCCTGTCCTACTAAGAAGACCGATCGACGGACCGAAGTAGGCATGGGATGTTTCTTCACGGTGCTCCTGGCTCCGTTCTATTTGATCGGAATGCTAGGAGGCTTTGTCTGGAGCGCCGCCAAGGCCGGCTTCGACTTCGGGGACGATATGTGGCCTCAGACTTGGAATGCGATTCGCGGGAAGAAGAAAGACGATGGGGAACAGATACCCGATTAGCACCGAGTATTTCTGCGGCAACTGCGAGGAAGAGGTGGCGGGGCTTCCTGCCGGCTCAAGGATCCTCTCCGGTCGTCCTCTTTGCATCCGCTGTACCCAGATTGGAGTAGAGGAAGGCTGGGCGTCTTTCGATAACCTGAGCCCTGATGAAAGGATCAGTATGGTGCCGAGGAAGCCTGGAGCGATACTACTACTGATCATGTTGTGCCTTACGGGGATTGCGCTCTTCGCAGCGACCGCCGTGTTCGGGCCGCCTGGACGTCGGTAGATGAAAGTCGTCCAGACGCCCGTCATGGGAGCCTACCTGATCGAACTGAATCCCTTTTGCGACGACCGGGGTGTTTTTGCCGAAGGATTCGTCCAGGACAAGTTGATCGAGCAGGGGATCCATTTCGATGTGAAACGGGTCAACCTGGTCCGGAATGAAAAGGCCGGCACCGTGCGCGGGATGCATTACCAGGCTGATCCCTGGGCTCAGGGCAAGATCGTCATGGCTGTCCATGGGAAGATCTTCGACGCGGTCGTGGATCCGCGTCAAACGAGCGCCACGTTCGGGAAGACGTATTCCGTGGTGCTCCACCCGCAGGTCAACGCGCTATATATCGCCCGGGGGCTGGCCCACGGGTGCCAGGCGATGGAGGACGGCGCCAGCCTGCTTTACCTCGTCGATAACGACTACAATCCGTACTATGAGCGCGGAATCACGCCCGTAGGGGCTGTGGACTGGCCTCTTCCTCTGGTCAATGTGGCCCCTCGGGATCTATCATGGCCGACGCTCAAGGAGATTGATCGTGGCCAAGCATAAGGGATATACGTTTCGGCCTGGAACGGTCTCCCGCTTCGCAAAAAAACATGGAATCCGTTTCAGCTACATCGAGGTCTATGCCGGGATGATCTGCATGAAGCAGGATCATCCTGGTCAGAAGTTTTTCATCCTGAAGCTCAGCAATCCTGAAGGCCGGACCCTGAGGATCCCCTACATGCAGGGAGCCGCCGTCAAAGGCTTTCCGGAGTTGAAACACACTCTCGAGATGATCGCAGACGACAGCCGCCTCTATTTTGAGGTTGAGACGGCTGAGGAGTATTGCGCAGAGTTCAGTATCGACGAGTGGGAATGTGAAAAAGCCTTCGAGATCCTGAAGTCGCTGGTCGGTCGCTCCAAGGAGTTCTTCGGCGAAAAGGCTTTCGATGAGCTCATGAACATGCAAGAGCAGGGATACGAAATGGAAGGAGATACGGGATGGCGGAGACATCAGATCTGCGGGTGGTAGCGCAGATAGGCCAGCAGTACGTCGGGATCTGCGATCAGTTTCTCGGAGAGAATCTCGGACGTCCATACACGTTACCGGAACTCAGTCAGTTTGCTGAAACGGCGGTGTCCACGCTCATGGCGTCGGCATACTCGAACTTCCGGGAAGCCCTGGGCAAGGAAGCGGCCGAGGCCTGGCTCAAGAAGACCCTGACGATGGCGGCTTCGACGGTCAGGCTCATGGGGGCCGACGCTCTTCTACGCTTCGAAGTCCATATCAAGGATATGCCCAACAAACTGCATAAGCCGCAGCCGGTCGTTGCTACAGAGGCGCCAGCGCCAGCGCCAGCAGTTCCGGCCGCCCCGAAATGCGAATGCCCGATCACAAAAGACGGGTCGTGCCCGACCTGCATTCCTATCCTGGCGGATGTCATGAAAGGCACGTTCGCGCTCATTCGGCACGTGGCGGACTCAGGCAAGAAGGCCCAGACACTCTGCCATGGTTGCCAAATCGCCCAAACGGACCGGGCTCTCGTCACGGTCGTACCGGACGCGATGGGGATCGAAGGACCAAACGGCAAGGCCTCAAACGAGGAGATCCTGGCCATCTTCCATCAGATAGCGGGAATGCCCATTCCTCTCACGGAGAAGGCTTTGAAGGAGGCGACCAGGACTTAGCATGTCTCGTTTCAAGAAGAGCGAATACCGGGTTGAGAAACGGTCCAAGCCTGTCGAAAGGGCTGAGGCTCCGAAGATATGTCAGGGCGACATGGGCCTCTGCAAGAGCAAGGACATAACGCCTTGTTCAAAGTGCGGGCGTCCGTACTGCGAAGAACACGCCAAGGACCATCCGAAGTACTGCCTGGGAGGATTCCGTTGATTAAGAAGAAAGTCGTCCATATCGATGACGACATTAAGGCTCTTCTACAGAATCTGAGGATCGAGGGTAATGTCGTCTTCATCGACGTGCAGCTCGACCGCGATACCTATGTTCGCCTGAACAAGGCCCTCGAGGCCCTGGGAGGAAAGTGGAACCGGAGTGCCCGCGGCCACATCTTCAATGGCAACCCGAGCGAGAAGATCGCGGAGGCCCTTGAGGCCGGCGAGGCCGTCGACATAAAGAAGACCTTCGAGTTCTTCGAGACCCCGGTCAACGTGGGCGTCATGCTTGGCGGGATGCTGCGGATCGAGCCCGGGATGAAGGTCCTCGAGCCTTCTGCCGGCCATGGAATGATCGCGGACATCGTACGTACAATCTGTCCTGACTGCACCATCCACGTGATCGAGATCGACCCCGAGAACCGGGCGGTGCTGAAGGAGAAAGGCTACAAGCTGGTTGGCAAGGACTTTTTGAAATACAGGAAGAAGAAGCCGCTCTACGACCGGATCGCGATGAATCCGCCGTTCTCGAGACAACAGGACATTGATCACGTTCGGCACGCCTATAAGTTCCTCAAACCCGGCGGCCGTCTCGCCTCAGTCATGGCTGGAGGCACGGAGTTCCGTGAGAACCGGAAGAACACCGAGTTCCTTGAGTGGGCTTCACAGAAACCGGGCTTCGAGATTCTCCAGCTCCCCGAAGGGAGCTTTAAAGAAAGCGGGACTGGAGTGAACACCATCATCCTTACGATCCAGAAACCGGAATAACGATTCATGCTCCCGATCAGCGTGGTGATTCCTCACAGGCTGGATCGGAAGGACTGGTTCCAGAAAAACTGCCTTCCCCAGGTGGTGAAGAATAACCCGGCGGAGATCTTAATCGAGGACTGGGAGGGCGGGGCCTGCGAGAAGCGCAACATCGGGGCGGCCAAGGCAACCCAGGCATTCCTGATGTTCGTGGACGACGATTCCATCTTGTACGACGGAGCTTTGAGCGAGATGCTGGCGGCGTTGGAAGCGAATCCTGAAGCAACTTTCGCCTATTCAGACGCGAACCACGTCATGTATCCTGACGTTCCTTATCCAAACGGCGCCGGAGTCCGGAAGGCGCTTCCCTGGGATATGAAAACCCTCAGGAACGGGAACTACGTGGAAACCATGAGCTTGATGCGGCGCGAAGCCTTCATCGGCTTCGACTCCAATATCAAGCGCTTCCAGGACTGGGATCTGTGGCTCACGCTGGCCGCGAAAGGGTGTCGAGGAGTCTATATCCCGAAGACGCTTTTCGAACTCCATCACTTCGACAAAGGTATCTCGGCTTCAGTGCCATTCGAAGAATCTATCGCCGCAATCCGATCCAAACACGGGATCTCGGGCCGATGACCGAAGTAGACGACGCCATAACCATCATCGTACCGACGATCGGCAGACCCTCTCTCAAAAACACTCTTGATTCCATCGCCTCACAACTCCAGATGTTCGACCAGGTCTTCGTCGTTGCCGACGGCATCTATCCGGAAAGCAAGGCCCTGGTCAAAAGCTATGGAATTCAATATGGCTACTTTGAATTACCTGACGGCCCTAATCACGATTGGGGCGCCAGGGCTCGAAACTTCGGTATCGAGCTTGCGAAAAAAGCCTACATAGGCTTCATGGACGATGACGATGAGTATCTTCCAGGAGCCTTCGTCTCAATAAAGAAAGCGATCCAAGAACACCCGGGAAGTCCTTTCTTGTTTCGCATGATGCACAGGAAAAGAATTATCTGGAAAAAACCTGAAGTGTCAGTCGGTAACGTCAGCACCCAAATGGTGCTGGTTCCCAACAATCCCCTAAAAATCCCGCGATATACCGAACGGTATGAAGGGGATTACGATTTCATCAAGGGAGTAGGAGACTTATATCCCGCGTTTATCTGGCGTGAAGAGATAATCGCAGTCCTCTTTAAGGCAAATGGAAAACCAAAATGAGAGTCCTTTACCTACTCTGGAACTATCCGCAGATCAGCGAAACCTACATTGCGACTGAGATCGCCTTCGCGCTCAAGTGCGGGATCGAGGTCCACGTCTGGTCCCAGATCAATTACCATACGGATCTTGCTCCGCAATGCATGGTCCATCGGGGAAGCCTGGCGGAAACGATCTCGGCCGTTGGTCCAGACCTGATCCATATCCATTACCTGGTCGTCGCAAAGCGCCATCTCCATGAGATTCCGCCTGGAATCCCCGTGACGATCCGAGGCCATTCCTTTGACTGGAATCCGAATCTTGCCAGGGAGATGGCGGAGCAGGCCGCCGTCAAACGACTCTACCTGTTCCCGCATTTCGTCGCCGCCATGGGAGGCCACGCGAAGGCCTTTGCTCTTCCGGTGGCTTACGACACCACTCTTCATGGACCAGCGGTAATCAAGGATCGAAACCTGGTCTTACGCCTTGCGGCTGGGCTTCCGACGAAAGCTCTCGATGATGTCCTTGCGGTATCCAACCGCTGCCCGGAATTCAGGTTCATCCTGGGCGTCTCAAGAGCCGGTGGCGGCGAGCAGTTCATGGAACATCTCTCCCGCCTGAACGGTTATGTGAAGGACCGGGTCCAGATCCTGATCGACCTACATCCACAGATCGCGGCGGATATCAACCGCAGAGCCGGGATCTACCTGGACACTTACGACCCAGCGGGCCATGCCTTCGGGATGCCCATCTCGATTGCGGAGGCGCTGGCGACGGGATCCTACGTGCTCGCCCTGGATGTCCCGGCCGCGAGGTCCTACATCGGCGAGGCCGGCGCCTTCTACAAGAATCCAGAAGAAGCCGCAAAGCTGATCCAGACAACTAGAACCTGGACGGACGCTGAATGGGGGAGGATCTCCCAGACGGCTATCCAGCGTGCCGCTTGCTTCCGGGATGACGTGGTTCTTCCCCATCTGATCCAGGACTGGAGGACTTTGGCAGGTCACGCTTGACCCTGAGCCAGGTTCAGGTATCATGAGGACATGGTCATCCGGTATACGGTCGCGAACCTGGGCCGGCACAATCTGGGGAAGCTGATCAATCCCTCCGAGCTTGCTCCGGGCGTCACTCCTATGACGACTGATACTCCCGGCTCAACGCCATCCCTTCAGCCGCAGCCCATGGCTCAGCCAGAGCCACAGAGACCAAGCCCCGGAGCTCCTTCCCAGATGATTCAACCGGAGAAAGTTTTGGTGGTCAATCAACCTCCATCTTCTCCACCTCCCGAAGCGCCTGTGGGCCCCCAACCCAGATGGGTGAACGAAGGGGGCCATGACCTGACCCGGACGCTGCTAGCGACCGGCACGGTAGCTGCCCTGGCGATCGCAGGGATCTACTTCTTCAAGTAGACTTTCAGGGTCTCACAAGTCATAATATCTCCGAGGGTACCCCCCCTGCCCTTGTGCTTTCTAGGAGCCGTTTTCATGCCTGGGGGAATCCGTCTGCAGTTAGGCGTCATCAAGCCCTGTTATTCCGGGGACCGGAAGCCCGGCTTTCCCATCTGCCTCTATTCCAAGAGGAAGCCCAGCCTTCTACTTGGGCGCCATAGAAGTAAGAGTAGCGCCCTCCGTCAGGAACGGAGGATTCAGATCATCAAGAAAGCTAGAAAGGCTCGATAATGGCTGATTGCGCCACCTGGTGGTTCGACCACGTCGGGGAGACGTACATGTACGTCGTGGCGACGCGGCAGGCCGAGCCTCGGATGCAGGCAAACGCCGTCGAGAAGCTGGTCGACGGCGCCGACGAATGGGGAAGCCTTCTCAAGATCGAAGACGCCGGCAAGCTCATGAATAACCACGTGGCGCTCGTCAAGCAGCTTGCGGACGCCGCTTTCGCCAAGGAGCAGCATAAGGTCGACGAAGCCGTAGAGAACCTGATCGTGAACGCCGGTCAGCAGACGATGGTATATGAAGAGGAGATCCCCGGATTTCCTAAAGAGGAATGGGAAAAACTCTTCCTGACCCATCTGAGCGCTACGGGAGGCTATGTCCTGGCGCTAGCCTCCGGAGACATGGGCGATTTCAAGAAGAACTACAACACGGTGATCGCCAACCGGAATAATCTTGCGCGTTTCTGGGGTCGCCTGTGCCTGATCCTTCGGAGGTAACGATGGCCAAACCGAAAAAAGTCTGGGTCGAACAGGCCGTCGTGGTGAAGAAGACCCATCCCTTCGCGGGATCGAAGGGTGATGCCGCCCGGATCGCTGAGCACCATGCGAAGAACGGCGGCATGGCCATTGTGGAATCGCCGGTTTCGTTCCGGGTGATCCGGCGGCCGAAGACCTGCTTCCGTACTTTCCGGAGCCAGAAGCGCGGCAATCACGTGACCGTCGTCTGGGGCAAGCTGAAGAAGGGCGCAAAGAAGTCCTGCAAATGAGGCACCTATGAGCAAGAAGATTGAGCCAAGCGACGTTTCCAAGCAGTTCAAGTGGGATATTGGCGACGTCATGAACTTCTGCGCCGATGCCCTTGAGGACGTGAACGAGCACAACATGTCGGCGGTGTTGAGATGTGTGTACTACGGGGCCTATGACATAGCGATCGAGTATCTCAAGCTCAATAAGGATCAAGACGAAGCTGGGGAGCTTACGCCGGAACTTAGCGATCGACGTCGCGAACTTTCTGAGAAGCTCGAAAAGTACCTAGAGGAGTTACCGGAGTAAGGTTCTCGACAGGTTCTCTTGGTGGGACTAACGATGAGACAAGTACAGGTGGTTTGGAATCCGCTCCATCGCTCCCAGATTTTCATGGGAGCCGTGGCGCTTCATGACGTGCGCGATACGAAGCACGTCATGGGCTGTCCCAAGTGCCAGGGTCTTCCGATGAGCCCTGACAGCGACCAGCAATACACAGTCCCATTCTGGGACGCTTACGACGAAAACAATAAGCGGAAATAGGAGCTAATCATGACCAAATGGAAGCCCGTCAAGAAAGTCCCGATGCTCGGCAATGCGCCGAGAATAATGCTCGGGCAGATTCAGGCATTGCCGGTCCTGGTCCGGTGGGGTCTGCCATGGCTCCTGACCGCCGGCGGCATCGCCCTGACATCCTACGTCGCCACGAAAGCGGTGCCGGACGTCCCCATCAACAAGCAGAAGATCGGCCTGGCTGCCGCGCTGGGCGGCGGCGGCTTTACGGCGTACCTACTCTCGAGCACACTCCCTGACGACTGGAAGCCGCTTGCTTATGCCGCGGCCGTCGCGGGAATCTCCGCAAGCGCCTATTTCCTTTTCTCTACGCCGGAGAAGACGGAAGCAGATCGAATCACGGCTTCTCCCCACATCAAGCCCGACGAGACAATCCCCCAGTACACTCCGGGCCCCATGCTCCAAAACTTCGTGGTGGAAGCGGATCCGAAGCAGATCCAGACCAATGGCACGTGGCGTCAGCCCTTCGGGAATCAGACCTTCGATGTGCTGGTCAGTAACAACAGCAACCAGCCGTTCACGTTCTTTACCGGAGTGAAAGTGTACGGCAGCGACCAGGTCCTCATGTACACCAGCCCGGCTTCTGCCCCGACCTATGGTCGCACAAAGACCACAGTCGCTGCGGGAGGCCAGGAAGCGGTCAAGGTCACGATTCCCAAGCCCACCGACTGGGAAGGCGCGAAGAATCCTGGTTCTGACACCGCCCTGCAGTTCGAATTCTTCCGGCAACAGACGGACCCGTCGCCGTTCAAGACCAGCGACGCGATCCCGATTTACTACACGTTCGCTTCCGGGCTGGAATCGATCCTGGGGGTTAACAGGACGAGCCCGATCGCCCCGGTCGAAGTGCATGACGAGATGAATCCCTATCACGTCATGGGCTGCAAGAAGTGCAAGAGGAAGAAGAAATACCCCGCACAGCAGTTTTCGCTGCCCACGGTTCCTCTCATCTACCCGCCTAGTGGGATGATGTAACGAATGGATTTTCAAGCGCTTCCGATCACGACCCAGGGTGAAGCTTTCCGGCTGCTCAGGCTGGCCCAGAAGAACATCAACGCCTGCGGCGACAGCACGGTGGCCGTCGGCTATTGGGTGGAAAGCCACACGATCGGGTGCCGCGATGAAGCCGGTGACATTGACCGTTGGGCCGCTCACTGGGAGTTCTGGGAGAAGTACTCGAATGACGGGGTCTCTGTCTTGATTGGGGACCCTGCTGACGGCGCTTTCGTTTCCATCACTCCTCAGAAGAATCGCAAGGCCACGATGGGCGCCGAGATGCTCATCGAGCTAGGGAGAGTCAAGCGCAAGGCCGGGTACATCAATCTTGAGCTTCTTTCTCCGGAAGAGGATGGGACTGACGCCTGGGTTCTTCGGGTCGAACGCATCGATCTTTATGGCGGCGACAACTGGAAGCAGGACTTTATGTTCCAGGAGGAAGAGTCTGCCAGAGGCTGGTTTAACGGCATCGTCGGAGACGAGGATCTGGATGCGCTGATCGCTCTAGCCTCGCGATGACATGTTTGGTCTCTGGCCGTCCTGCGCTTACAAGGGATGCCCGATGCCGGCACTGGTTCAGGTAAGAAACGAGCGTGACGGGCAGGAGCTTCTGGTGGATCTCTGCATTCTGCATCTGACGTTGGCGCCGAAGGCCGTTAAGGAAATGCATACACTCCGGCAGGAAGCGCCACCTCACCTGCTCTCTAAGGACGAGGGATCATGAGCGAGTACGGCGCCGGCCTCCTGATCTTCCGCCCGAGCGACGGAAAGGTTCTTTTGACCAGGCGATCGCCGTTTGAGTCGAGCCCGGGATACTGGGATTTTACTGGCGGCGGCATCGAACAAGGCGAGACGGAGCTCCAGGCGGCCATCCGGGAAGGCCGAGAGGAGCTGGGAGGCCTTCCGAGGCTGAAGGTCAGGACGGAACCCTACTGGTGGGCTCCGAACCCGTTCTTTGCGTTTGCGCTGTTCCTGGCCGAAATGGACGCGTCTGGAGATGGCTGGGAGCCGAGGCTTAACCCGGAACACGATCTTTACGGGTGGTTCAGCCCCAAGCAGCTTCCAACCCCGATACTCGAGGGAGCGGCGGCGGGAGCGCGATACTTCTTTCGTGCTTGAAGAATTGGCCTTTTCAGGTTAAGTTAGGACTGAAATATGCGCCTAGGTGAAGAGCCCTACATGGACGTCGACAGGAGAAACGATCTTCTCCTTTTGATCTCGCAGGAGCGCGCGAAGGAAGCCAGGATCGTCGAGGTTGTGTCTTCCATCCCGGCCTGGGCGGATCGGCCGTTCAAGGCCGATCAGGAGAAGTTTAACGTCAACCTGAATGCCTATCAGACGGCGAATCCTCTGATTCTGAAGCTGGAAGCCCGGCTGGCGAATGAGCCGGGGCCGATCTGGAAGGAACTCACGGCGGACGAGAAGAAAGCCTTGGGCGACTGGACGGTCGCGATCGACAACCTCTCCGGGTACGTGGACAATTACTTTCCGACGGAGACGCAGAAGTACATTCCGCAGATCGCGCTCTGGGCGATCGCCATCGGAGCTTTCGTCGCGCCGCTGTTCCTGTCAGATGATGATGAGAAGCTGGCCCTTCCATTCCAAGTCGGACCTCCTCCTCTTCCGATGATCGGCCCCTCGAGAGGCGCGGTCGAAGCACCCACGGCTTCCATTACCTCGCAGAGGCCTTCCTATCCAGGATCGTCCTTCTCGAAGATTCCTTTCTCGACGAGATCCTCAGTTACTCCAGTCCAGGCGGAAGTCATGCGGCCGGCGGTGCAGACGCCTCCCTGGCGCGCAAGCGCGCTTACCGCTCCTGGATCTCCTGCCGCCGCGGCCGCCTACAGGTCCTTTACCAAGCCTCTTGGGCCGATCATGCCTGTGACTTCGGAAACAACCCAGGCTGTGGCGACCGCAGCTCCTCCGTCGTCGTCTCCGCATGGATCCCGTATCTACCCGAGATTCAGGAAGTAATACGATGAAACTGAACATCAAACTCGGCGTTCCTACGGAAGCCCTGCTCAAGCATCCCACAGCCTGCTTCAATCTTTCGAAAGCCGCGACCCGCGTCTCCGCCGCCCTTTCCTTCGGAGAGTTCTACCTGAAGCAGAGCAAGGGCGTCGTAACGCCCAGAGAACTCGAGCATATGTCGGCATCCATCTGGAGCAGCAGCAAGTCCGCTGAGGACCTGGCGAAGTTCATCGATGACCCGGAGCTCAGGAAGGCGGTCGATGACTATGCGGTGGCCGGGCGCCGTTTCAATAACGAGATTCGCAAGAATCTTCCCTCCGTTCTGAAGAGCTCCATTAAGAAGGATAAAACGCCTTCCAAGCCGCTTACCGTCGCGCAGATGACAACTCGGACGGTAGCCCTTCGGAGCAAGCTTGCCGACATCGAGAAGAAGGTCGAGAGCCTCTGCACCGTCGACAAGCCGGCGCCCACGCCGGTCATGAAGGGGCGCGTCGGAATGGGCGGCGGCACGACCAGCACTCCAAGAAAGAGACCGATGTACCCGCGTTATTTTGTGGCGTCCATGGGAAGATCAAGGAGATAGCGACAATGGCGAAAAAGCTCACCACGGTTCAGATCCGCTTCAAGACCCAGTCCTCCTGCGCTCGCGACGCCGGCATCAAGCCCGGAAAGACCTGGACGCCCCAGCAGCGCAAGAAAGTTTCGCTCTGCGTCGCGCGGAAGCTGCGCACGAAGTAGCATGTCACAGAGGCCGAGTCCAAAACGGCCTTTACCGATCGTTCTGCTGGATCTCGCGGGCTTGAAACGCGATCTCGTCCTCATCAGGGGACAACACGCCTTCAGGATCGAGAACATCGCAGAGTTCGCTCGTAGACAGGCTATATCCGGATCTCCCGCGATCCGTCGCTATCTTTCGGCATTCAACTTCTGGTGGGAAGAGGATCCCGACGGCAAGGTTGTCGTCATGGTAGACACTCCCGAAGGCCCCCAGCCGCTTGCGGCTGAACACGGTTCGAGGTTCACTGCCTTGGCCCTGGATAATGAGGGGGACTGGGGCCGGGAAACAGTGCTGTCGGGATCCAAGCGCCAGCGGCCATCGATGGGGAAACCCGTGGTGGAGAGCCTCGTAAAGGGGCCTCAATTCGAAGCGGTCTCAGACGACGTGCATTTCCGCGTGGTCTACACCAAGCATTTCGTCCAGCGCTATACCCATGACGAAGGGAGCAGGCCGGCAGTGGCCCGCTTCATGGATCCCGGCATGATCCGTGAGGAGATCGAGAAGGCTCTTCCCCAGGTCCGCGAGATGCTCGAGGCAGACCCCTACTCCGAAGGGATCCTCATTTCGAAGCCGTATGGCCTCAGCATGAAGTTCGTGGCGACCCCTATAGACGACGGCTGGCAACTCAACTTCGTCACCCAGATCATCGCTCTTCCGCTCTGGAGAACATCCGACCGGGAAGTGGAGATCGTGGTCAATCCCGTGGTCGACGTCCGCTTCGATGACGTGGTCCCGGAGGCCCTTCAGGTCACGCTGCTCGCGGACCTGGCCCCGCGATTCATGGAGCTTGGACCGGGAGAGGAAGAAACGCTCTCAGGCGAACTCGTGAGTGCCGTGATCCGGCATGGGGTGGAAGGGTTTTCGGTCAGCGACGTGACGTGGAAGGACGCCTGGGAACCTCTTTACGTCTAAACGCTCTGCCTGGGGAGGGAAGCGTCGGGCGGACATATGAAATCTACCGTCCCAGGGCATCCCAGTCAAGAAGAAAATTCGATGACTCGTAAACGTCGAATACCATTGGATAGCTTGACACGGTAACCGAGACAATTAAACTGGTTTACAAATGTACTCAGCCACAAACTATATAGAGCCATCCTTGAATTCGCCGACCTACCAGATCATTGGAGATCAGGCTACTGCGGATAGCACTATCGTCCGCGTCAAAGTCGAAACCACGGATACCAGCGTCGCTGTTTATCCGAATACCATCCATATCACGATCGTTCTTTCTCCTCCGGAGATTGAGGAACCCAGACCGAGGCGAATCAGGAAGCCTTCCTTCCAGCCTCCAGTCCGGGAGATCGCCAGTCCCTGGCAGGCTAAGTGGAGGCCCACGCAGCAGCGGCCTCGGGATGGGCTCTTCTCATGAAGATTCTGAGCCTCTGGCTGCCCTGTAGTTCGTGTATCCAATGGACGCCGCGAAACCCGCAGCCTTTAGGCCGAGGATGAAGCGCCTCCCTCTTGTGTGATTCACAATTAAGTGTCCTATTCTGTCATAGACCAAGTGTAATATGAGCGCGATGGAAGCAAAGGTCGCCGTCAAGGTGAACCACGTCCGGAAGCTGAAGATCGGACGCGGAGAGCGTCTGGATACGCTCTCGCTCGCCGCGGGATCGATTTACACGGCCGCCGTTGTCTGGTTCTGGAGACACGTCCGCCGGAACGGCGCGTGGCTGTCCCAGTACGGGATGCAGAAGCGCCTTAACAACGGTCAACCATCGATCTTGCACTCGCAGAGCGCGCAGAAGGCGGTCGAGTGCTTCTTTCACGCGCTCAAGACCTGGCGCGCTGCAAGGAAGGAAAACCGGTCTCGCCGGGCTCCCTACAAGACGAAACGGTTCTACAAAGTCGTATGGAAGAAGAGCGCGATTCGGGTGCTAGGCGGTAAGCTCCTACTTTCAAACGCGAAAGGAACGGATCCGCTCGTCTTCCCGTGGCCGCATGAAACGCCCGTCCAGGTAGAGATTGGTTGGGATGGCGCGCAGTACGAACTGCGCGGGACGTACGAGACGGAACTCCCAGATGACATAGCGCCCGGCGATGCCGTCGCGTCCTGTGATCTTGGCGAAGTTCACCCCGCAGTCGTCGGTACGGAAGACTTCCATCTTATCCTGAACGGTGGAGAGCTGCGCTCGAAGCGGCGGTATCGGGAGAAGCTCAAGGGAGAGATGTCGACAAAGATCGACCGGAAGAAGAGGGGCTCCAAGCGCCTCCGGCGCTTGATCGCCTCCAAGCGGAGGAAGCTGGAAAGCCTAGATAACCAGATCCGAGATATCGAGCACAAGCTGACGACGGCGGCGATAAACACGCTCGCGAAAAGAGGCGTGGGAACGCTGGCGATCGGCGACCTGCGGGATATCCGGATCGATTACGATAAAGGCAAGGTCCAGAACCAGAGGATGCATCAGGCGCCCACGGGCAGGTTCCGGCAATACCTGACGTACAAGGCGGAACGCTTTGGGTGGCTCGTCGAGCTCGTCAACGAGGCGTATACGAGCCAGGAATGCCCGAGGTGTCATGCGCGTACGAAGCCCCTAGACCGGCGCTATAAGTGCGGATCCTGCGGCTTCGAAGCGCATCGTGACGCGGTAGGCCAGGTGAACATCCTCAGAAAGTATCTCGGGGACGATAGAGTCCCCCGAGTAGTAGGGGTGATGGCGTCCCCCATCGGGCTGCGGTATGTACCGCAGCTCCGGTGTCGCTCGTGAAGTTTAGCGAGAATCCCCGGCCTAAAGGCCGGGGAGTACGTCAACGAAGGCCCAGCGGCCGTGGGTAGGTATTCGGAAAGCGCCGGGCTGAGGACTGACCATCTGGCCGTGACCGGCCGCGATCACGAGATCCCGAAAGGGTCCAGACCCTGCGCCGACGTAGACGATCATCTAGATGCCATAGTGCCATTTGGCGACGTGCTTGAGAGTGAGAATCTTCTCCTCAAGAGTCAGATCGCCTGAGGACATATAAGGAATCTGGGCCGCTGCAGCACTCCACGCCTCGGTGGGGATGCTTTCCAGGTGGAAGTCGCCTTGATCGAGGGCTTGCTTGATTTGGGCTGGCGACGCTGGAATGAACTCTCGGAGAATGTTGATTCCTGACTTCCTTGCGACGGCTTCGTAATGAGTGGCCTGAGCGGCGTCCTCAGGGGATAGATTGGATTCCCAGATCTTTGCGAGCTTTGCCTCTAGGGCCTCGGCCTGTGCGGCAGCCTGCAGCTTGCCCTCATGGTATTTCGTGTGTTCCTCGAATTCCTCGAGCATCTGCTTGACGGCCTCGCGGATGGCCCGCTGGCTGTGTCCCTGGCCGATGGCTTCGGCAAAGAATGTAGCCTTGGCCTTTGCCTCAATCCTCGCTTGGGTTTTGTTCCACCCGCTGCCTCGGAGATACCAACGCTCGTAGAGCCGCTGCAAGTTGCTATAGAGGGTCTCATCGTTGTTGACGATATCCATGATGGTGTCATCTGGCATTTTCTACCTCAAGCTCTCCGAAGGCCGATTCTCAGAAGGTCCGGAATAGATTCGTTCGCTAGATCATCAGGATAAATGGAGATCACGCCGAACTTCGGCAATGCGAAGTCAATGATCGCGCTGAAGGGGCCGCGCTCGGTATAGATCTTCTCGAGGAATTTGACGATCCTGGAGAAGGTCGATTCCTGGCTAAGGTCCAGGACATCGAGGGCCAGGCGGTCGCGGTATTCGAATCCCCTAACCCAGCCGGCATCGATGGCCTCGCCGACGGTCTCGAAGCCTCCTTCGCGAGCATGCATCTCGTGGGTCTCCGGGTCCCGGAACTCGATGATCTCTCCACCCGGCTTGATCCAGTAATTGTTGTAGCCCTGGATCTGAATGCCCATGCTTCCGCCTTCAGGAGCGTACTTCGCGGGAAGCTTTGCGGAGTCGAGGTCCTGGTCGTCACGAAATCTTAGGAATCGGGGATGTTGCAAAGCTCCAGGAGCCTCCGGGAATCGGGAGAGATACTCGATCTCGACTAGGAACGGCCCCTTCTCCATGCGACTCAGGACTTCCTGGGTGTTCTCGCGCGAGAAGTTATTGACGTCGGAGACTTCAACGAGACGGCCGTTGTGGTACTGAGCGAGGATGGCGAGAAGGCTTCCTTTTTTCCCACGCCTTGTCCCGATCACCACGAAATTGTCGGTGAAGGTTGGTTTCAGCTTCCACCAGTAGCCCACGGGCTGCATTTCGGACTGGCCGTGAGGCTTCCAGATATAGGGCGCCTTCATGTTCTTGATGACCACCCCGTCGCCGCCAGCGGCGACACCGTCTTCGTAGACCTGCTGCAGCATGGATAGAGGCAGGGGATTGGAGAGCGTGAGACCCGAGTTGCAGAAGCAGTCGTCTATAACCGCGCGCCGGGTTATGGTCGACTCCTCAGTCAGGTCCTCGCCGTTCGCGGCCAAAACGTCAAAGACCACGTAATCGAAGGTCCCGGGCATTTCGTTCATCTTCCGGATGGCTTCCTTAGGGTCCTTGGTGCCGGCGATGGTCGTGACGGCCGGCTCCTGCATGATCCCGTTCTCGTCTACATAGATGAGCTCGCCGATCAGGTGCTCTTTCTTGAAAGGAGCGATCAGGCGGGCGATATGCGGGAACTTGTCGGTGAGATCCTTGCCACGACGGCTATAGAGGCGTCCGCCGGCCGCTTGGGCGAGCCAGCCGTTGAACTTGGTCTCTACAGAGGTGTCTTGCGGCGCCAGGCCCATACGGGTCATCAGGCGGTCCAGTTCGGAGACGGACTCGACCGTGACCAGTCGCATGAGCGCTACGGGACCGGTGATGAGACTCATGGAATCCTCAGGCCGTAGCGGCGAGGGGGAGGGGTTGCCGCTCCAGAATGATAGCAGGGAGCGTATTGTTAGTCCAGCGGGGATATGTTATCTTTCTGGTACCGCGCCCACCCCTCCCGCCGCGGCCATGGAGATCCTCTATGCCTTGGCGGGTATGCAGAATCATGGATTTCAAGAAGAGCTGCACGAGCGTCCACGGCACCGAGGAAGTCGCTAAGATAGAGACGGGACGCCAGCTCGCTGCGCTCATCACCAAGCTCCAGGAAGATCTACCCGGGTACTATGGGTACCGTCATTATCCGAAGTACTATCCCGGCTTCGTAGAAGACGTAGCTCAGATGATCGAGACCGTCGGATGGTTGCTTCAGGAAGAACAGGTCTGGGGCGCTTACGACGAATGGCACCGCTTCATGAACCGCTGGGAACAAGTCCTTCATCTCCCCCTCTGGGTGGATGTCGGGACCGTGATCGTTGACGGTCCTGGGCCGACCGTGGAATCCATTTATCATCCCATGGGCGGCCTAGCGAAGCATCCGCAGATGAACAAGATCATGGATGTGACATGGGAACTGCGCAAGGCGTTCTACCTTCTCTATAAAACGATCTCCGAAAATATCTTCAACGCTCTGGGCGCCGAGGGCCGGACGCAACCGCCGATCGGAGAGATCAGGAAGGTCGTCGAGGAGATTTCTAAAGAAATCGACATCGGCTCACTAAAATCTCAAGAGCTAGTCGACCACTGGAGCCGCCTGGTCTGGGAAGAATCGTTCCGTCGATTCGGGCTATCGACATGAGGACATACAAAGTCCAGTGGGCTTACGCCTTGGATATCGGGACACCCGTGATCCATAGTAGTGAGGCCAGGGCACGAGGAGAAGTCGCTCATCTTCTCGGGACCTGGATCCGCCGCAGGCTTGGAGACTGGCTGGAAAAGGCAAATTCAGACCCGGCTTTCAAGAGTTATCCAGAGCTTGAAGAAGGGGTTAGGTACCTCGTCCCGACACTCAAGCGTCTCATGGAAGAGGGGCTGGTATGGGATGCTTACGATCTGTGGGAAGACTTCTACGTCCAGTTTGAGAATGCACCGGGATACCCGCTTTACGTGATGCTCGGCACGGTCATCGTGCAAGGGTCTCCTGAAACGGGACTGAAGAACCGCGTCCCGCTCATCAAACCGCTAGGCATGCCGCCGATTGAGAAGTATGTGGAAGGCCCTACGGTCGTCATCAATAAGACCCAAGAACTTAAAGACCAGATGCTAATGGAACTGGTCGAGGTGATCATTCAAAAGGCGCAGCTAAAGAACATCAAGATCACCCAGGAACAGTTTGAAGCGGCCATCAACTCCATCGACAGAAAGCTGACCGATAAGTATCCCTATATGGACGATGAGTCCGAGGCCCAGTACATCGCTGAGTTACGAGAAGGGATTTTAAGGAAACTCTTCCCGAAATCAGTAGGGATCGGTCTTGGCGCTTTCACGAGCTGGCTTGTTCAGTACGCCGATTTCGGAGGCGCCTGGCATCCCGGACGGCATACAAACGAAGAACGGGCGAAGTCTGATGCCAAGCGATACATGACGACCCTGCTCCATCACCTTTCGGTCCACGCTGATTCAGAGGCCAGGGCGAAAAGGAATCCGGAGTACGTCACGGAAGCCGATCACTTGGCCGGGCATATCCAGTACCTTCTCGCCCAGGACTATGTCTGGGCCGCTTACCGGGATTACAAAGACTTCGAAGCGCGCTGGAATCAGCATTTCTACCCGTTCTCCCTTGAGATGTCGATCGGGTCGATGAGGGTGATTCCAGCGCCGGAGCCGGAGCCAGAATAGACGCCGTGCTTATTTCCGAATGGTCCCAGATCGTTCCGCCCAGGGAATGGAAGAAGATCCTGGCGAAGATAAATAGACTGAAGAGCTTGAGCCTTCAGATCGACCGGAAGTACGCCCTCCGGAGCTTCAAAAACATAGAGAAGATGGAGATGGAGGCCGAAGGGCTTGAAGAGGAGCTATCGGCCCTACACGACGTCTATACCGATGCCTCAGACGCTCCTTGGATCATGGGAGAGGGTTATTCCTTGAGCGAACTCCTGATCGCGGTCTACCTTACGCCCGATCGCTTCTCTGATCGGAGCGCATGGCTAGATAACATGAAGGCAAACGTGCGCCTCATGATCGAGCCGTATAACCCTCACCTGCCTATCTCAGACGAGCAGGTCCTTGAGATTGCCCAGGATGCCATCGCCCAGAGACAGGCGCTCATCAAGCGGTATAAAAGGCATTGAAGTCTGACGGCCAAGCGGTATGATTAACCTGTCCGCCATCCAGTCCCCCTGGATGGCATAAAGGGCAAAACCCTCCGCCCAGTGAGACTCTATCATGATCAACTACTCGAAGCGCCTCGGGGAAGGGAACATGTTCGACAAGATGTTTCCCACCTCCCCTGGACGCGTGGATCCCAGCACCGGGATGTTCGTGACGACGAGTCACATCCCGATAGACGAACTCCGGAGAATAGCCTCGGATAGGGGCTCGCGTGACCGCGGGTACGAGGATCGTGGACGCGGGTATGAGGATCGTGGCTACCGCGAGGATCGCGGTCCTGGCGAGTTCCGTCCCACGGAAACCGCCTTTTCAAAGATGAAGAGTTCATTCCAGGGCAGGCCGCGCCCCGGCATGTCCGGTCCTTATATGGCCGTAGAGACCGGACCCCTGCAGAATCCCGCTCTCTGGCTCATCCTGGGCACCGGGATCCTGATTGCTCTTGAGGTCTCCGGGGTCACCAACATGTCGCCAAAGGCTTAGGAGACCCCATGCAAAGCCTCTTCAGTAGATCCCCGTGGGAGCGCGAGGCCGTCGTTCCCCTTCGCCGCGCGACCTTGGGCCAGGCGTCTCCGAATTGCGAACCGACGCCCGAAGGGGGAACGCGTTGCGCTGACGGGACCTACCATCCTCCGGGCTGCCCGAATACTCCGGGATCGGGGATCCCGGCCGCCGCGCCCTCTCCCGGCGCCACGGTGCCTATTATCGCAGCCGGCGTCGCTGCGGCCGCGGCGGGAGCCTACTTTCTGATGTCCGGACACCAGCATGAGCTCGGCGTTGAGCCGGCGTTCGAAAACGCTTATCCGGAAGCCGTCGCCCAGCTTACTTCGCTTGCTGACAAGATCAATACTGAGCGTTCGAACGATGCTTACTACTTCTCGAAGTACATCGAAGCATCCAAACGGCGTCAGGATCTCATCTTCACGGAAGGGGCCGCCCAGAAGGTTCTTGCAGAGCAGGAGCAGATCTGGAACACGTCTCACCGTAACCCAGACGCCTACCAGGCCGCTCAGGCCGCCCTTGACCAGGCGGCGAGCCAGAAGGCCACAGCAACCAAGGAGATGGAGGACGCGCGGGCTGGCATCAACGCCGCAGCCCAGAACATCATGATCTACCGTAGCAATGCCGAAGCCGTCATCTCACAGCTTCCTGCTGAAGCCCAGAGCCAGGCCTGGAAGCTCATCGACCCCTGCAGCTTCAAGAAGACAATGGAAGGGCGCCGCTACCTGGTCATCAACCGCTAGTTCTGGATCTGGTCCTCGGGAACGTCGAGCAAGCTCGACGCTTCGAACTTGGCGTCCTTCAAGGTCTCAGCATCCAGCTTCATGATGTTCTTGCGGCCGTGGGTGCCGGTGTACTTCACGTACCAGCCGTCTTCCTCGTAGACCTCTATGTCCGAGATCTTGGCCTCGTCCTTCTTCGCCTTCTTCGGCATCAGCTCTTCGCCTTCTTCTTGAGGTTGGGAGCGAGAACCACGATGGCACCGGAAGCGCAGGCCGGGACAAGAGCCATCCAGAAGTCCTGGGAGCCCGGCTCGAGGCCGTGCTTCTTCATCGTATAGATAGACAGGTACACCGCAGCGGCCGCCAGAAGTACCAGCATCAAGCGCATAGCGATCTCCTTGACTTCCCTAGTAGTAACTGGTAAAGGTAAACCAAGGCTACCTAACGCCGACCATAAAGGCAAGAAAAAGGAAGGATGGTAACATGACCCCCGAAGACGTCGTCCGAATGGTGGAGACGGACATGAAGGAAGGCGGGATGTCTTACCAGCCTCAGTACTGGCAGATCAAGCTGCTGCTCCGGATCAAGGCCCTCGTGGACAACGAGCGGGCGAAAGCCGTGAAAGAGGCCCCGGTAAGCGGGGGAGCCTAATGACGAAGAAGGAATTCGCCGAATCCTTTGCCAAGACCATGAAGGGCCAGCTTTCCACCGCCGAGTTCGCGCGGCAGGCGATCGACTACATGAAGTCGCCGGACTACAACCGCTGGAAGGCAGTCCAGGGCGCGCTCGATCTCAAGCGCTGGAGAGAGGGCCGCGAACACCTCATGAGCTTGATCGAGGCGGAGAAGAAGGCCGGGACGAACATCGACTACGAGGTCGTGACGCTCAAGGACGGGCACGACAGCATCTGCGTCCTTCTGAACGAGCATCGAACGGTCTGTTTTCCATCGTTCTTTGGGAAGGACAGCGTGGACGCTAATTGGGAGAGCTTCTTGGAAACGAAGAAGAAATTGAGGCCCTGCGGCAACCATGACTGCAGCGTCTCGACGTCGATCGACGACGTGACCTTGACGTTCGGCCGTGGGGACCTGGACGAGCATGGATACTGGTCGATCCCCTGTGTTATTTGCGCGGAAGCCTGGACGAAACATACTCCGAAGGACCTGGTCTGGCCGGTGGCTGATGCTACTCAGTAGAGACGAGTTCAGGAACGCCGTCTTCAAGCGAGACGGCCACAAGTGCGTTGCCTGCGGTGAGCCGGCCAAGGATGCTCACCACATCATCGAGCGCCGCCTGTGGCCTGACGGGGGATACTACGTCTCTAACGGCGCCTCCGTCTGCGAGGAACATCATCTGCTGGCCGAATCCACGGAGCTGTCGTGCGACGAGCTCCGGGAGCGCTGCGGGATCAAGGAAGTTGTCCTGCCGCCGCACTTCTACTCCGACCAGCCCGTGGATAAATGGGGCAATCCGATCCTCCCCAACGGCCAGCGCCTCAAGGGAGAGCTGTTCCATGACGAGAGCGTCCAGAAGGTGATCAAGCCGGTCCTCCATCTCTTCACGAACCGTGTGAAGTACCAGAGAACGCACCACTTGCCGTGGTCCCCGAACGTCTCGAGCGACGACAAGATCATTCCGTCGCTCCACGGCCTAGAGGGCCAGCAGGTCGTGGTCACCATCAAGATGGACGGCGAGCAGACGTCCATGTACCCCGATGGCTTTCACGCGCGGTCTATAGACACGGCCCCGCATCCATCCCGTGACTGGCTCTGGGGCCTCCACCGCCGAATCGGGCACGATATTCCTCCTGGTTGGAGAATCTGCGGAGAAAATCTCTACGCTAAGCACTCGATCCATTATCTGAATCTCCCGGCGCACTTCCTAGTTTTCAGCATCTGGAACGAGCGGAACGAGTGCCTCTCCTGGGAGGAGACGGAGGCCTGGTGCAATCTACTCGATCTCAAGACGGTCCCGGTCCTCTATAAAGACGTCTTTGATGAATCTCACATGAAGGCCATCGAGATCGGTCTGTATAACGGGGACCCCTGCGAGGGCTATGTCGTGCGTGTCGCCCGGGCCTTCCAGTTCAAGGAATTCAAGGATGTCGTAGCGAAGTTCGTGAGAAAAAACCACGTACAGACCCATGGGCACTGGATGCGCCAGGCCATCGAACTCAACAAACTGAAAGGATGACCATGCCGAAACCCGTCAAGATCGGGCTGCTGATCGGAGTCCCCGTCGCGCTGCTCCTGATCTTCCTCCTAGGCTGCTTTAATCACGTCCACATCAACGAGATCGGCGTGGCCTACAACGCCATGAACGGCAAGGTCACGATCCAGGATAACCCAGGCTGGTACATGACGAATCCATTCGTCGCGGTCGTGAACATCAGCACGGTTCCCCACCAGGTCAGCATCCCTTCCGGCGCGGTGGTCATCAACACGAAGATCGTCCGGTTCAAGAAGGAAGGCGTCGAGGAATTCATCCGGCTCCAGGGGTTCAGCTATTCCCTGAGCAGCTCGCTCGACAACATCCTGATGGGATACGCGTTCTCCGGTAAGGAATACCCCTTCCTCGAGGTGATGCAGGAGGCTGGCCCGGAGAAGATGAATACCACGCCGCTGCCGAGGAAGTAGATGGGAAAGCAGATTCTTAGCACGATGGGCTTGGCGATTCTGTTGGGCTGTCTGCTATTTTGCATCCCGCTCATCCGGACCCTCGTCTGGGTGAATGCGGCCGTGATCGCAGTTCACTTCCATAGCCCTGGGATGTTTGTGCCGATCGGGATCCTGGAAGTGCTCTTCATGGTGATGGCCCTGTGGGGACTCTTCTGGCTTATTAACCGGCGATGGAGAGAAGCGAATCATGTTTGATCGGTATACACAATGCTCCAGGGCCGTCGCCTTCGTCGAGGTCCTTAAGCCGGAATAAGGAAGCCCAATGGCCAAGAAAATCAAGGTCGTGGATCATCTGGAGTGGTACGTCACGAACGAGAAGTTCCAGGTGACTCTCGACATCGGCAGCGGACAGTTCCAGATCAATCTCGAGAGCCATGACCACATCATCAAGGGCGACGTCTTGGAGAGGGTCAAGGCGGACGCCATGGCCTGGTTGAAGGGCAACGCCGAACTAGACATGAAGCCCGTCATCGTGGTCCGCATGAGCGATCCTATCGTCGCCCACGCCCGCGATAGCGAACATGCTCTCATGCTGAACTACGAACGATGCTTCGTGGGGCTCCGCAAGGATAAGCAGAAGATTTGGAAGAAATGGCAAGACACCGGGAGCATCCCTGAAGGTGAGCATAGCTGGCTTGATTGTCTGGAGGGGAAACCATCCAGCCAGAGCGAGCGCATCTGGGACGAATCCCATAGTAAAATCATCCCCTACACCGTCGAGAAATGGAAGGCGCTACGGAAGATCTCGAAGCTGATCCGGGCCATGAACACGCGTCTCGAAGAGATCGTGGGGAGTCCTAACCTGGAAGGATTCCTGCTCGACATCTACAAGAAAGACATGATCTTCGCGCTTCCGGCGCCGAAGGGGAAGTCTTGAGGTAAGAGGCATCCCTAGGCTAGAATGGTCCTCGTGGAACAGGACCTCATCATCCTTCCAGGCGGACTCCACGTCTGGGGTCGCGAAGCGGCCTTATCCGGCGTCCCGGGTGATCGCGTTGAACGCCAGAGTCAGGGTCACGCTCTGCATCTCATGGAGTCTCCAGGCTGGAAAAAGCTGTCCACCGACAAAGTAATGGTCATGGGAGACGTTCCGGACCAGGCCCTCAAGACTCTTGCGGTGACGGCCGAGGAACTGCTTCGGATGCTTGACCAGCAGATCGGGGGCCCCGAGCAACGCTACATCTACAAGATCCGGATCTTCGATAAGCGTGAGGACTTCTGTAATTACGCGAGGGCCTGCGGGGCTGGAAACGCGCTTTCTCTCTACTATCCCCACACGATGGAAATGGCGGTCCAGTTCGGGCCAAATACGAGCCTCGAGGACTTCGAGCAGACCTACGCGCATGAGTTCGTCCACGCTTACATGGACCTGGTCTACCAGGTCACCTCGCCCCTATGGTTTGCCGAGGGCATGGCGGAGTACTTTAGCCACGTGAGGTGGACGACTCGAGGCTATCGCCCTACGAAGAAGAACTGGCGCGCGATGATGCATCTGGGCGGTGAAAAATTGTTTTCTCTCTCAGAGATCGTGAATGCCGGCCGCAACGCCATCTATGGATTTGAATTTCCGCTTTATTACGCCCAGTGCTGGTCGGTCGTGCATTTCCTGTTGCACAAGCACCCTGACGTGATCGAAGGGCTTCTGAAGCGCGAGACTTTCGACATCAGCCTCCTCTCAGACGAGTACAACGCCTACCTGAAGAAACTCACCGGAAACTAGCCCTCCGATTATTCTTGCGTCCGAAAGTAAACCATCGTATACCAGTCTTGGGTTTAAGGAGACCTGGGATGCGTTTCGATGGCGGGCCGATCGGCGAGTGGGCTAGTCCCTGGCTGATTCAGCGCCTCAACAAGCCCTTCAAGTTCCCTGAAGGCAGTTTGCTGGAAGGGAAGGACAACCCCTTCTCCTTCGGCGGAGGACTCCCGAACGGGGGCCTTTCTAAAGAGGCGATGGCCTGTCTTCGTAGCGTCTTTACCTTCGACTACATGGGCAGTTCGGAGTTCGAGTGGGGCGCGGTTCCTAAAGCGCTCTGTTCCATGGTGGTGTCTATCCAGGATCTCACGGCGAAGAGCTTCGAGGTCGACCAGGGAGACGTCTCCTTCGGCAAGTGGGAGGAGAGGTACTTCAAGAAGCCTGTGAAGGGCGTGACGAAGACGGTCTATGTCATCGCCAAGGACTCTCATCAGGTGCCGGCTGAGAACTACATCCGGTCCCTCATCGGGAAGGAGCCTGAGCTCAAGGAACGGACGCGCTTCCATGAAGCGCTTCTAGAGCCGAGCGATTCTGCAGAAGACTGGCGCACGAAGACCCAGGGATGGCTCGACCTCGACAACTGCCTGCTCTTCTTCACGGACAAGGAGATGTTCGAGAAGATGAAGGTGCTGTTAGAGGCTCCGAAGGAGGTCAAGCAGTGAGCAGACAGACGGCCGATGACAAGAGGATCTGCGCTGAGATGAAGGAGATCAGGGAGTTGATCGCTGAGTTCGGCCTGACATTGTCCGGCCGCGACCCCGGAATCACGGCCTACCTCCAGAAGAATCCGAATGCGCGCGGCGATGGCTGGGCCGGGGAGCCCATCAGCCTCAATGATACGGAGTGGAACTGGCTCAAGCCGCTGCTCTTGGAATTGCGCGGATACCGGAAGGGGAAGAAGTAGACATGGACCTCGGCGACAGGATGAAGGCGTACGAAGAAGTCTTCCGGCAGAAGCTCCCTATCCGAATGCCGGTCGTGATACGCCTGGACGGGAAGGCCTTCCATACCCTGACCCGGAAGTGCGAGAAGCCGTTCGACGAGGCCCTCAACAAGGCCATGCGCGATGCGGTGGTGGCCCTCTTGGAAGAGGTCCCTGCCCGTCTCGCCTACATGCAGTCGGACGAGATCTCGCTCCTCATGATCGACTACAACAAGTTCGATAGCATGCAGTGGTTCGACGGCATCGTCTCGAAGATGGTCTCGGTCTCGGCCTCCATCATGGGGGCGGAGTTCAGCATGAGGTGGGGGAAGCCTGGGTATTTCGATGCCCGGGCCTTTGCCGTTCCCGAGCGTGACATCATCAACTACTTCATCTGGAGGCAGCAGGACTGCCGTCGTAACGCGATTTCGTCCGCGGCCCAATCATTCTTCAGCCCGAAGAAGCTCCACGGGAAGAACTCAGACGAGATGACCCGGATGCTCAAGGAAGCTGGGAAGCCGCTCGAGTCGTTCCCGGACAAGCTGCTCCGCGGAACGATCGCCGTCCGCGGAGCGTCGAACACGGCTTATGCCTTCAACGAACACCGTCAAGTGTTCCATGAGAAGTTCCTGTCGGTGGAAGAAGAATGATGACCTGGCTGAAGTGTCTTTTCACGGGTCACCTGTGGGAGCTGCGCAGCCATCCCCAGGACGAGTCGGCATGGACCCGTGCCGCCTGGGAGGACTGGCATGTCTGCACCCGCTGCGGCAAGGATACCCGGCAGGCCTGGGAGATCCAGGACGACAATCTGATCAGTCTGGAGCGGATCGAGATGGAGATCCGAGGGAGAAAGTGAAAACGAACAGCGAAGTCAAAGCGATTCTCCTGAAGGCCGCGGCGCTGGTCCGCCGGGGCTGGTGCAGGAACGCGCCGGCTAAAGACGCTGATGGAAAGCCTGTAGGGCCGCGGGAGAAGACCGCCGTGGCCTGGTGCGCTATCGGAGCCATCCAGAAGGTCTGCGGCGGTCCTGAGGACGGCTGGGAGGCCCGGTACGCGCTGCGTCAAGTGCTAGGCCGGGAAACCATCCAGGACTGGAACGACACCTACGCGCGAGACGGGGAGATGGTCGCCAAGATGTTCGAGGAAGCTGCGAAGTACGCTGGATAAGTAAATATGAAACAAGAAAATTTTCGGACCCTGATCTTCGCCGTGATGGTTGCGCTGTACTTCGCGATTGTGGGGTGCGCCTTCGGCCTTGTCGGCGTTGGGATGCCCGCGAAGTATATGGTCTTTGCCATCCTCGGTGCCGGTGGCGTCGCCTATTTAGTTGGATCCAGGATCGCCACAGAGTTATTCAAGAAAGATTGACCATGCTCTACAAACTAGGCCGATTGGTCAAGAGAGCAACGTGCTTCCGCTGTGGGAAGCGCCGGGAGTGTCGGATCGACAACATCAACCGATACTTCACGGCGGAAGCCTCTGGGAAATTGATCCCAGTTTGTATTACCGAGTGCAGTCTCCCTAGAGAGAAAAAGGTTTGAAATGAGGATGGAAAGAGTCTTCGGCTGGGGCGTCAAGCATAAGCCGAGCGGGTCGCTTGTGCTCCCTCTGGTGTATGCGACCAAATGGGCTGCCTTGGAAAAGGCCCGAGGCAGAGGCAAGGACTACGTGACGGTCCGGGTCGAGATCAAGGAAACGATACCTGTCTGCGGAACCGGCTGCGCCATGGTCGACGACGTTCCAGTATTCTGTAAGAGGCACAGCCCATGAAGCGGGATGCCCTGGTCGTCCTGGCCTTCCAAGAAGGGAAGTCCCGCCGGCAGGTGGCTCGGTCCTTTGGAGTTCCTATCGCTCGAGTGGACCGGGCGCTCAGATCCCGGGTCTGCGCCGGCGGAGGAAAGAGATGACCAGGCCGACGCTGACGGAGGATGACTGGGCGATCATGTATCTATCCTGGTTGAACAATCTTCCGCTCTCCGATTCGATTAAGCGGTGGGAATTCCATAAGAAGCGGGCTGGCCAGTATGGCCATTGTGGATCCTGCGTGAAGTCGCCTGGATCCTGCGACCTCTGCACTGTGGAAGAGTGCCTGAAGGGCGGCAAGGATATGGCCAGGGCCTGGAATATCGAAGCTTCCAGAGAAACGCCGGAGGAGAATCCATGAAAGAATCGAACAAATTCAAGAAGACCTTCGACAAGCTCGCCAAGCGGTATCCCGAGGCAGCCAAGGAGCTGGCGAAGGAATTCGTGGCCGCGATCGGTATGGCCAAGGCCAAGGCCAAGCTGAAAGAGGCCACCCAGGTACATACGATCAGCGTTCGAGGCCGTGGCTCTGACGGGAAGATCTACGAAGCGGTGTTCGAAGCTGTGTTTCCCAAAGGAACTACCGTTCTGGGCGTAAACAACAAGTGACCGACGAACTTGGAGCCTTAGGTCCAGGAGCTGAACTCTGGAAGTGCAGTCTTCCGGTGATCGTTTTCATCGATCGCGCGGAGAATCATGCTTCCTTGGACTTCACGATGGCGAACGGCGCCCATCTATCGGCCCCGATCAGCTTGCCGACGGCTGAAGGGCTTATCAAGGACCTCGCGATGAAACGGATTAGGAAGGGAGAGAAAGATGGCTTCTGACGACTGGAAAGACGGCTTGGGCCAAGACGGGTTCAAGGAGTATGCCGGGTATATGGCGGTCCTAGCGAAGGAGTTGATGGACGCACTAGAGGCGAAAGGCTTCAACCGGGAAGAAGCGTTGCGTCTCACGATCACCATCATTCCTGGCGGATTTAGGAAGGGCGAGTAATAACTTCCCATGAACCAGCTTGACGAGATCTACTCCTGGGCAGACGACCTGATGAAGGCCGGCCGCTTCCAGTACCTGGACATGGCGATCGCAACCTTCCACCCGGAGGATATGACGACCGACAACCTTCTGGGCGTCCTGACGGCCACGCTGCCGGCCAGGAGCCGTCTTCCCTCCCGGAAGGCCTTCTACGAGGCCACGGAGCGCGTCCTGACGGCTCGTGGAGAGATGGAACCAGGGCTTCTGAAGGGGCTTGAACAATGAAGCCTGGAGAGTCGGAGAAGAAGGTCGATCCGGTCCTTACGGAGGAGCAGATCACCCATGTCAAGCCGCTCCTATGGGCCCGTATCCCGTATCCTGTGGACGAAGGCCCGGGCTGCTTCCTCTGCAAGTGGATCTTCGAGGACCTGGAGCTGAATAAGAAGCTGACCGACTATCCTTCGGGCTCCCAGGGCGGCCAGTTTCCGGCGAGCGGGAAGTACAGGCATCTTCAGCTCGAGGAGATGATCAAGTGAGCGGGAAGGAAGGAAATGGATGATCACAATCAAGATCGTCGGGTCTGGAGTCGAGCATGCCCTGGAGCGGTATGATGACGATACGGGCTATGGACTGACGTTTTGTGGCGCCAAGGTAGGTCCCTGGGACCTCGGACCAAACCAGGGCGAGATCGAATGCTTGGAGTGTCAGGCGAAGGCTAAAAAGGAAGGAAGCACTTTATGAGCGACTACACCTACGACGCCGTCGTGAAGTCCGTTCACGACGGAGACACTATCACGGTAGATATGGACCTTGGGCTGGACATGACGCTCCGGAACTTCAAGATCCGGCTCTTCGGGATCAATTGCCCGGAGCTCGTCACGCCCGAGGGCAAGAAGGCCCAGGCGTTTCTCGCCCAGATCATCCCCGTCGGCACCGCCATCGTGGTGGAAACGGTCAAGGACAAGCAGGAGAAGTATGGGCGCTATCTCGGGAAGCTCTACAAGGCCGTGCAGGGGAGTCCGACGCTCAAGCTGCCGGTGATCCGTCAGGACGGAACCGTGAGCCTCAACGAACTGCTGGTGGAAAACGGCTTTGCCAAGCCGTATTTCGGGGTAGGCCAGAAGCCGACGTAAGGAGCAAATATGATCACGGGCGAACGATTTCAGTGTCCTTCATGCGGAGGATCCTCCTTTGGGAGCACCATGGCTCACGGAAACCCGATGGGTCCCATGCACCGCTATTGCCACGGGAACGACGCTGGGAACGGGAAGGCTGGCTGCCAATTCAATTGGCCGGAAGCCGACGACTGGAAGTACTTCCTGGTGAACGGCATCAAGCTCAGCAAAGAAGGACACAACGCGTTCAGGGAAAAACTTCGCCGGATCTCCGTGGAAGGAAAGCCTTATCCGGACCCCGGGAACATGAGGTCATGAGTCGATCAAAAAGGGTGAGCTATGAACCATGATTGCCACGGCGACATATTCGAACGCTGGGGAAAGCGCTGGGGGCGCTGCTTCGCCGATGGCTCGTTCTTCGACTACGAGGAGGGCATCGAGTTCTGTCCGAGCTGCAAGAGGCCGTGGCTTGGGATGGAGAAGCGGAAGGACTACAAGCCTGAGGAGGATTCCTCAGTCCTCATCGGGATCGATCTTCCGCACTTCCAGAGACTAGCCGATGAACGAGGACGAAAGATCACCCATCTCGAGGCGAGTCTGAATCGGTGGCAAGGGATGTACTACAAGGCGGCAGGGATGGAATACCTGGCATCGTTACACCAATCTAGCCAGAGGTAAAGAGTGCAGAACCAAGAAGCATTGGACCGGGCAATCGCATTCGCATCTATCAAGGTCCCGGAAGCCATGGAGGCGGACGAGATCGAGCTTTGTAGTTATACCGAAAGCATTTCGATTAAAGGGGTTCGACTGTTCGCGAAACGCGGATGGCCTATCCTTGCCCAGGTGCTCATCGGAAAAAAGTGGATCACTGTTGTTCGCGGAGTCGACCCTTCGATGGGGTCGAACTTAGGAATCACTGCGGGGGCGATCAAGGACAGAGTCGAGAAGTCCCGGTTGGCGTCAAAGAGATATTAGGTGAGGCTTATGAAATTAAACTGGGAAGTTCTCGAGGATGGCGCGGTGGTCGCTAAGTTCAATGCCCAGCTCCGCGCCGACACATACGCGCGGGCCGAATCCAAGCGGTATCAGGGTCATCATTACCTCATCCGGCACACGGAGAATCCGGATGGGGAACCGTCGGCCATCGTCTTGGCCGGTCGGACCTATCTCCGGAATGGTTAAGATACGGTTTTGATAAAAGGTGGGAATATGAAATTGCGATTCGCACAGTTTATGGAATTCCTATGTTTCCTCACGGTAGTTGCCATGGTGTGGAGGAAACTAGGATTCGAATGGGCTTTGATTGCCTCAAGTTCCTTCGTAGGGATAACCATCGGCTGCGAAGCAGCAATCTTGAAGTGTCTCAAAGCGAAGGAACCAGGGCAGCCTAGCACATAACGGATAAAAGGTGAGACAATGGAGACTTGCGGAGCTGTCGCTAAATGGGCTATTGCCCCTTATGGCGACCCGAACGTAGCGACCCTATCCTGTGACGCCCATTTGGTTCCGTTTCTTGAAGCCAGGGCCAGTCAGAAAGAGGGTGTCGGCATCGACGAGTTCCATGTCTATCCGATCGTTCCTGAAAAGCGTGGTGCGCTCTGCCGCAATGAAGAGATTGCACGGTAGATATAAAAGGGTAGGCAAATCATGACGAGAATTAACCCTGATCGGTTTCATGAGCTCTGCCGTCGGAAGAACGATAGAAAGGCGTCGCTGGATGAGGCATCCAAAGCTCTCTGTGCCGCGAACTCGGCATGTCATGAGGCCAGGGCTAAGTTTGAAGAGGCATCGAGAAACCTCAATGCGTACATTTTAGAGTGTACGGGGGATGTGCCGGCACCCAGCCGCGCGAGTCGTCAAAGATCTAAGAGGTGAGCCATGAATCAGAAGGAGAAGGTGCAATTGCTCAAGGAAACCTTGGGCGAGCTCTGCGAGGAGCTCGGCACGGCCCTCGACAGGGCCAAGGACGTGCTCCATGAACTCGAGTTCGGGCCAGGCCCGGCGACCCCGGTTGTGGTTGATCTCGGAGAGAATCTTGAGCGTCAGCTTGCAAGGATAGCGAAGAAGCTAGAGAAGAGAACACAGATCCACCGTAAGAAGACGAGACACCAATCCACTAAACGGTGAATCGAATGCAGGAAATGGGCCTTAGATTGCACGTCTGGGATAAACTTGCCAATGCTCCGATCGATTATGACATTCCGTTTGGCGCGTCAAACCTGGACTGGCCCGGCAGAATCGAACGATTCAAGAGTCACAATCCAACATTTATCCTGGATTACGTTTCGTCCGAAAGCATCCGGGAGGCAGTCGAAGGGGTTCGCTGCTGGATGACGGACGACCCGGAGGTCATTATCGAACTGGCGAAGCTGATCGGATGGGAGAATTGGGGAGGTTTCCGCTTCGATGTGGACGAAGTTGCCGGGCGGTGGCGAGCGAAGCCATTTAGGTATCGGTTCGTCCTCGAACTGGCAGAGATGGTTACGCAAGAAGTGAGACGTCCCCGCTCAAGAAACCACTAGACGGTGAGATTCTAAACCAAAGGAGGGATGATGCCGACCGGATATACGTATGAGCTGACGAAGAAGGACGTGCCGTTCGAAAGGTTCGTCCTGACCTGTGCGAAGGCCTTTCTAGGCAGGATGAAGGAGATGTCTGGGCCTATCCCAGAGCACTTCGATATCTCTGACTATCATGGGAAAGAGATCCAGCAAGCCCAGGCCAAGCTGGCCTCCGTGAAAGCCATGATCGACGAGCAGGCCCAGGCCGAATCCGACAAGGATCACGAGAAAGCACTCAAGGATCGCGAACGCTACGTCCAGGAGGTCACAGCCCTGAGAGAGCGGCTGATGGTGATGCGGGCCCAGGTGGCCGGCTGGCAGCTTCCTTCACGCGATTACGAAGGCCTCCATAAGTTCATGATCGAGCAGCTCGACGACACTCTCGACCAGGACGGGCAAGTGCTTGGAGACGAGCCAGCAAAGAAAAGCGGAAAACAGTGGAAGGCTGACAAGATCGCTTACTTGGAGGACGAGATCGCCTACAACGAGAAGCAGCAACGGAAAGAGATCCTGGATGCCGAACGCGACAACCTCTGGGTCAAGGAGCTCCGGGACAGCTTGGAAACGCCGCACGAGTCCACCAAAAAGTGAGGAGAGCATATGGATCTATTCGGGAAGAAAAAAGGGAAGTTCACGGTGAATCTGCACAAGAAGCCGTCTGAATGCACGCCGGAAGAAGGCGCGGTCTACCTGATGATGGTAGGCGTCCTAGCAGACGCAGAAAAGCTCGGCATAGACCCGACCACGATCCATCTCTCCCTGGAATTCAAGAAAACGAACCATCAGATGTGCATGAATCTTGAGCGCGGAGGAACTGGTGGACTATCCCTTACTGAGTGCAAGAACTGAGCCCGCATAGATGATGTGATTGGTGAGGAGGTAATAGATGATCAGGTGCGATAAGTGGGTTGATGTTCTTTCGGTTCCAGGGCGTAGAATTTCCCTGAACTGCTGCGGTGATCCAGAGCATAAAGGCGCTCATATGGCTTTCATGGAAGGCCAGATCATGGGCGCCATGGTTAAGGAGATAAAGGTAAGGGTTGAGTGGTTCGATCCTCAGAGGAGCCCGGTTTTAGCCGCATCGAAGACGTGAATCATGACCTGGATGAATAAAAGGTGTGTCAGATGCAAAAAGAGAAAAGACATCTGGCACTTCTCCTGCTCTTACCGTCCGAGCGGCTTGTACTTGTACTGGTGGGTTAAGTCGGAATGTAACTCTTGCATATCAAGGCTGTGGGTACGTCCAGGCAAACTGAAGAACCTGCAGCATTTCAGGGAGTTAGCGCGGGAATACGCCAGGGCTCTGCGCCAAAGGAGGCCCGGGAAGAGGTGCCCCTCGATCAGTCCTAATGGACGGCTGTGTACGCGGAAATTCAACCATAACCTAGATCTTGTCGATCGCAGAACCAAGCCTGGTCATTTCGTGTCTTGGCGTGGTGGTTCGGAGCGCTGGTGATTGGCACATAAAAGAAGTGAAAGATGAGAAAGATCGCCTAATGGTAAGGATGTGGGCGAGCGCCATCGTGATCTATCTATTGATCGGTGTAGTCTTACAGGTTATCCACATGTATTTTGTCCCCGCCTTCAGGAAAGGACTCGAATCCGCACGGCAACACGGGAAAGTACACTTTGTGGCGATCGGTTCGCTACTCGGAATTTTGATCTGGCCTATTCCCCTGGTGGTGGCATTTGCCGCTCTTAGGTCCAAGAAGATCAAGCGGTGTCAAGATTGCGGATTGCAGATCCTATGGAATCGTTGCGACAACTGTGGGCCCAGGAAACGTGAGGCTGACCAATCGGATGATCGGTGATGAGCTTGTTTGTCCCTGCGCATGATCACTGTTTAGGCGATTGGTGAGGGCTAAGCCTTAGCAAAGGACTAACGATGGACAATCTACCGATGGATCAGCAGATGCCTTGGGGGACGGAACGAGAGGCGGCCTACCTTTCTCTCCTTGACGAAAGGGATAGGCTCCTTCTTCAGGTCCAGACGCTCCGCGCCGAGGTGGAACTTCAGGTGAAACACGCGAAGGAGGGGTGGGACCTCGCAAACATTCGCGCTGGCCAGCGGCAGGACGCCCTACTTCAGAATCACGCCATGCGTGAGGCGTTGGAGGAGATCGTCTTGGGGAAGGGGCCGTTCTCGCTGGATCGCTTTGAGCACGCGAGCAACACCATCGAGTCGATGAAGGCCGTCGCAAAGGAAGCTCTCACACAAAAGCAAAAGTGCGAGCACAAATGGGCGCACATCGAGGACCACCACGTCATCTGCGAGAAGTGCAAGCATACGGCGGATCTCTGCTGGACCTGCGAGGCTGAGAAGGAAAACGTCAACGGTCGGTTGGTATGTCCGAAGTGCGTGGAAAAGCGGAAGGGTGAATCGGTCGCCGAAACTTTGTTGAACCGTTGCTCCTGTGGATACGCGCCCGCGTTGTGTCAGATTCACCACCCTGGGGCGACTCCGTTTTAGAGCTACCGAAGGGTTCATAGATGAGCAAGAAACCCAATCCGACGCACCAGTGGTTCGATTACATGGTGATCCTGTGCGACTTCGGACATCTGCAACGGACCCTGATAGAGCACGGAGAGGCGGGCTGGCATATGGCGTCTTGCCAACCTACTCCGAAGGTCGACAGCCAGTGGACGATTGTGTTTGAAATGGCAAGATCAAAGTAGGGCTCATTGACCATGACAACAACGAACACCTGTCCCGACTGCGGGAATGGCGTCCACGGTGTTGACCCTCTGTGCGACAAGCACTGGGCCGAATATCTCGGGACGCATCTCGGCGGCAGGAGTGAGGATCACATTTCCAGCGATTCTCGGGTCACGAAATAAGTGAGAGGTGAGGGAATGGAACTGAAGGAAGCCGCGCCCAGAGAAGACAAGCGTCCGAAGCCAGACGAGGTTTACCTGGTCGTCTGTAAGGATGGGCGTGTTCATCTAGGCACCGGCCAAAACGGAACACTCGAATACGCCAAAAAACTGCTGAAGGGCAGCGGCCATCCTATGACGGCCTTGGATGACTGGGGACATTCGTGTAAACCGCACCGCATCCAGAGATTTGTCGCCGCGGCAGAGAAGTGATTGGTGAGAAGATAGATGGCTAAAGAGCGCTGCTATTGGAGCCGAATCAAGAGCGGAGAGATTACGGCTTGCCCAGCGTGCGGTTCAAAGTTAAACGAAGAGCATCTCTATGAGGGCTCGACGGCTACTATCTTTGAGTGTTCCAATCCTGAGTGCTGCTGGAATGACGAATCGGCAGATCTCTCGGATCTTTGGCGCTATACGGCGCCGGCTGGCTGGAAGACACCGAAGAAGTGAAAGAGTGAGGACTGAACTATGAAAAATATGACAGAAAAATGGCCGCCTCTTGATCCGGGAATTCGGGTCAAGACCACCAGCAAGAAAAGCAAGGACAGCGAGTGGATGCCGGAAGCCCTGGTCGCCAGGAAGTGGGGCGTGAGCGGTACGATCGTCATGCATCACGATTCCCACGGGCTCTGCTACGACATTCGGCACGATGACGGCAGCGAAGGCTGTTACGATCCGAACGAATTCGAACTCATTCCTGCTCTGGAGTGGGAGAACGTGGTGATTCGTGGCGATCTCGTGGTGAACGGGGAAGCTCGCCCGAAACTTCTGATCGACATCACCGTCCCCAAGAACGGGCTGTTCCTGGTAATGGTTGATCCGGAAGGGAAGGAGATATCCCGGATCCAGGTCCTCACGAAATAAGGCAGTGGTGAAACTGTGATATGCAAGATCGGACGGTGGTTGGTATCTCCGTGGTATCTCGCTTTTCTCTTGGTCCTAAGGCTTCAGTCCGAACTGGATGGATACCATTGCGGTCAGCTTGAAGTAAGGCAATGGCCAGGCCGCGCGAAATAAGTGAAGGGAGAAAGGTCATGAAGACGAAAACGGCGGAAGATGTTTTGCTGGAGCTCCTAACGGCCGTCAAGGCGATCCGGCATGAGACGGTTGGTGGAGTTCTTCCTGAGGTGTCTCGTGAAGTTTCCGAAGATGCTAGGAGGCGTCTTGAGGATGCGATTCAGGATGCGACTGAATTCCTACGCACGAAATAAGTATTAGGTGAGTTTTTATAGGAGGCATTATGAATACGACTGCTGCTGGTATTCCTGTCGTAATGGGCCCTGAAGGATCCGAAAACATGATGTCCTTGTGGAAGGTGAAGACCAAGGTTCAGATATCGAGTCTAAATGGGGAGACCAAAGAGCCCTTCAACAAGGAGTGGAATGTCGTGGCTGGCGATCCTGGAGCTGCCGTACCTAAGGTGTATTCCAAGTATTCCAAGGACAGAGCTAATTTTCAGGACCCTTCCTCGGGGAACTATGAGTGGGTGATCGTGAGCAAGATCGAGATCCTGGGCATCGAATGGCTGAATTCGATCGATATCACCGAATGAGTGAATGGTGAGGAATGATTAAGCCGGACACAAAGTTGTTCATTATCACTTGCAAAGACGGGCGGGTGACAATGAGGGTCACTACTACCAAGAAATATATACATGAATCAAAAGAAGGCTTTCATCGCAATAAGTTGCCGACACTGAGCCATTTCAAAAAGTCAGTCAACCTTAGCGAATTCCAGGGAGAGGTATTTATTGAAGGCGACATGGGTGTCGGAGAGTGCGAGGATTAATGACGGAATCACGGCAATGTCCATTTTGCGGAGCAGAGATATCCGAAGGGCCATCTCGGATACTGAATCCGAAATTCAATCCCTGGAGAGTCTGGTGTCCGAATGGAAAGTGCGGTGCAATAGGGCCGGCGGGGGATACGAAGAAGGAAGCGATCGAGCGATGGAATCAGGCGGAACGTTAATAGGTGAACGATGACATCTCGAAAGAAGAAGTCGAAGTGTCGTGTGGTCGGGAACCGCTGCCTGCTGTGCCGGCGGAAGGCTACTCATGGCCTTGCTTGCGAGAAGCACAAAGAAGAAAAGGTCTATCTGAAGCACTTCGTGCTGCCCTACGTGATCGCCGAGCAGCCAGAGCCGGAAAAGGCTGACCAGGCCAGGACTCTTTACGGATGCGCCAGGTGCGGGTATCAGCTTCTGCCGGCGGCAGAGGCGCAGGCGCGGTGGAACAATTTCACACCTCCTGGCGCCGACTTCATCCAGGAGTATGTCTGTAAGAGCGCGGCGGACTGCGCCAGAAGGATCGGGGACCTTGTCGCCGGGAAGTCGCGCGTCCGAGTCACTTTATAGGTGCATGATGAGTAGCAATCTATTCTGCGTCGTATCCTGGCACCAGGATGCCAAGGACCTGGTGTTTTGGGATGGCGATGGATGGGGATTCGGCGACAACGCCAAGTTCTTTGAGACTCGGAAATCTGCCAGATATTTGATGGCAAGAGTGCCGCGGCCTCCAGACGATGGGTTTCTAATGCCCAACGTGCTCGATGTCGATGCCTTTAACAAGAAGTTCGGAAGGTCCTTAAGCCCTAAGCCGAAGCCGAGTTCGAAGGTTCCGACGAGCCCGGATCCGGAGACCGGTATTCTGAGTAGCACGGAATAGATGAAAAGTGAGGAACCAGGTTTCGGAGGGGTTATGACAAATTACTGGATCTACCCAGGCGAGCGCCGGCCCGTTGTGGTCAAGGCCGAGACCAATGGGGAGGCGGAAGAGAAGGTCCGAAAAAGTCCGGACTATGACGGATTCGGAGTCACCGTCTACCGGGTTGAAGATTTCGCAAAGATGTGTTGCGCGGATGGGTGCGCGCCATAAAGCACGATTCTAATGAAAGACGAGCGGCCATTTTCCAGAAGACTTCTACCCTGCAAGGATTGTGGGGGACAACTGCTTTTGAAGCCGTGCGGCCGATTTGCCGTCTACGTCTGTTCGGACTGTAGGATCCGGTACGATCAGCGGTTTGTGCCGATGCGCAACGTGAAATAGACGGAAGGTGAATGAGATGGTTTGTGGATGCCCTCACTGCAAGACGGAGATCCCGGCAACGACGCCTGGCGGCCTCTGCCCTGCCTGCAACTCTAATTGCGAAGAGCATCTTAACTCGATCGCGCAAATACACGGGAGCCCAACGATTCTTCCCCCACCCGGAGACGAGCACAAATGCCCTGCGATGGAGAAGGCCTTAAAGCTTCAGACGGAAGGCTATGGGCTGGCTGTTACTGACATCTCCAGATCGAAGGACGGCTACTGGCGCGGTTGGAATGGCGAGTACGACGTCGTGTTCCTGTTTTGTCCGTGGTGCGGCATTGAGCTCGCTAAATAGTTCAAAGAGGAGGGATTTATGAGCTGTCCTTCGTGTCCACCGCCGATGAGTCCGGCTGAGACAGTCAAGGCGAAAAGGTTCGGCGTCGAGCCCCTGGTTCGGTGGCACCAGGCGCTGGAAGCCACGGTCGACGGGCGCAGCAGCAGGGCGACTTGGCAATTCTTCTTGGCCTGGTCGCGCGATGTGAAGGACGCGCTGTATGCGGCCAGAGACGAAGTGCGGTGCCTGGGTCACAAGATCGCTTAATGGTTCAACGATGAGTGCCATATCTAAGAAACCGATCTCAAAAAAGATGGAGAGGCTTCTGGCCGCGTGCGGTCATGTAGGACGCTGCAGGTGTATTCGTTGTGTTCCTCAGCCACAGCGGCAGGGCCCTAAGAAGCGATGGGCACAGAAGAGGTAAAGGAATGACTAGACCAGCGCCAGATCCAAGCCAATACGATTTCGAGAAGCTCTGGGTGATGAAGGTTCCCATGTGGAGAACCTTCGTTTGCTTGGAGCACTCCAACTATGACGACATCATAGGTGTCCCCCTTCCGATGCTCGACCAGCACAAGGCTCGAGTGGCTTGTGGATGCATGGTTCCGTTCAATCAGATCGCTTTCGAGTTTCTGAGCGGGATTAAGAGCGATGAGCTTCAAGAATGCTCCTGCGGGCACCTAAAGAGATTCCACGTCGAAGGGTGTCACTACTTCGTAGCCATTGAGACTAAGTGCGCCTGTGAAGAATTTGTCTTGGCACAGAAAAGGTGAGTCGTGCTAGATCGTTTAATGGCTCAAGTATGACCAAGAAGAAATGCCCAGGATCCGGGGATATGGCCGCAGGACACCGCTACCAGTGGCGCAAAGGGATGGTGGCCTGCAGCCGTTGCCGAGCTTGGTTCCATAACGACAAGCTGATCTACGAGACGCCCCGCGGCCGCGTGGCCATGGGGATCATCCCAGATCATTCACAGGCCGAGGCGAAGCGTAAGTAGGAGGATCAATGGTTCATTGTAAAAACTGGGACCGGACGCTCTTGCGGCTGCAGGCCGTCACGGGCAGGAAAAGGAACAGGCCATCTCGGTGCAGATCGAGGATCCTGAAGACCCACGAGGCGATGGAAAAACGTACCTAGAGGGTGCCTATGAAAATGACCAAGACAGTTACGGGAACCATAGAGCGGGTCTACGAAGATCCCGAAACACACTGGATGATGGTTCTTATTGACTGCGACGCTAAAGATGCTGGCTGCCCTCCTCATCTGTTTCGGGTTGCAGAGCTTCCAGTCCGTCCAATCGACCTTCAGGTGGGAAGTCAAATAATCATCAAGACAGTAGTCGAAGTCGTGCCAGATCGTTCCATGATTGAATAGGTGAGCCAAGATGAAACATTGGGTCGAGGAGCGAAAGAAGTTCAGAAGTCGAAAACTCTGCAAGGATCCCGACAAGTGCTCAGGCTGCATCGACTTCTGGAAGAAGTTTGCGCTCCTCGTGAACCTCGGTTGCCGTGTGACCTATTGGCAGATGAACCTGGACTGGGAACGGCAGCATCCGGTCAAGAAGCAACGTCGCGTAATGATTCAAGGGTAAGCTTCCCAGCAACTGACTTTTTACTTAGTGTACAAATTACACCAATAAACCTTGAATACCGTCGTCATACTCTGTAGAGTGCGATCAGAAAGAAGGCCTCATGATCAAGGCTAACGGCGTGGAGATCAGCCCGACGCGCTTCCCGGACGGTACGACTCAGGCCTGGAAGCTGCCACCTGAGATGATCCGGATGCCGGAACTATCGATCGACTGGCGCTTCGAGCGGGAAGATGAGTTTTTCATGGTGGCCCAGCTACGGGCGCTCTTCCATACGAAGCCTGCGCGTCTCTATGTTCCGTATCTGCCCTACGCGCGCCAGGACAAGGAGATCGCGAATGATCGAACCTTTGCGCTTGATCCGTTTGCCACCCTGTTAAACGCTCTTCACTTTGACCGCGTGACCGTGATGGATGTTCATAATTCCAGGGCCGCCGAGTTTGCGATCTCGAACCTTGAGATGAGGACGCCGATCGCCTTTCACTCCGCCCTGGTCGAGAAGATTAGCCCCAAGACGATCATTTTCCCGGATAAAGGCGCGTTTGACCGGTATCCCTGGCTTCATTCCAATCCCTACGCGGTCTTCAGGAAGAAACGGGATCAGGGGACCGGGAAGATTCTGGGGATGGAGCTTTTGGAAGGAAAGCTCGAAGTGGGAACGGCGCTCATGGTCGACGACATTTGTGACGGCGGAGCTACATTCCTGGCTGTCGAGGCAGCGCTGGGAGATGTACGAGGCCAGGTGGATCTCCATCTGTTCGTGACCCACGGCCTATTCTCCAAAGGAAAGAAACCTTTGCAGGATGCGGGGATCACTCTCCACACGACGGACAGCTTGCCGAGGAATGCTGATGGGTTTGCGGTTTAGAAGGGAGGCGCCATGAAGGACAACCTGATGTTATGCACGGACGTGTACAAGATGGGGCACATGGAGCAATATCCCAAGGGGACGACGAAGGTCTATTCGTACCTTCTTGCCCGCAGCGACAAGAAGATGCCGGCCACGCTGTTCTACGGCCTGCAGTATTACCTGAATCGCCTGTGCGTAAGACCCACGCAGGAGATGATGGATGAGTTCCTGGAGTATCGGAAGTCCATCCTGGGGATGGAGGCCTCGGAAGACATCAGGAAGAAGCTGTCGGACCTGGTCAAGCTCGGCTACTTCCCTCTGAAGATAAAGGCCGTCAGGGAAGGGTCGATCATTCCGGTCCGGAACGTGCTCATGACCATCGAAAACACGGTCCCTGGCTTCCACTGGGTGGTCGGATTCTTTGAATCCCTGCTGCTCAAGATCTGGAACACCTGCACGGTGGCCAGCTACTCGAAGAAGCTTCAGATGCTCTGCAGCAAGTACGCAGAGGAGACCTGCGACAACAATGGGCACCTGCCTTTCCAGGTCCACGATTTCGGGTACCGCGGATGCTCGTCCGAGGAAACGGCAGCGGTCTCCGGCAGCGCGCATCTGATCAACTTCCTGGGTACGGACACGGTGACAGCAATCAAGCTGGTCAAGGAGACCTACGGATGCACGGCGCCGATCGGACTATCTGTGCCGGCGACCGAACACAGCGTGATGTGCGCCTTCGGGCAGGAACATGAGTTCCAGGCGTTTGAGAACCTGCTGGATCTGTATCCGAAGGGCATCGTTTCCATCGTCTCGGATACCTACGACCTCTGGAACGTGCTTAGCAAGTTCGCCCCGAGGCTGAAAGAGCGGATCCTCGCCAGGGACGGGAAGGTCGTATTCCGGCCGGATTCCGGAGACCCTCCCAAGATCATCTGCGGAGATCCGGATGCGGGCTATGGGAGCGACGAGTGGCTGGGAGCTCTCCAGTTGCTTGACCGTACGTTCGGCAGCACGGTCAACAGCAAGGGTTTCCGGGTTCTAAATCCCAAGGTCGGACTGATCTACGGAGACGGAATGTTCTTCGAACGTTTCGACCGCACGCTCGGACTCATGAAGGAACTGGGCTATGCTTCCAGCAACCTCGTGATCGGAGTGGGCGGACTGCTGCTTCAGCAGCACAACCGGGATGACCAGGGCTACGCGATCAAGGCGACGTTTGCCGAAGTGAACGGAGAGATGAGGGAGCTCATGAAGGATCCGGTGACGGATACCAAGAAGAAGTCCCACAAGGGTCTGCTGGCCCTATTCCAGGACATCAAGGGCCGGTATTATACGAAGGACCAATGCACGCCGGACGAAGAGGCGCATTCTCTCCTTGAGACGGTCTTTCTGAACGGGAAGATTGCCCGGCATACGACCTTTGATGAGATCCGGGATCTGGCGCTGTCGCGCGCCTTTTGATTCAAAGATGAGCCTATGAAAAGAGCAAGGTTTGGAAGGAATTGTCCGGCGTGCTTAGGTTATGGCCGATACCTCATCCGCGGTGGCGCCGCCTACAGGAAATGCCGTCGGAAGATCCATCGAGGCTCCTAGAATGGTTAAAAGATGAGGAATCTATAATGGCCGTATTTCAACTGGCGGCGCTGGGGTTTTCGCTGTTCGCTCTTGGCTTTGCTGTCGCTACATTGCCATGGATGCGCTTGTATCACCGAGCCAGCGATCGCGCAGCCTCCTACCGGACAATGTGGATCGAGGCAAGCGAAGAGCGTGATCGTTATTTCAAGAACTGGATGAGCAAGTGAGGTTGTAGCTTAATATGACAGAGGTGGGGCCGTCAATGCCAGCCGGGTCAAGACATACCGCCGACAGGCGGAAGAGCCTCCGCTCGTTAAAAAAGCGGCTTGCCACAGGGCGCTGGTGACGCTGTGGCCCTCTGTCGCCCATTGGTTCAACGTTGGAAGACATTCCTCTGCTGGCTGGGCAGCCATGACCATCAGTGCGTCATCGATTGCGATGCTAGGAAGTCGTTCCAACGCTGCACGAGGTGCGGCTACGAATTCCAGTACGACTTCCAGGTAGCCCTGACGCCGGCATGGATCGGCTTCTGCATGGATGGCCACCGGTGCCCTATATGTGGCGGATGGAAGCCGAAGGACTGGGACCGGTGCGCCAATGAGATCTGCGAGATGAATCCGGATGGACCTCTCCGCGTACATCAAGACGGCACGATAGGGCCAATGTTGGATTCCCGCCATTGAGCGCTTAGGTGAGGCCAATGAAAGAACCAAGCTTGCAGGATTGGAAGGATGCTATGGCGCGCTTCATCCTGTACAGGATGAAGGCGATGGGGATCACGATGGAGGATCTTGCGGGGGCTTCAGGTCTTCCGTTAGATTATGTGCGCCGAGTGGTGAATGGTGATGGAATCTATCCAACGCATAAGGCGCGTGGCATGATGGCGACGGCCCTGGGGTGCAGCCTGGAATATGTCAAGCCGGGCGGCTTGGAGGTCAAGCACTGTCCGACCTGTCTTCTTCAAGGAAAACGGGAAATGCTGCTCTTCCTTGGAGATCGGGATCGATGTGGCGCCTGCGGCTGGCTCGGAGAAGTTCAATAGATCATCAAAGAATGCTTTGGTGAGGTAATGAGGTAAATATGGTCGATAAAATGTGCTGGAAATGCCTGGAACTGATGGGATCGAAGGGGAAGCAAGTTTCTAGTAAGTCTGTTGGTACTGCGAAAATCTCCATGCACCCTCACTGCCAACAGCAGTTGCATGAGCGCCATAAAAAGAATCGGGCCGGCGACCCATTTCCTAAGAGACGCAAGGTCACTTGACCTCCAAGGTAAACGAGGTATACTTCGTTTGATGAGGCAAGAAAAAGGCCGGTCCCCGGGGAATAAGCTGGTCATTCCGGAAGGGAAGCCGTACGGTCCGCAGCGAGTCGTATGTGAGGTCTTCGGGAAGCGTGATTCAAATGGCGATCCGATCCGCGCTTTTAAGTGTAAATGCATCCACTGCGGAACTACCAAGACATTCCTTCTGAATAACCTTGAAACCGGGAACACTAAGTCTTGTAAATGCCTCCGTGGTGAGCCTGGGAATAAATTAAAGATATCGATCGAACAAGTCTTTGGGTGCGTCAGCGTTATTGAAGAGCTTGAGAAAAAGACATTTCCATCCGGGCAGAGCCAGAGGCAATTCAAAGTTAGATGCAAATGTGGGAATGAGTTTTCAATTACTCTAAGTAACCTTAGGAGAGAGCCGGAAACATGCGGGCGGAAAGGATGTAGGCAGGCTTGGAATAAGGGGAAGAAAACTGGGAAGCCCTCTTGGAACAAAAGGGAGATACCTGTAGGCCAAAAGGTTCATGAGCTTACCGTTAAGAGCGAAGCACCGAAATCTAATGGCCGCACAATGATTGAGTGTGAATGTTCATGTGGTGAGAGGGTAGTCATTCCTCTTATGAAGCTTGGGAGGACCAAATCGTGTGGCCACCTTCGGAATAAGCCCTCCGTAAACAGAGAGCACATGCCCTCTGGAAAGCAGGTCGGTCCATACATCGTGGTCGCTGAGTCCAGACGGAATGGGGAATGGTGGGTAGATACTCATTGCAATCGTAACGTCGCCCATACGATGGCCGTCCGTAACTTGCGCAAAAAAGCTAAGAAGAATAGTAATGATTGCACCATTTGTTTGGGCAAAGACCGCAGCGAACGGTATCGTCGCCTAAGACCAATTGCCAATAAATTCAACAAGTATTTGTGGCGGGCTTTTGAATATGTTGGGTTATCGAAGACTGGAATGGAAACGTTTGAATCGCTTGGGTATACGAAGGAAGATGCGTTTAAGCACCTCAGTCCCTTCCTTGGTAAACCATGCCAGATGTGCAAGATCATAATTCTTAACAAGGCGAATAGTCAGATCGATCATATTGAGCCGCTGTGTAGAGCCAAAACAAAAGCCGATGTGATCAGGCTGAATCAATTGATCAACCTCAGGATCGTCTGTAAAGAATGCAATCGAAAGAAAGGCGGAAAGTTTAACGATTCCATCTTCGCGCAAAATAATCATTCGGTGATGGTTGACATCTCAAAGATGATCGCGTAGATTCTCTTCACCGGGGGCAACCCCGGGGCCGCAAGGGTTGAGAAGGCGGCGTAAGCACCTAGACAAAGCGCGAGGGCAGAAAGGTAGCCATCTGTGGCTATCGCCGCTGCCTCTTTCACTTCCTGGTCCATTCCTCGTGCGAAGACGCTCACCCCGGAGGAATGCGCCCGCATCCTAACTAGGGCCCTGGAGACGGATCCACGCCTCTATGTCTTCCTGGTCATCGGAGCGAACACCGCGCTCCGCGCCTGCGAGGTCCTGCATCTGAGCGCGGATGACGTCATTGACGGCCAGCTCCGGATCGTCCGCAGGAAGAAGAAAGTTCTTCAGGCGGAGATGATCGACGTGACGCCGGCGCTCTCGAACATCCTGGTCGACTGGAGCCAGATGTATTCGGATGGCTGGCTCTTCCCCGGCAAGGCGAAACCCTGCTTCATCAAGCGCTCGAAGGGCACCGCGGAGCAGGTCTGCAACGGCGGCCACATGGCCAAACGCGTCATCCAGCAGGGCTGGGAGGATCTCCTGGTCACCCTGGGCCTTGGCATGCCTGGTCGCGGAATTCACTCGCTGAGGCATACGGCGATAACTAACTTTTACGCCCGCCATCGTGATCTTCGCGCCGCCCAGGTGTTCGCCGGTCATGCCAGCAGCACACAAACTGAACGTTACGCCAGGGTGGTGGACATGAAAGAAAAGGTCCACGCGATGCCGACGATTCTCTAGGCTTGCTTTATAACACAACGACAGCTATCATAGGAGGACAAGATGCTTGTTCTGATGACGGACGCCGCTGAGGCGCAATTCGAAGATATTATCGACGAAAAGCTGAGTGCCAGGATAAGAGATGTGTTTGCACGGCTTGAGAAGTGGCCCGAAGTAAGCGGCGTAAAACATCTTCGCCATGACTGGGCAGGATTTGCCAGAATCAGAACTGGACAATGGAGGGTGGTCTTTAAGCTTCAGCAAGACGTCGTTATGGTGGTGATGATCGAGAAGAAGGAAGACGACACGTACAAGAAGAGGTGATTTTATGGATACTTCCACCGTCATCATGGATGCAGTTACCTTTGCGAATGCCTCGATTGGCCGAAAGCTACGGCGCAGGCGTGAGGATGGCGGTCTTTCTCAGGCCGAGGTAGCCAGAAAGGCCAAGATTCGTCCGGAGATGCTTTGCCGGATCGAGGCCGGGGATGGGAATCCCACCGTCGGAACGGTCGCTAAAATCGTGAAGGCAATCAAGGCGCTATCTAAATAGGCTGTTGAAAGGATAATTTATGGTCTCTATTGAAGAAATTGACTTCCTTCTTCATAGATTGACCGTTCTCCATGAGGTAGAGGATCTAGCTAGTCAGGGCAAGTCTGAAATGCTTCCTGAGCTTCGCAAACTCTACCGATCGACTTTCAGGCAGCTCCGTACCTTGATTCGGCAGCTTCTGAAGGTCTGCCCAGCACTAGGAAGGCGAGGACCAGAGCCCTCTATCGAACTTCTGGAACGAATCTTCTCGAAACTTAGAAACCAGGCTGAAGTAGAAAGTTCTAGGGCGGCTAAATTTCGGGGAAGGAAGGCAAGGCGCCCTAAAGCTGAAGCAAAAGAGATCAATCAGATGACTCGTTTGGCGGCGAAAGCTCTCAAAAGGATGGCTAAACGCATTGGGATATGGGGAGACTCGTATTCTATGGAGCATGGCCTGAACAACTGGTTGTGACATCCATGAACATGCAGTCCTGGCAACACACCTCGTCTCCTCTCGCTTCAGGTCTTAGGGCCTCTCTTCGGAAGCTGAAGAAGCTCGATGCGGAGATGAAGAAGGCGAAGGGGAAAAAGCGTCAGGTACTGTTCAATCGCATGAGGGAGATCGTTGACGCCGAGAATCGCCGCGCGGGAGAGACCTATGGGGTTCCTTGGGCTGGATTTGATAGGATGAATCGCTGACCACCCTATTCGCCTTCACGGACCCTCATGGGAAAACGCGCGCCGCTGAAGCGATCGTCCAGGCTCTAGAGGGCCGGGAAGTGGATGGCGTGGTTGCTTCCGGAGACCTGACGTATTTTGACGCCATTCAACCCGGGTTCGGAGATCGCCTGGCTGATCTCGGCAGACCGATCTATGCGATCCCAGGAAACCATGAATCCGACGACCGTATGTACGATCTTCGGCGATTCCACCCATTCTGGGTCGACGTCAGCTATAAGGTGGTCGATACCGGAGCGTTCCTAGTCGGCGGGATCCCTGGCAGTAACGAGTGGTGGCCGGACTTGAAGTACGACATGGAACTGGCGCGCCACATGGCTGCGATTATTAAACCCGCCAGGCGCGATAAGCCGTTCGTCATCCTAGTCCATATCCCGCCGTCGGGCTGCGGCATTGACGGGACTCGGAAGCATACTTCGGACGCCGGCGGCAACGCCACGGCTAGAAAGGTCATCGAGATTCTGAAGCCCGACCTGGTGGTCACCGGGCATTACCACCAGCATTTCGGCGAACGTGGCCAGGTAGACGGGATACCGGTTTATAATCCCGGCCCTACTGGATCGTTTATAGAAATTCCTGTATAGTTGTATCATCTTATGATCAACAGAAACCGCTGGAAACAAGAGGTTCAGAAGAGACTTGTTCCAGATGACGATGGGATATCAAGGCTTCTAGATAATATGGTAGGCAAAGGCTGGAAGATCGTCGTTTGCGATCTCATTGATCGACTGGACGCCACAGGTGTTCCTTATAAAATAACCATAATGAGGGAAAAGTTCGCTGTCTTAAGTGTCCATCTACGAGCAGCACACCCTCATCCAGATGCATTCAAAGAAGCAATCAAGGCATCCTGTAACGCATCAAGCGTCACCTGTGAAGATTGCGGCGCTGCAGGCGAAATGCGTGGCGCTGGATGGCGCCGGACGCTCTGTTTACCATGCGATGGGAAGTTCTCAAAAAGACGACTGAAGCGGTTCCGTTCTTTAAGAAAGGCGCTCTGTGGTAGAAAAGGATTACTTGAAGCATAGTGAAGAATGAGACCCATCGAACGTAAACTTTGCCGAGCCATGGAATTACTGACGGACAGTAATGGCGCTCTTCTCAAGACATTGGAATATCGGGTGAAAGGTGACTCAGTGAAGGCCAGCCGATTCGGCGGTAAGGCTGCGCAAAGCGCTAAGAAGGCCGCCGAGATCCTTTCTCTAACTGTAAAAATGATTCGTCGTACAAGCTGAAAATCGCATACTGATCCCGGCCCTTCCTCGAGGTCGTGGAACTGGCCGGGTTATTCTGCGATTCGCTGAATACGAGAAAGATGAGTAGGTTGAGCCATGAAACCTGGATTCCAATACCAGAAGGCCGTCGATGGAGTGGCTTTCAGGGTTATCTACACCGGGCATTTCGTCGAAAGGTATGAAGTCGGGGATAGGGCCGCGGGCCGTAGGCCGGTAAAAGAAACCGTGACCGAAGAAGCCATCAAATCAAAGATCGAAGAGGCTTTGGATCAGATCGCGGACATTGCAGCCGGCGACAAGGATGCAAAGGGCGTCATTGTCTCAAAGCATCAGAAATTCATCATGGTGTTTTCGGTCATTGAGCGGCAGGACGGGTTCCAGGTAAATATGGTGACGACGTCGCCGGGGCTGAATTTTCAAGCTAGGTCTCCGAAAGATTACGTCATCAAAGTCAATCCTACGTTTGAAGTTATCTTCGTGTCGGATCTTTCATACGCTCTCAAAGTCTCCATCTTAGCTGACATTGCCGCGAACGGAATGGATCTGGAGTCTGGAGGGACATTCCATCTTGGAGGGGACCTCATGGACTACTGGGTTGAGAGGACGGGAGATCAGTTTCATATCGTCGAAGCCGACTGGACTACTCCGATGTATGAAGTTCAGGTGAGTTGAAGCACATCTTAGCGGAGAAAGATGAGGAAAAGCATGTACCTTATTTTCGGGTGGAAAAGAGGACGTGGGCTGCACCTTAAGAGGAAGATTGGGAAGTCTACGTCTCCTGATGACGCAAAAAGGAAGGCTCGTAAGTGGACGAAAGAAGGATTTCGTGTCCAGATTTGTGCCGGAAAGAAATGTTCACCGTTTCGTTGAGGTCATATGAGAATCTTGAATTATACGGTCGTATTGACCGAAGACCAGGAAGATGGGGGTTTCGTTGCCAGTGTTCCATCTCTTCCAGGCTGCCATACTTCTGGAGAGACGAAACATGAGGCATACGAAAATGCACTCGAGGCGATCCAGGTTTACTTGGAATCTCTAGTAATCAATGGAGATTCGATTCCTGTAGAAGCAGGAAATAGAACGGTCTCGATCTCGTGAGGCCAAAGCCCTCTAAGGCTAAGGAGGTTGCCAGGGTGGCAAAGAGGAATGGATTTGTCTTTGACCATCAGGCTGGATCTCACGCGGTCTATTACCGGTCTCGGGATGAGAAACGAGTGGTCATCGCCATGTACAGTGGTGACGTAAAAACAGGTCTTCTAAAGCAGTTGATCCAGGATATGGGATTGACTGTAGAAGAGTTCAACGACCAGGTTTAAGATTAAGGTACGCTTCTAGAAACGGTGAGGCGATGATGCTCGGAAACAGGGGTCCTTGGCTGGGCCAGGTTCAGCTCGTCAGGCATCCGTGGCTTGGGCAGCCGATCGATACGTCTCAACCTTCCCCTCCTTCTCAAGCGTCCATTACGTGCAAGCGCGGCACCAGTTGTCCCACCGCCTTTTGCCTCACGATCGGCCCGGTCTCGGCGCCGGATCTGGACAAGGTTCGCGCTCAGCTCCAGGCGAAGCCGTCGGGCGCGTTCTACATCTACCCTAGGACCGTGATGGGTCCAGGCGACCAGGACTACGTGGTCTGGTGCAACGCCTATTCGACGCCTGTGGCGGGCGCCGTGGTTTGGGTCCCGCCGGCGGGGCTCGTGAGCGCGCCCAGCGGGTCGACGGCGCCCGCGCCTGTAGATTCTGGCCAGGCAGTAGCGGCGCCCCCTGGTGCGACTCCAGCTTCGGCTGTGCCCTCGATGAACATGGCCCTGGCCGTCGGCGGCGGCCTAACAGCCGCCGGCCTACTGGCGTTCCGATAGATCCGCATAAAGGAGCATGAAATGGCGACGTCCTTGTCCTTCACCAAAGAGCAGTGGGCGGAAATCTACTACGCGCTCGACACCAAAGCCCATCTGATCAAGGACGGTTTTTTTGGTCCCCAGGAAAAGAGGGGCCAGAACAAGCGTTGGATCGAGGACATCCAGGAGCTCATGACCCGAATCTCCGACAAGGTCGACGTCTAAGGACGAACTTACTCCCGGCACCCTGCCCCGCCAGGCCGGTGCCGGTGTTAAGGGCGCCTAACTAAGCATCGGTGAGGGAAGAACGATGAAATTCCACGTGCCTCAGGAGAACCAGGGCCTCGCAGTCGAGATCTCCTATTCGATAGAAGATCCGGATGTACTCATGCAGAGGGTAGAGGACCGAAGCGATCGGATCGTGACGTATTATTCCACGCCCTGGACCAAAGCGCTCTCTCGGTGGGCCCAGAGCGTAGGGCCCTGGAACACCTCCCCTCCCAAAGTGAAGCGGTGGAAGAAGATTGCTGCCGAGCAAGTCCTTGAGGGGTAGTTGATCGTCAATCAAAGCTTTGGTGAGGAACGTGACTAAGCCGAAAACGACCTACAGCGATGAGATGATGTGCATCGGCTGTGGCCAGAAGTCCAAGGGTAAGTTTCAAGGATTCAGCCCATCCGAGATCGAAGAGGCGAAGAAGAGCAGGGATTCCGTGTTCGAGTCCCTCGGCTGGCGCAAGGTGCCTGGCGGCTGGAAATGCACGAACTGCACCGGGATCAGAGGGGGGACCGCCAAGTGGTAGCGCAGGATTCGAAACAAAGGTAATGAAATGGATCAGTTGAACCCATGCCCTTATTGCGGCTCCAAGAACGTAGAGTTTGAGACCGTTACCGAATTGCACTCCGGTGGGCGTGATGTTTTTTATCCCGCATGGGCAGCCTGGTGTAAGGGCTGCTCTAGGCTCGGCCCATCTGGTACCAAGTCTGAGGCGGCGTGGGAATGGAACAACATCAAGGGCACAGTGGCACACGATTCGAAACTAAGATGAGCAAGGCGAAGAAGGAAAAGTGCCCCGGCTGTGGCCACGAGCTTGAGCTTTATCGTGGTGGTCTGCCATGTCACGGCCCTTGCCCAATCGGGGAGAAGATCTTCGTGCCCAGACCGCCGGCCAACAAGAAGTTGGAGCGACGGCTCAACCGAATGTTTGGATCGGCGCAGTTAACCGACGAACAGATCCGAAAGGCCACATAACAGAACATAGATGAGGAATAACGGCCGACTGTTCTCCGTGGGCCTCTTGGTGGAGTGCGAAGACGAGCGGCGACAGCGCCTTGAGGTTGACGGTGCCCCTGGGAAGGCAATGTTTTTGTCGCTTCCATTGCCGGAGGAACGGGACTGTACGGCCATATAAAGGAGTTGCGGTGAAAAAGCCCAAGGATCTCGATAAAGTCTTCCGCGAGTACAAGGCCAACGTCAACATGAGCTGTTCGCAGCTCCTGGCATGGAAACGTAATCCTTGCGCGAAGAAGGCTTCTCTAGGGCCGGCGCCTCTCAATCGGAACATCCGTCTGGCCTGCAAGCCTAAGTCTGAGTGGACGGCCAGAGACGTTGCCGATGCAAAGCGCACGATCGCTTTCAATTCCAGGATGAAAGCCGTAAAGTCTGGGAAGCCCGCGGTCAAGGGATGTCCGTCAAAGAGGGACATTTCGCTCAAGAACTGGGCGTGGAATCCAGTAACATAAGAGCTGAAGACCTAAGGAAACGAAAGTGAGGGGACAAATGGCTACCAAGAAGCTGGCGTCACAGGAGGAAGAGCTGGCGAAGGCGATCTTTGGCTTATCACTCCGCCTTTATTCAACGAAAACGACAAGGTGCATGGCCAAAGCGGCGGCATTGGCCGCAGTGGATGAAAAGCTGGAAACGGCCCAGCGGCACGTCCATAAGGGCCGCGTGGGCGAGGCTCGCGGAATCCTGATCCGCGTCGGCACCTGGCATGCACCGACGCCAAAAATAAAATCTTCAGTCAAGAGCGCGATCAAAACGGTCTCTCTCAAAAAGGGCATCTCCAGATACAAGATGGAGATGGCAATCTTGGACGCCAGGAGAGAGGTGAGCAAGGAAACCGAGGCCGCTTATAGGAAGTGCGGCCGATAGCAAAATTAATCCGCACAGAAGGAAACATTGGTGAGGACAAATAATGCCTAAGCCACGGTGGTACCTAGCCCTACAGGCGGCTGGCCGTGCGATGGAGAGCGCGTTCAAGAGATCGGGCCTCGCGGCCTTCGACGCTGACGAGTTCGATCGTGCGGCAGAAGGGATCTTCAAGCGCCGGATGTCCGGAACATGGATTTCGCGCCTAGTCGAAATGAATCTTGTCGACGCCGTTTGGAGTATTCAAACGACTGGCAAGGTTGAGTACACGGTCAGCCAATTCGGGCGCGAGGTCCTAGATCTATCACGCTAGAGTTGATTGGTGAGGCTCATGAACAGGCGCAACTTCATCAAGGGGGCGGCTGCCATAGCCGTGACGCCGTTTGGCACCGCCCACAGTGCTCTCCTCCAAGGAGAGCGGCGCATGAAGATCTCGGCCGCTCCCGTGACATTCCCTGAAGCCTTGGTTCTTTGGAATCCCTGCGCAGACTACTACTTCAAGATGAAGTTCCAGAAGACGGTCTCCGTAAAGATGGGCAAGGAATTCAAGAAGCAGGATCCGTACGGCTTTGAATGTCTACCGCTCTGTGGCAATACGCACGCCGTCTTTCTTAGGGGGGTCTCTGTGAGAGCGAAAGGACCCGAGGCCGTCCTGGACGCCACGACGGTAACCGTCGCGCTAGACGGCGAGCGCATCGTGACTCGTCTGCCGATCCGAAAGGCCGAAACGATCGGAGGACAAGATTTCTTAGCCGAATTCGACCAGAAGAGAACGTCGCTCTTCCAGGCTGTGACGATGAGAAAAAAGATGGTGGGTATGTTCATGCCCAATGTGACACGTATAAATGTCGATCTCTTTCGTCCCGAAACCACAGAAGACGGCGGTCT
>Ga0315281_10000395_pt1 | contig 60211 bp, 62 predicted proteins | sample YL17G07_0_MG_FD_204540 | JGI IMG/M metagenome (GOLD analysis project Ga0315281, IMG submission 204540) | Sediment microbial communities from Yellowstone Lake, YNP, Wyoming, USA - YL17G07_0 | ecosystem: Environmental > Aquatic > Freshwater > Lake > Sediment | place: USA: Wyoming | collected...
TGGCAAAAAAAGTTGGCTTTTATAAAGCATATATTGCTATGTATTCAGATCGTCCAATGACTGCAGCTCACAAGGTATTTAAAGATGACATTTCTCACGCAGAAAAAAAACGCCGTTGGAAAATTTTGGAGGATCTGATTAATAAACCCAATCTATAACCTAATCCATGAATAAGCTTCTCATCGTTTGTGGTTTGACAGCAACAGGAAAAACTGATTTGGGGGTAAATTTTGCCAGAAAATATAAAGCGAAATTATCCAGAATTGATCAAAAAGATAGAATATAAATGTATGGATATAAGAAATTATGCTGGGTATGCATTTGATTATATAGTTTCTTTTTCCGCTTTTGAACATATTATTGAACTTGATAAAGTGTTAGATGCGATGAAAAATAATCTTAAGTCTAAAGGAAGAATATATGTAGGGTTTGGTCCATTATGGAATAGCCCTTTTGGAGATCATAGACGGACCAAAACAATTATTCCATGGGGACATTTATTATTTAGTGAAAGCCTTTTGATTACTAAGTTAAATTTATTTCGAGAAAAGAAAATTAACTCAATTTATGACTTGGGTTTAAATAAATTATCTTTATCAGATTATCGTAGAATGTTTCGGAATTCAGGCCTACAGGTAAAAAATTTTAAAATAAATGTGAGTGATAATTTTATATCTAAAATTTTTTCTGTAATAAGAAAAATACCCTTTCTAGAAGAATATTTTACTCATAATATATATTGTATTTGGGAGAATAGAAGCAAAAAAGCAGTGGAAATTCTTAACGAAATCTAGACTGAAAGACAGAATAAACGGTTTCTTTTGAGCCGGGAAATGTAGAAGATTGTGTGGAAAAAATAAATAAATTATGGAATAATCCGAAACTTTGTAGAGAAATGGGGGAAAATGCTAGAGAATATGTAGAAAATAATTTTGGATCAGAAAAGCATAATGAGAAGCTGATGAAGATATATAAAATAGCTATAGAAAGACATAAAATGTGAATATATGAAGAGAAAATACTTAAGATATTCCGTGTTAGTAGGGATAGAATTATTGTTTCTCGTTATAATTATAATTTTAGCTTTCAAAATAATAAACGAGCAAAATGGTGAAGTAAAAGGTATTCAATACATATCAATAATAAATAAAAAAGATATTACATTCGATAAATCATCCCTCAAATATTTTTATGAGCCTAAAGCTGAATCTATTTTAATAGAAAACCCGGAGTGGCTAGGTTATAGCGTAACAAATACTATGAACAAGGATTCTTTAAATGAGCGATTTAATTATGACTTAGTGAAAGATGGTAAAACATATAGGATAATCACACTTGGAGATTCATGGACCTACGGTTGGTATGTAAATACAAACGAGAATTATTCGGAAGTACTAGAAGATGAATTAAATAAAGATCTTTACTGTGGTAATATCAGTAATTTTGAAGTAATTAACCTAGGTGTTGGGGGTTATGATATTGAATATGCCCTAAACCGGTTTATTAAAAGAGGTGTTAAATATAAACCAGATCTAGTTATTTGGTTTGTAAACAATTGGAACTTTGAAAAAATAAAAGAATTGTTTAATCCGATATATACAGAATTAGGGAACAAAGGAATACCAGACTTTGATCCTAAAACTAGGACTAATCCTAGATATCAAATATCCTTGAAAAGAATAAAAGAGCAATACGGTAATGATATATTTTTTAATTATAATAAAGAAGTAGTACAAAAATTTATTGATCATTATAGCAATTACAAATTTTTAATTATGTCATTACCTTTTCTTAGATCACAATACAAAACAATGATTAAAGATTTAATCACTAATACTGGATTTAAATATTCTGACGACGTAACCAATGTTTTTAATGATGATAATTATCACTTTATTGATAATCACCCCAATGTATTGGGTCATAAGATTATTGCAAAAGATATTTTCAATTATTTGGTAAAGAATGAATTCAAAAAGTGTAGTGTCAAGTAATTTGAAATGAGAATAGCCATTTTTACGGGAAATAAACTTCTTTTGGGGCAAAGTTGGATTTTCAACGAATTAGATATTCTTTACAAGAACCAATTTGACGTCTTGTTGCCATATGTAGTATTGGATAAAACCAAAGACAATCGATATAAAATAAATAAACACGCAATTAATTTCCTGTACATTCCCCGTTGTAAATTAAATTTTAGGGAAGTACTTCATTTATTAGTGCTTCAAATCAGTACAATGATAAAACATCCGAGTGGCTATATACGAATGTTGTCTACAGCGTTGTCTTTTTTCGACTATTATCTATTGATTAATACATTCAAATTGACCAAAGTTATTGACAAATTAAGTGATTTCAGACCTAATATTATATATGCCCATTATCCCAATAATTCATTTGCTTTAGCTTATTTTGTCAGTGTTTTTTTTGATAGAAAGCTAGGTATAGTTTGTCATGCTACATATGATTATCCTGAGTATATTAATAAAATTATTAATAAACCCGAATTCATTCTAGTCAAATCAAAGTCCGTCAAGAATTTTCTATTACAAAAATATCCAGGGTTGTATCCAAAGAAAATTACAGTTCTTCCATGGGGAATAGATACGGAATTTTTTAGGCGTTCTGTCCTCTCCACCTCGGAGGAGTCCGGGCATACATCATCCGAGGTGTCTTCAGGCTTATTCACTATCCTTTCCGTTTCCAGATTTGTGGAGATGAAAGGGTTGATTTATTTACTGCAAGCTTGCAAGTTACTGGCAGGTGAAAATATTAAATTTAAATGTATTTTGGTGGGCTACGGGCCGCTAAAAAGCTATTATGAAAGACTTATCAAGAGAAATAAGCTTAAAAATTATATAAAAATACTACCACCGATTCCCCACACTATGAGACTTAAAAAACTTTTATCTTTTGCTGATGTTTTTGTGCTTCCGGCAATTATTAATGAGAAGACCGGAGAACAAGATTTTATTCCAAATGCAGTTTTGGAGGCTATGGCAATGGAAAAGGTGGTAATAACTACGAAAGTTACCGGTATGCAGGAAGTCGCGAAAGATGGTGAGAGTATATTTTTTGTTAAAGAAAAAGATCCAGTCGATCTGGCAAAAAAAGTTGGCTTTTATAAAGCATATATTGCTATGTATTCAGATCGTCCAATGACTGCAGCTCACAAGGTATTTAAAGATGACATTTCTCACGCAGAAAAAAAACGCCGTTGGAAAATTTTAGAGAATTTAATAAATAAACCAAATTTATGAAGAAGCTTCTTATCATTTGTGGTTTGACAGCAACAGGAAAAACACAATTAGGGGTAAATCTTGCAAAAAAATACAGCGGTGAGATTGTTTCGGCAGACAGCAGGCAAGTGTATAAAGGGATGGACATTGTGACCGGCAAAGACTTAGATAAGAATTCAACCCTGAACCAGAACAAGTACGGTTCAGGGTTACCCTGTACCGATCTTCGATCTGGTACTGGGGCAAAACTAAATATTAAAAGTGAGAAAATATCTATTGGTTATAGAGAAACAGATGGAATACCTGTATGGTTAGTAGATATTGTCGAACCGAACTATCCATTTAACGTGGGAGATTATCACCGGTTAGCAAAGTTGGTAATTAAAGATATTTGGGAAAGAAATAAATTACCGATAGTTGTAGGCGGTACTGGACTATATATTAAATCGATAATCGATCCGATGGAGGATATTCTCATTCCTACGAATAATAAATTAAGAAGATCTCTCCAAGGAGCAGATATAGATACTCTACGACAATTCTTGATAAAAAGTGACAAGTTAAAATGGGAAAACATGAACCTGTCAGATAAAGGAAATCCCAGGAGAATAATTAGAGCAATAGAAAAAGCTCTCTGGAAAAAAGATCACCAGAATCAACCATTTGATTTAATTCTTTCCTCAAAAGACAAGATATTATTTATCGGGTTAAATACTTCTAAAAAAATATTATTTCGAAAAATCGATGAACGGGTTGAGAAAAGAATAAAAGAAGGGGCAGTGGATGAAACAAAGAAATTAAAGGAGAAAGGTTATTCATGGAGTTTGAGGTCGATGAGTGCCTCTGGGTATAGTGCGCTAAGAGATTATATTGAAGGTAAAGAAGAGTTGATTGGCGCAAAAAGAAGATGGAAATTATATGAGTATCAATATGTCAGACAGCAGTCAATTTGGTTTAAAAAAGAAAAGAGAATACTTTGGTTTGATATTTCTAAACCAGATTATACCGGTAGAATAGAGGAAACAGTAGAAAAGTGGTATACTGCAATCTAATATATGCCTGCAAAAATAGAAATTTCGCACAAGACAATTATATTTACCGTTTTATTTTTAATCCTTTTATGGGTTTTAGTGCAGATCAGAGAGATCATTTTTTTGGTATTTGTTTCCTTTATCCTCATGTCAGCTTTTAAACCGATAGCCGATTATTCCGAGAAAATTCATCTCCCCCGAATATTGTCAGTTTTAGTAGTTTATATTCTTATTCTTGCATTTTTAGCTTTTGCAGGAAGCACAATCTTGCCGCCTTTGGTTAGTCAAACAATACACTTGGGAGAAGGGATGCCGGATTATATCAAATCTGTTTTACCATTTGTGAAAATAGACGCACAGGCTGTTACTGCGCAGATAGCACCGCTTGGCCAGAATCTTCTCCAGGTAACTATCGGTATTTTTACCAATCTGATTACTTTATTTACGGTAATTGTAATCTCATTTTACTTATTAATTGAAAGGAAAGACCTCAATTCTCAACTGTCTAATTTTATTGGTGCAGAAGGAGCAAAAAAACTGATGGTGGTTATTGCCAAAGTAGAAGAGAGGTTGGGCGCCTGGGTGAGAGGACAGCTAATGCTGGCTTTAACTATCGGCTTGGCAACCTATATTGGCCTTATCTTTTTGAATCTTCCCTACATTTTAGCGCTATCCCTTTTTGCTGGGATTCTGGAGATTGTACCAATAATCGGTCCGATTATTTCTGCTATTCCCGCGATACTGATTGCTTTAACCGTCTCGCCCTTTTTAGCCATTTTGACGGTAGCAGTTTATTTTATTATTCAACAGTTAGAATCACAGATAGTAGTTCCAATAGTAATGAAAAAAGCAGTAGGGTTGCCTCCTCTGGTAACAATTATTGCCCTTATGATTGGTGCAAAACTGGGAGGTATAGGTGGAGCCCTACTGGCGGTGCCACTAGTTGTAACAATTGGAACAGCAGTTTCAGAATATCCTAAATTGAAAGAATCCCACTAATCCCGGTTAAATCGAGGTCTACGGAAGCTCGTAAGCCAGATTCTGTTTTTAGATAACCATTTCTCTCAGCTAATGATATTCTCATCATGCTGTCCCGCCGTCGGGCGGGATGCTTTCATCTTTAGGCTTCAGGAAGGCATCTGTCTTTATCAGCCTATTCGGAAATTGCTACAGGTGGGATTGCCTTTACCCGGAAAAATCTATCAAGATTTATTTCGGGACGTTTCACTTCTTTTCCATATCCTTTCAGACTTAGGAAAAGACTCGTCTCTGTGGCTCTCTCAGTCTGTTAATTCAGACTTCGTTCTCGACGCCTTTCGTTATCGGGACACCAGGGGAGTACCGTTTGGTACTCCCTCGGAGCTTACGCCCCGTCCCCTACCTTCTGTAGTCTGGACTTTCCTCACTGAAAAATCCTGAGGGATTTTCCAGCGTGGTTATCCGGCTTCCGTAGACGGTTTATATTATACTACAAAAGTCGCTGGAACCAAATTACCGTTGACCGTAAGGTTTGTCTACGGTATTGTATAGTTATGGCAAAGAAACTTAGTATTGGCTGGTTTTCTTTTTGCTGCAGTGAAGATTCGACAATTCTATTCACTGAGTTGCTAAATGATTATTATCAAAAGTGGAAGAAGATAGTCGATTTTAAAGTAATTCTCCCGATGCAAAGACGGGAAGAATTGGCAGATTTAGATGTTGCTTTTGTTGAAGGTGCAATCGCTTCAAGAGAACAGGAAGAGAAGTTAAAAAAGATAAGAGCCGTTTCTAAAAAATTAGTAGCAGTTGGGGCTTGTGCCGTAGTTGGACTTCCATCTGGACAGAGAAACAATTTTGATACAAAGACTCTTGATGAGATAAATTTTATACTGACGAGATTTAATTATAATGACAAGGTAAAGAAAATATCCGATTTTGTTACCGTTGATGATATAGTCCCAGGCTGTCCTATGGATGAAAGCATATTTCTACAAGTGATAAATAAATATTTGAGAGAGTTTGGTATTATTTAAAGTTAAATTCTCATAATGCACACTTTAGATTTAAATATTGGCGAAATATCAAAGATAGAAGGCAAAGCCAGTTTATCTGTCAAAATTGAAGATGGAGAAGTGAAAGAGTGTAAATTCAAAATCGATGAATTCAAAAGATTTTATACCCAAGCAATAAGGGGAAAGGATGTATTAGCACTTCCGCAGCTTACCTCAAGAATTTGTGGAACCTGCTCCAATGCTCATCTTCTTTGCGCCATAAAAGCGGTTGAGAATGCGCTAGAAATTACACCAACAGTGCAAACCGAAATACTCAGAAAGTTGTTGAACTTTGGATTAATCATTCGAGATCATGCTCTTCATCTTTATGTTTTTGTCATGCCGGACTTACTGGGAGTCGATAATATTCTAGATCTTGATGAGAATGATCCAAAACATCATCAGATTCTTGACGACACTTTCAGAGTCAAAGCTTCGGGAAATAATTTAAGCAAAGTTATAGGTGGAAGAAGCGTCCATGCACCATACCCTACGGTTGGCGGGTTTACCAAACTTCCAAATCAAAATTTATTCCCTGGCCTTATTAAAGAGCTTGAAAATACTCGCCCCGCTATTCTAAGACTGATAAAAATATTTCAAGAATGTGATTCTAATTTAGAAAGAGATACCGATTATGTGGCTTTAATAGACGATGAATTCAGCTTTTTGAAAGGATGCATCATAAAGAACGAAAATCTCACTATCACTTGTCAAGACTTCAGAAGGTATTTAGATGGAGTAGTTATACCTTATTCTCATGCAATGGGATATAAATTTATGGAGAAAATCCACATGATCGGAGCGCTGTCAAGGCTTAATCTTGCCAAAGATAGACTCAATATAAGAACAAAAGAGGATACAAATAAGGCTCTAAGACTATTTCCATCGAAAAATATTTTTCATAATAACCTGGCTCAAGCTATAGAAATTCTTCATGCTGTTGATAGTTCGGTTGATATACTTTCGAATCTATCAATTAAGGATGAAAAACCAATTCCGATTATAAGAAAGGCTGGAGTTGGCATTGGAGTGATTGAAGCACCCCGGGGTACTCTTTATTATAAATTGGCGATAGATAAAGACGGCAAGGTGATAAATGGCGATATAGTAGTACCAACCGGTCAAAATCAGGTTGGGATAGAAAGAAGTATTTATGAATATATAAAAGCAAATCTGAATAAAAATAAAGAAGAGTTAACAAATGAAATTGAACAGATTATTAGGGCTTATGATCCTTGCATGAGTTGTGCCTCTCACTTTTTAAAAGTTAATTGGTTATGAAGCGCATTAATAATCTCTTTTAAGATTACCCTCTTTTTTCCTTTTGTCGGGACACCAATAATAGTGATATCTTTTACCCTTTTTAATTTTTGCAAGATTTTAAGATTTATCAAAAGATCGAAATCATGGACGGTAACTCGAGGCGGAAAAGAAAAACTATCTAAATCATGAAATTGTGTTACTTTATCAATTCCAACAACGGCATCAATAACAGTGAGATTTTGTTTTGTATCAAACTGTAATTCTTCTGTGGGATCAAAAACTTGAAAAGAAACATCGGGACAGAATTTTTTAAGTTGAGGAAGAAGTTTAATGGGGATACTATCGGATTTTAAAAGCGGATTGCCTAAGAGATATACAATTTTTTTCATAATGTCATATCAGAATTGGCAAGTTTTATGGCAAGACCGGTGTATTTAACCAGATTTTTCAGTTGTAAAGAAGTCAATTTATCACAGACATAACCCCAGTGATAAGAAATCCAATCACCGATTTTCAGTTTTTCCAAAAGTACATCTTTTTCTCCCTGCAACATTAAATTACGTTTTATGGAGCGGCCAAAAGTTAATTTATTGCCGATAACTTGGAGATTTTGTGTGGAAACTGATATTAATTGGTGATCTATTTTATCAATTTTTCCCCAGTTGATTATGCAGGCATCCATTGTTTCAACTGTGTGGGGAATATCCAGATATCCTGTTCTTTTATAAATATTCGTAACATGAAAAGCATGATGGGGAAGTCCTCCAACAGCAAGTTTAGCCATGATTTTTTCTAACTCTTCTATTTTTATTTTTTTCCGCAGATTATCTGAAAGATATTGGGCGAATCGAATTTGGGGAATATTTTTTAAAAGATTATTACCAATCCAGTAGGCTTCAACCACACGTTTGTCAAAAGGATCACTGATTTTATTTTCCTGGGCAATTAACCTTAGATAGGGATAGAGGGTAGAGAAGTGGGTAAGAATTTCAATTGTTCCGTGATCTGCCTGCCGGCTGCCAGAATACCATTTTAAATCATTTTGCCTGTCAGGTCCGCAAAGAGATAAAGAATTTGGTGGATATGAATATCTGCTGCAAAGAGCAAGTCCTGCGAAATCCATTATATTTATTTTACGGGTCCTGCCGCTCGCGGTTCCCATACAAGTGCTCGAAACCTATATTCTGCGCGCTTGATGGGATGCCCTCGCTCGCGTCACCCGCTCTAAAATAAGAAAAGGAGGAAGATAAGTAATAAGAGCTAATCCCAGAATAGTAAAAACCAGATTAAGCAATTGCGGTTGTGGAAGTGGTAGGTGATTTATAAAGACAGCGGTGAGAACATTGGTAATCGGAGTTGCCAGGATTAATATTGAAGCAACTAAAGTTGCCGGAGCATATTTAAGCGCTTTATACCAGGTCAGAACATAACCGGTAAGCAAGAAGATACTTCCAGAAGTTGCCAGAAGTTGAGCAAAAGTTATTTTTGTCAAAAGGAATAGTTTGTTTTGGGCAAAAGCAAAGATTAGTAGGATTAAAACACCAATAGTCATTCTTCCCCAAGCAATAATCTTAGGATCGGTGTCTTTGAGAGCTATTTTGGCAATAATATTTTCGGCAGACCATAAAATTGTCGCAGATAGTATCATTATTTCTCCGAGACTGCCGGAAAACCCAGACAGTCCTCCAAGAAAAAGATTCGCCCAGGCGAGAGTCAAATAACCTATAACTTGCCAAATATTTAATTTCTCTCCCAAAAAAGGAACAGCAAAAACAGCCACCCAAAGGAAAAGAGTCTTATGCAACAGGTTAGCATTAATTGCAGAGACACTTCTTAAGCCCTCAAAAAAGAGAATAAAAGGAATGCTTCCTCCCACAATTCCTATTAAAATAAGTTTTTTCCATTGATTTATGGATAGACTATGGAGCTTTTTTCTGTTTGGAAAAGAAAGAAAGAGCATGGAAAGAACTGCTGCAACAGCGCCATTTTTGAGTATATTAAATATTAGAGGGTCAATGCCGTTGACTACTATCAATTTGTTATAAAAGATAGAAACTCCAGAGATAGAAGCGGTGATTAATGCAAAAATAACCCCTTTTTTCATGGTTTAAAATCAGCTATTTATTTAATGATTTTATCAGTCGTCTTATCTTTTGGCCTTCGATTTTCGATAATTTACCGACTGCAACATTACCGGTGACTCTTAAATAATCTCCCTCTTTGACTTTGAGTTCTTTTCCCAGTCTAACAGTTTTTCCGCCTTCAAGCAATGCAATACTTCCTTCAACTTTTTTAACTTTTAAAGGTATGGAGAAGCACATATATAAATGATACCATTTTTTTCTACCAAGATTTGTTGCTAAGATGAAGTTTTCCTATTCTAAGGCCTTTATTATCAAAATGAAAAGCAATAATAAATAGGATGGTTAATAAGAAGATTAGAATTAGCGAAATGATGGTGATATCTCTATTTAGTATTGAAGGATTTTTGGCTATCACTACCAGAGAATAAAAAAGAAAAGAAATTTGTATTGTGGTAGATATCATGTGCCAATAACCCGCAACATTCCAATTCCACGGTTTAGGCATAATCCATACTTTCCATCTTCTTACAGACATAAATATGTGAATTGCAATCATAAATATGAAACCCGCTACAATTGCAGTCAAAATATCCGTATAGAAGATTCTGGGTTTTATCTCGAGAAGAAAATTTAATGCGGTGACATTTATTAACCCGGCTATAATACCATCCATAATAATTCCCCAAATACCTACTCCCACAAAGCCCTTGCTTCTTTTCTTAAAAATTCCAAATTTTTTGATAAAAATAGCATAAGGGATTATCAAATTATTAAGACATGAAGCAAAAAGAATGATAAGAAACAAAAAGAGTTTTTCCATCATCTGTTTTAATTATATAGTTCCCAGAATTTTTTTCCATTGACTCGTTTAACTCTTTAATACTACACTTAACTCATGCTTGCCAAAGTCCTCTCCGGTGCTACCGTTGGTTTAAAAAGTATTCCGGTGACTGTTGAAGTAGACCTATCAGCCCAGTCCCTGCCTTCTTTTACTATTGTCGGTCTTCCTGATAAATCAGTTGACGAATCCAAAGAAAGAGTGAGGGCGGCTTTAAAGAATTCCGGGGCAGAGTTTCCCCAGCACAGAATTACCGTCAATCTGGCCCCGGCAGATCTTCCCAAAGAAGGTCCAGCCTATGACTTGCCGATTGCTCTTGGCATTCTTCTCGCCTCAGGACAAATTGCAGCTGATATGAAGAATTTATTGGTTTTTGGTGAATTATCACTCGACGGAACACTTCGGCACACAAATGGAATTTTACCCATGGCACTTTTAGCAAAAGAAAAAGGTTATAAGGCTGTATATCTTCCTGAGGTAAATGCCAAAGAGGCAGCAGTTGTTGCCGGTATCAGGATTTTTCCCATTTCCTCTTTAATAGCTTTGTTCCAACATTTAACCGGAAGTATGCCAATTAAATCATTCCCCCATATTCCTTTTAGTAAATTACAGCGTGAACAAATGGCTGAATTTGATCTAGCTGATGTCAAAGGTCAGGAGCAGGCAAAAAGAGCACTCGAGATCTCTGCTTCCGGAGGGCACAATTTGCATATGAAAGGAGTTCCGGGGGCTGGTAAAACTATGCTGGCCAGGGCACTTCCCGGGGTTTTACCCGATTTGACAGAAAGTGAAGCCCTGGAAGTGACTAAAATATATTCAATTACCGGTAATATTCCCGAGGGAGATTCAATTATCAGGCTTCGGCCTTTCCGGGCTCCTCATCATACCACTTCAAGAATAGGACTTATCGGAGGAGGAGCCCATCCTATGCCCGGAGAAATATCGCTGGCGCACAGAGGTGTATTATTTCTGGATGAATTTCCCGAGTTTCCTCGCCATGTCCTCGAGTCCCTACGGCAGCCGATTGAAGATGGAATAGTGACAATCTGCCGGGCTGCCGGTACCATTACTTACCCGGCAACATTTGTTCTGGTGGCAGCCAGTAACCCTTGTCCGTGCGGCTACTGGGGTGATCCGGTGAGGCGTTGTCGCTGTCTGCCTGGTCAAATTCTCCAGTATCAGAAGAGAATTTCCGGTCCGATTATGGAAAGGATTGATTTACATATAGATTTGCCGCCGGTACAGGCAGAAAAATTGACAAATGAATTTAAAAGCGAGACATCGAAAATGGTCAAAAAAAGAGTTCAGAAAGCACGCAATATCCAGACTAGACGCTATAAAAAGACACGTTTTGTCTGCAATAATGACTTAGGCACAAAGGAGATAAAAGAAATGTTTTCTGTCTCGAATGAGTGTCTGAAATTACTGCGTCAGGCCGTAACCACGCTCCATCTTTCAGCCCGGACCTATTATCGCACCATAAAAATTGCCAGAACCATAGCTGATCTTGAAGGTGTAAAAGATATTGGTCCGTCTCATATTGCCGAAGCTCTGCAATACAGGCCCAAACTGGATGCTTGACACACAGCACTTGACAAACTTTTTTTTATCATTTATGCTGTATATCACTTAGGCAGAGTAAAGATATTTTAATGAAAAACACTCTTTTAAAAATAGGGATTATAGCTTCCCCTGTGTTATTTTTTGTTCTGGCTGCTGGTCCTGTGAAAGCAGAGCCATACGGCTGGAGTCCGAGTGTTGACAATTCTTGGCAGGGGACGCCAACTTGCGGTGATGCGCAGCCCAAAGCCCCCATTCTTTATCAACCAAATCATCCGCTTCTGCCTCGAGCCACAAAGCCTGGAGAAATAAGATTAAACTGGATAGATACAGAGTCTGATGTGGCAGATCACAATGTTTATATTGGACTTTCACCCAAAAATTATATCCAGACAGCCATAAATGTCGGCAGAACCAATAACTTCACCGTTAGATTTTTAGCCAATAAGACATACTATTTTGCTGTACAAGCAAATAAAGGTTGTGCCTCAAGCATACTTTCCAACGAATGGAGTGGAAGACCGGGTGGAGGATCTACCACTGTGCTTGGTGCGGCTAGCGGTTATGTTCCGGTGACTGTAACTGCTCCTGCAATTGGGGAGCCTGTTGTTGAACCCACAGCTGAGCCAACAGAAGCTTCAGTGCAAGGTGTACAGACTGAACCAACCACATACCAGGCACCGCTATATAATCCGCCAACTTTGCCAATAAGGACGGTTACTCCAACCCCCAAACCAAGAAACTGGTTGCAAAACCTCATATTCATGCTGTTTGGCAGGTAAAACACTTCTCGCAAAATTCTCTCTCAATCGTTTATAATATAGCTTGTTATGTCGATAATAAGGCGTATTACCCAAAGCCAGTTGGTTCGCGGTAGTATTTTTGTCTTTCTTGCTAACAATGCTGCCAGTTTCGGAAATTTTTTATATAACCTCTTCATGGGCAGACTCCTGGGACCGGAAAAGTATGGAGATTTAGGAGCAATAATGTCACTTCTGGTTCTTCTTTCTGTCCCTTTGGGGATTTTGAGTCTCCTGATGGTAAAAATAGTCTCTTCATATTGGGGAAAGAAAGACTATGCGAAAGTTAAATCCTTATTGAATTATTTCACCCCCAAACTTTTTGGGATAGGAACAGTAGTTTTTCTACTGCTGTGTCTTTCGGTTCCTGCGCTTTCCGGATTTCTCCATCTCGATTCTTATCTTCCTGTTCTTATCATTGCATCATGTTTTATCTTAAGTTTTCCCAGTACCTTCAATAGGGCAACCCTTACTGGTTCTTTACAATTTCCCTATTTAGCCTTGAATGGATTTATTGAGATAGGATGCAAACTGCTGCTTTCGGTAATTTTAGTCGTACTTAATTTCGGACTGATAGGAGCTCTATTGGGACCACTGATAGGTACGGTTGCGGGTTATTTTTTATCCATTTTTGAATTAAAACTTATTTTGGGATCTGTAAAAAAAGATAATAGTATACCCGCAATTGGATTACTGTTAAAACCAACCATTCCAATATTTTTTGCTTATCTCTCTCTTATGGCTTTTTTCACAGTTGATATAATTTTAGTTCGCCATTTCTTTCCGGCAGTTGTGGCCGGCGAATATACGGCTTTATCTACTACAGGGAAAATCATCTATTATGCAATCGGTCCGATAATTGCTGTGATGTTTCCCGTGATTTCCAGCAGGGTAAGTAGCGGTATTTCTTACATTTTACCCCTCTTTGGTACATTAATTGTAACTTTGACATTATCATCTGTTGCCATATTTGTTTATTTTCTTTTTCCCAAGCTGATTATCGATATTCTTTTTGGCAGTAAATATTTAGAGGTCGTTCCCCTGATGGGTATTTTTTCTTTTTATATCACAATTTATTCCATCAATGCAGTTTTGACAAATTTCTTACTCTCTATTTCCTATTACCGTCCCATATATCCGCTCTTTTTGATCTCCCTTTCCCAGGGCGTCCTGATTTCCCTTTTTCACGGTACTTTGATTTCTGTTATTTGGATTAATATCATAACCAGTCTATTTTATCTGCTGACTATTTCTTTCTTTGTAATCAGGAAAGAATATGGTACATTTGCCAAAATTTTTATGAAAATCCTGCCCCAAGGTACTTATGGCGGATAAACTTACACACCACAAACTTTCTGTAATTGTACCGGCACATCATCAGGCAAAAACAATTGTCAGGGATATCAAAATGATAGAAAAAGTACTTACCCAAATCCGTTATCCTTATGAGATTATTATTGTTGTTGATGGTTACGGAGATGGTACCTATCGGTCAGCCAAGAAAGTTGCCTCGGGCAGTGTCAAAGTGACAGTCTACATGAAAAATCAGGGGAAAGGACATGCGGTGAGACTTGGCATGTCAAAAGCAACAGGAGATTATATAGCCTTTATCGATTCCGGCATGGAAATTGACCCAAACGGGCTTTCCATGCTTTTGGAGCATATGGAATGGTACAACGCTGACGTAATTGTTGGCTCTAAACGTCATCCCGCCTCAATTGTGGATTATCCATTGGACAGAAAAATCTTAAGCATCGGTTACCAGTATATCGTCTGGTTTTTATTTCATTTTAAAATCCGGGATACCCAGGCAGGGATAAAAATATTCAAAAGGAAAGTTCTGGAAAAGATATTACCAAGACTTCTCGTGAAGCAATATGCTTTCGATCTGGAAATGCTGGCTGTTGCCAGAAGACTTGGTTTCCATCGCATTTACGAGGCTCCGATTAAACTTTCCTATAACTTTTCTGATTTAATTCATGCTTCGACACTTTCTACAATCCGGAATATTTTGATTGACACCTTGGCTATTTTTTACCGGATTAATATCTTACATTATTATGATGATGAGAAGTGGAAGCGGGCAGATACTTCTTCGGGCACTTGAGGGATTTTGCCAGATAATAATATAGTTGACAAATAAGATGGAGAGAGTATAATCATTTTAGAAAAGGGTAAAAATGACTACTTTAATGAAACCATTATTAGTGAGAGAAGAGCTTCTCAGGCGGAAAGTGCGTATTTTTACGGTAGAAGAATTTTCCCGTATATTCCAAACCCCTTCCTATAGCACAAAATATTTCCTTGAAGAGCAGACTGATCAGGGATTATTAGTACGTCTGAAAAAAGGGTTGTATGCTCTAAAGACAGATTATCCCGCTGAAGAAGAAATTGCCAATGCTCTTTATACGCCTTCGTACATTTCCTTTGAGTATGCGCTTGCATATTACAGCGTACTTCCTGAAATGCCTTATAAAGTGACTTGCGCAACCACAAAACCTACCCGTATATTCACTGTAGCAGATATTGACTTTGCCTACTACACAATTAAAAATGGGGCATATACAGGATATTCGCTTGTTAAGACTGAATCAAAATCATTTCTAATTGCAGAACGTGAGAAAGCGCTTGTTGATTACCTTTACTTTGAAAATTTAGGCAAGCGTCCGCACAATGACCGTTTAGTCATAAAAGATATCGATAAAGCAAAATTAATCAGATATGCAAAAATCTATGGAAGAGCAGGTTTAATGAATTTAGTTAAAAGGTATCTATGATATCGGATGAAATAATTGCTGATCTGGCTGTCAAAAAACAAACGATACAACTGAATATCAGGCGTGAATATTTTCAACATCTCTTTTTATCTTATTTTTACCGGCAACCGCAGACAAAAACAATATTCTTCAAAGGCGGGACGGCTATTCGGTTCATTTACGATAGCCCCCGATTTTCCGAAGACTTGGATTTCAGTGCTGTCAATACCGGTGTAAACCAGGTTGAAGTCAGTCTTACTGATACTTTAATAGACATAGAACGGGAAGGAATTGGAGTAGAGATGACTGAGTCAAAAAAAACAACCGGTGGCTATTTAGGAATTATCCAGTTTCAATCTGCCCATCAGAAAGTTTCTATCCAACTGGAGATTTCCTTTAGGGAACAGGAAGTGAAAGGAGAAGTTTATACCATTGCTAATGATTTCGTTCCCCCATATACAGTTGTGGCTATGGTGCGGGAACAATTGATAGATGAGAAAATCAGAGCACTCCTTGTGCGCCAAAAACCAAGAGATTTTTACGACCTTTATTTTATATTACGTGCTAATCTTCTTCCGGCGAAAGAGAAAAATATCATGTCCAAAATACTTAAACTTCTTGCCCGGTCCGATATAAAGTTTAAAAAAGAGCTTGAACGGTTTCTTCCCCGTAGCCACTGGCCGCTCGTTAAAAATTTTAAATCTGCATGTGAACGGGAGTTGCGGATGTTCATATGATTCATTCTCCTCTAGTTTCCGTCATCGTCACCACTAAAAACGAAGAGAAAAATATAGACAGGTGTGTAAAGGTGATATGAGAATCGCCATTTTCAACTGGAGGGACATAAAGAATCCCAAAGCAGGCGGGGCGGAAATAGTCACCCATGAATATGCCCGCGGATGGACCAAAGCCGGACACAGGGTAGTAGTTATCTGTCCGGCATTTCCAAACTCTCCCAAAAAAGAAACTATTGGTGGAGTAGAATACAGGAGACTCGGGATAAGAACCTCCGGGAATTACCTTCTTATTCACATCTTGGCTTTTTTCTATTATCAGAGATGCCTGAAGGGGAAAATAGATTTAGTTGTCGATCAGATACATGGAATCCCTTTTTTTACCCCTCTTTATATCAAAGAGAAAAAACTTGCTTTCATATGCGAGGTGGCAGACAGGATCTGGTTTGATATGTACCCTTTTGTTATCGCTTGGGTGGGCAAAGCAATTGAGAATGCTTATTTCCAACTATACAAAAACACCCGGTTTTTGACTATATCCAAATCTACAAGAGACGATCTTATAAGAAAAGGCATAAAAACCCCGAATATTACGGTTATTTATCCGGGCATAAAAATGAAAAACAGTAAAATATACCCAAAAGGAAAAATCCCGACACTTATATACCTAAACCGGATATGCAGGATGAAAAACCTGAAAGACGCGATAATAGCTTACAAATATGTTTCGGAAAAAATGGGTAATGCCAGGTTTTGGATTGTAGGACAAGTCAGCGACAGAAAATATTATCTGGAATGCCGGAAACTTGTTAGTGACTTGAATCTTAGGGGAGTGAAATTTTTCGGTTATGTCAGCGAAGCCCAAAAAATAGAACTATTATCCAAAGCTCATGTTTTGGTGCATACTTCAGTGAAAGAAGGGTGGGGGATGAATATTTTGGAGGCAAACAGCTGCGGAACTCCCAGCGTAGGGTATAATGTTCACGGTTTGAGGGAGACAATAAAAGACGGGATTACTGGACTTATTACAGAAAAAAATAACCCAAAAGAGCTGGCTGAAATAACATATAATTTACTTAAGGATAAGTCCAAATATAAAGATATGATCGATCAGGGTAAAAAATGGGCTGGCAGCTTTTCTTGGGAAAAAGCTGTTAAAAAAAGTCTTAATCATATTAAAACTTTACAAACTTTATAGACTATATGAACTTTAAAACTATTATATGAGCCATAACCCTTTAGTATCCGTAATAATACCTACCAGAAACTCAGCTGGAACGCTCAAAAAGTGTTTGCAGTCAATAAAAAATCAGACTTATAAAAACATTGAGATTATTGTTGTGGATAATCATTCAACTGACGAGACTAAAGCGATTGCTCGTAGATATACATCAAAAATCTATAATAAAGGACCAGAACGAAGCGCCCAGAGGAATTTTGGAGCAAAAAAAAGCAAGGGGGAATATCTTCTTTTTATTGATTCTGATATGGAATTGAATAGGAAGGTAATTGAAGAATGCGTAAGAAAAATACAAGACAGAAAAGCAGCAGCGATAATAATTCCTGAAGAATCTTTTGGGGAAAGTTTTTGGGCGCAGTGTAAAAAATTGGAAAAAAGTTTTTATCTCGGAGTCGAATGGATCGAAGCAGCCAGATTTTTTGATAGAGAAATATTTTTTGATGTAGGTAGATATAACGAAAAAATGTTTGGAGGAGAAGATTTTGATTTACACCAAAAAGTTAGAGAAAAATATGGAAATAACCGTATAAGCCGGATAGAAGAATACATATATCATAATGAAGGAAACTTAACCTTGCAACAGACAATCAGGAAAAAGTCCTACTACGCTATAGCTTTGAATTTATATAAATCAGTTGGGATTAATGCAGAATATTTTCAAAAGCAGGCGAGTCTATCTACCAGATATAAATTATTTTTTTCTAACCCGAAAAAATTATTCCGCAATCCCATTCTCGGGTTGGGGATGTTATTCATGAAAACCTGTGAGTTTGGATTTGCTGGGTTTAAATATTATTTCATAGGAAAACAGTCGCAGATTGATTCAAAACTAGAAGGTGAAATACCTGCTAAAAGGTTGCCAAATATAAGCTTTGTGATTCCGGTATACAATGCGGAAAAGTATCTAAAACTTTGCCTCAATTCAATACAAATGCAGGAATATCCAAAAAATAAAATAGAAATAATAATAGTTGATGGTGGATCGACAGATAAAACGTTACAAATTGCAGAAAAATACAAAACAAAAATACTAAATAACCCGAAGAGAATCGCAGAATATGGCAAAGCGATAGGGATAAAAGCATCGAGAGGAGAATATTTTATTCTGCTAGACAGTGATAATGAAATTGTTGAAAAAGATTGGTTGAAAAAAATGATAATACCTATTATCGAGAATCCCGAACTTTTCGGTGTGGAAAGCCCACTGTCTTATGATAGAAAATTATCAAGCTTAAACAGGTATTTTGCCCGGATACGTATAGCCGATCCTCTAGCGAAATATCTTGTTTCGAAGCCGGATAAAATTATTTATAAAGATAGATATGAAATACTTGAATTTAAGAAGAATGCGGCTTTAGTGACAGGAGCCAATGGGTTCTTATGGAATAAGAAGATAGTGGTGGAAAAAGGCGGCTGGAAGGATAAATTTGAAGAGGCAAACTATGCGACCTACATCCATAATAAAAGTAATGCAAATTATGCCGTACCTTACAGTGCCTCGGTCAGGCATTATTACTGTCAAAACATTGGTGAATATATCCAGAAACGGAAAAAGACGGCAGATAAGTTTATCCAAAGATGGAGAAAAAAAGAATTTATCTGGTTGAAACAGGTAAATCCGGTACAAATTGCACTTGTATTAATTTATTTGGGTACATTAATTGGCCCTTTTATCGAATCGGTTTATAATTCGATAAAACATAAGACAACCGATTATCTTTGGCATCTGGTTATTAGCAGTATTACAGTAATTATTTATAGCCTGTTATTTTTAAGAGAAAAATATGTTTAAAAAATATCTTGAATATCTTTATAAAAGAACTGTTGAGCTGAATGAGAAAAATATAATATCACAGTTAGAAATAAATCCAGAAGCAAAGTATCTGGACTTGGGTTGTAATGATGGACTAGAAACAATAAAAAGAGCAAGAGTTATACAGCCAAAAGATATCTATGGAATTGAGATAATCCGGAAACAGGCTAAAAAAGCAGAAAAAAGAGATATAAATGTTTGGATCGGAGATTTAAACAAGAAATGGGAATACCCGAATAACTATTTTGATGTAATTACTGCAAATCAGGTGATCGAACATGTTTCAGATATTGACCATTTTATAACAGAAATAAAACGAGTATTGAAAAAAGGCGGATATGCCATAATAAGTACTGAAAACGGGAGCAGTTGGCATAATATATTTGCTAGTATTATGGGTTGGCAAATATTTTCTTTAACAAATATATGTTTTAAACAAGGCGGAATAGGAAATCCTTTAGGTTTACACCGTTCGGGAAAAATATCACGATCCATTTCTTCTTTGACTCATAAAACAATATTCAATTACTGCGGATTAAAAGAAACCCTTGAAGTATATGATTTCCGGGTTGTTTCTTATCTGGGAAGCGGATATCACCCCTTTTTTCCAAACTTAGGAAAATTCGATGCTAGACATGCACACTATCTATCTATAAAGGGGATTAAAAAATAAAGCCCCGGCAATAATTTCTAAGAGGTAAATTAGGGAAAATTAGAGAAAATCATAAGGATAACAAATGAAAAGAATTTCTAAATGTAAGTATATAATCGCAACACATTACTGTGTATATGGAGCAGCACATGCACTTAGAGAATTTCTAATTCAAAATAAATCAAATAGAGTATTGTTTATCGCTCATCCTTTGAATACTGGAAATGAAAAATCCTACATTGAAGTAATTGACAATGGAACAATACAATCCAAGAATATTTCTAGCATAAGAACACGCTTCCCGATAGCTAATTACCTTATAGAAATACTCCTAACATTAATATGGGTATTAGCAAAAAGAAGAAAATATCATTTATTTATTGGTGTCGATAATTTGAATACTTTAACAGGTTTAGTGTTGAGATTTCTCGGAAGAGTAAAAAAGGTTATTTACTATACAATAGATTATTCTCCCCAGCGTTTTCAGAATAAAATATTAAATTATCTTTACCATAAGATTGATTATATATGTGTAAAACATGCTGATGTTATATGGAATGTGTCACCGCGAATTGCTAAAGGACGGGAAAAAATAAAAGGGATTAATTATCTGGATAAACAGAAAGTTGTGTCTATTGGTATTTGGCCTGATCGGGTAAAAATTACTCCTTTTAAAAAAAGAAAACAACATCAGCTTGTGTTCCTAGGACATCTTTTAGAAAAACAGGGAGTTCAATTGGTTATTGATGCAATACCAAATATTATCAAAAAAATACCGGATTTTCATTTCTTGATAATTGGTGGAGGAGAGTATGAATCTATATTAAAGAATCAAGTTAAAAAATTGAAGTTGAATAAATATGTAACCTTCACAGGATGGATTAAAGACAGGCAAAAACTAGATAAAATTTTATCAGAAAGCGTATGTGCTATCGCTCCTTATTCTCCCAACAATGCAGGATTCTCTTATTATGCGGATCCTACGAAAATCAAAGATTATCTGTCAGCAGGTTTACCTGTAATAATGACAAATGTATCTCATAATGCTTATGAAATTCAAAAAAATAAATGTGGAATAGTTGTTCCTTATGAAAAAACTAAGATAGCCAGTGCAATTATTAAATTACTGAGTAATAAAGAATTATTAATAGAATACAGAAGAAATGCTTTAAAATATATTAAGAAGTATGATTGGAATAGAATTTTTGATAAAGCTTTTAGGGAATTATGAAAATAAATACAGGTAACCAGTATAAAGACGATATTTTTAACAAACTAAATTTTCTATTTGCCAAAGGAAAAAAAATACTGGATGTAGGTTGCGGGGATGGTTGCGATGCGAAAATATTTATTAATGAGTTTAAGTTAAAAACATTCGCTCTTGATATATTTAAGCATATAAACATTTGTAAAATAAAAGGACTAGTGTTTAAAAAAGGAACCATATTAAAAATACCATTTCATACCAATTATTTTGATTATGTTTTTACTCATGATGTTCTTCATCACATTGATGAAAAAAATCAAAGTTACCAAATACATGTCAAGGCATTAGAAGAATTAAAAAGGGTATGTGAAAAGGGTGGAACGATAATAATAATTGAGGCAAACAGATTCAATCCTCTTTTTTATCCTCACATGGTTTTGATGCACAAACATAATCATTTTAGGCAATCCTATTTAAAAAAATTGATTAACAAAATTTTTCCTCGCGCACGGTTTAAATATTTTGAGGCACATTATTACCCTTCTTTTTTTTTGGGAATATTCAGGATATATGAATATTTTATGGAAAATATTCCGTTATTAAAATCATTTTTAGCATACAATGTCGCAATAATCGAAAATGATAAATAAGTATTTTCTTAAATACCTTTGCTGCCCGAAGTGTAAAAAAAATCTAAAATTAGTTAAGAGCGTTTTCTGCTGTAATGGATGTAATAAAAAATATAATATAGTGCAGGATATACCCATTTTTCTGGACTCTGAAGACTTATCTGATCATCAGAAGCACCAGATAGAGTATTTTAAAAAAGAAAGTGAAGAAAGAGGTGCTTATAAGCTGGAAGAATGGCAAAAAAGTTATATCAGGCGTTTTGATGAGAATTTCAATATAAATAAAAATGATATTCTTGTAGATATTGGAGCAGGATCAGGTTATATAGCTGTTGAAATGGCAAAAAGAGGAGCATATGTAATCGCATGTGATCTTACTTTCGCATCATTATTAAAACTAAACAAGACTGTTAGCAATCTTAAAATAAGAAATAAAGTACTACTAATATGTTGTGACGCACAATACTTGTCTATTAAAAGTAAGATTGTAGATTTTATTACATCGAATGCTGTACTAGAACATCTATCAAAAGAAAAAGAAGCAATAAGAGAAATTGATAGAGTATCTAGAAAAGATACAGGACTTATGATTACAGTACCTTTAAAATATAAATATCTTCACCCATTATTTATGCTAATTAATTATATACATGATAAGAGAATTGGGCACTTGAGAAGATATGACAAAGATGAGATAAAACAAAAGTTCCAAAACTGGGAGGAGATAAGTTGTTACTATACAGGTCATATGATAAAAGTGATAAAAGTTATGACGAATAGATTTGTAAAATTGTTTAATGAAAAGGATATAGAGAAAAAAGATAATAAAAAAGAAAATATTCGCTCAGGTTCTAGTAACATTTGTATGTTTTTTCGGAAAAAAGCTTCTATCTAGCATATTGTATTACCCATAATTATGCATAATAAAAAAACTGAAATATTGGGAATAATAAATGGATATCCTTCATCAAAATTTAAAGGACGCCTAAGTGGCGGTACCACCCATTTTATACAATTAATAAAAACTTTATCCAGGAATCGTTTAAATAGAACCACAGTATGTTTATCCTTTAATTCTTTTGAACACTATTTTGGAAAAAATATTAATATAATTTCTTTGAGAGACGGTATTTCTGACTTATTTACAAATACACAGATAAAAACAATATTTCTTATAGTTGTTTATCTATATCGGGTTCTATTGGCATTTTTTCAATTACATGGGAAAAAATTTGATATTGTTATTGCTTCATCTCATTTTTTCTATGATACATTTCCTTGTTTATTTATCAAAAATAGGAAAGCTACAGTTGTATATATCTATCATCTTATTTCCGAACAAGATAGATCTGGATTAACATCTCAACTATCTAAACTCTTTGAGAAAATATCATTATATTTAATCAAAAGATATAAATTTATCGTTATAACAGATTCACCTTTGGTAACTGAACAATTAATCCTTAAATACAAGTTTAATCATGAAAGAGTTTATACGTCTAAAAACGGAATAAAGTTAGAAAAAATTTCCTTTGTTAAAGGAGGTAATAATAAATATGATCTTGTATATTGTGGAAGACTTACAAAATCTAAAGGGATCTATGATCTAATTGAAATTGTTGAAAAGTTAAAAGAAGATTATCCTAAAATAAAATCAGTTGTAATGGGATCAGGTTATGATTACGAAGTACAAAATATTCAAAACCAGATAAGGAACAAGAGACTTCAAGCAAATATCATATTAAGAGGATTTATTTTTGGAACAAAAAAATACCAAATCATAAAAAATAGCACAGTTTTTGCTTTTCCCTCGCATGAAGAAGGATGGGGAATTGTAATTGGAGAAGCATTGGCTTGTGGCATTCCTGTGGTGGTTTACAGGCTTCCGGAAATCGTCGGCATTTGGAAAGATAAAGTGGCGTGGGTGGATTGTTTTAATATAAATCAATTTGTTAATACTGTGAAAAGCCTTCTTGAAAATCCTCAAAAAAGGAAAAGTATGATTAAAAGAGGCTATGAAAATATTAAGGATTTGGACTGGAAAATAGTTCTTGATAAAGAGATTAATTATATTAATAAGTGTGTAAAGAATGAAATATAATAAGTTTTATTCTACATACATCTCTCTTCAACAGATTGTAGAGAATTATCAGAAATCCCAAAAAAAGTTTAGTAATAATTACTATATAAAAGGATTTTACAGGTTTTGTCAAAATAAGATCCTGCTTTATATCAACTATGTGAACATTAGTTTGATAGAAAGATTTTTGGGAGAACTGGTTTCCAGAAAAGTAAATATACTGGATTTTGGGTGTGGTATAGGAGACAAATCTATAATTCTTAAGGAAATTTTTAGGAAAGCGAATATTACGGCTCTAGAGACAAAAGTAAACGATGATCATTATGCAGTTGACCATCAACCGTATAAAGCTTATCAAAATATATACCCGATATTAAAAAGAAAATATTCTATTAATTTTAAGCTTTATGATGGGAAAATAATAGATGCACAGGATAATTATTTTGACATAATATTACTTTATGCCGTTATTGAACATATACACCCTGAAAAGAGGCGAGATATAATTAATTCATTAAGTAACAAGCTTAAAAAAGGTGGATATTTAGTAATTACAAGATGTCCGAGTTATTACTCTCTGACAGAATTTGTAGCTAGACACCTAGGATTAACAACTCATGAATGGTTACTCAAAAAAAATGAATTGATAGGTTTATTTGATAAAAAGAAATTTGAAATAGTTACCGTCAAAAAATTATCATATATTCCGTCACAACCGGAAATAATTACTAATAATTTTAGTACAATATTAATTACATTAGATAAAATCTTACAAGCAATAAGATGGCCGTTTGCTTCCGAGTTTTTTTTGACAGCAAGGAAAAATGAATATTAATCCACAAAATAAAACCGTCATTTCTGGTGAAATAAACCGGAAGAAACTACCTGGTTATTTAGTTTTTTTTATTTTTGCTCTTGTTTATGGCTTGCTGTTGATCCGCGCCATAAAAGGAATGGGTGTCTATTGGGATTGGTCGTTTCCTTATTTTAGTGAAGACATGCCAAGGTTTTTTTCTAAAGCATACATGAGCTGGTCTGATTACTCTTTAGGATTTCCTTTGCAGCTCCCCTCAGATTATTATTTGAGGTTAATCGTTTCTTTATTTAGATTATCTCCCGAAATATTCGTTTATTTTTATTACGTTTTACTATTTTCTCTTCTTTCATTTATTTGTTTTAATTATTTCAATAAAACTACTTCATATATCAAGTCATTTCTATTATCTCTTGTAATAATTTTAAATCCGATAGTTTTTTATAGTATTCTTGCGGGATATTACCTGCAAAATACTTCTTATCTGCTTTTGGTAGTTTTACTTATCTATTTAACGAAATATTATAAAACAAGAATAAGGGATGCAATCTTTGTTGGTTTAATTTTGGCTTTTATTGGCTTTCAGATACAATTTTATATTTTGGGCTTTCTTATATATTTTATTTTTCTATTATTTTATTTAAAAAAAATCAAAATAAATCAAATTATTTTACCTATTGCCGTCTCTTTATTGGTAAATATATTTTGGTTATTTAACTATCTTTCTGTCAATAGTATTGCTGTGACTCTTCAACAACTAAATAGACCATCGGTTTATTCTCTTTCTGCTATACTAAATTTGTTTCAATTAAACTTTCCTGGCTCAACTTTATTAAATCTGGTTTATAATCCCTATGTTTTTATTTATAGTATATTTTTACTGGTATTTTTAATAATACATTTATTGATTAGTCATCTAAATAAAGTAGGTATCTTTCTTTTATTTTGCTTAATTTTGTTTATTATTTTAGGTACAGGAATTTTCCATAACATTCAGATTTGGCCCATTAGCATTTTTTATCCGGCTGTTCGTGATATAGGGCATTTTTCACCAGTTATATTCGGATTGTTGATATTATTTCTTGGGTCTATAAAATCGGAAAATAGGTACATAAATCTAGCGTTTAATATCTACTTATCCATTTTTATTATTATAAATTTATATTATTTCTTAACATACCTGCCCTATTTCGATTATTCCTTTTTAAGATCTAAGTTTTTACCGTACAAAACTATATTAAAACATGACCAGACAATATATCGAGTAGTAGATTATCCGTTCTGGGAAAATTATAACTATTTTGATGTCCCAACAAAAATAACCAGTGGTGGGTTTCCATTAAATAATAATGGGAGAAATAATTTTATGAATAGTTCAGGACATGATTTTACCCAAACCTCAGACCCGTCAAAATTACAAGATGATGTCCGGTATAAATTTCTGGAAAGTAAAAATCTGGATTTACTGAAATTCTATAATGTTCGCTATATATTTGATTTTTCCCATATATATCAGTCTCAATCTGAGTATTATTGGCGGAAGGAGTGGTACTTTAGTGATTTGAAAAATATAAAAAATGACAGTAAATTCCTGGAAGAAATAATCAACACAAATCCTGGCAAGACAAAAAAAATTACGGATCATATTATTGAAATAGTTGATTATTTACCCAGAGTCACTATCAGCAATGGTTATTTTCTTAAAAAAAACCCAACAAAAATAAAAATATTTATTTCAAATATTTCTAAGGTTGAAAAGTTAGATTTTCTCGAGTCATTTCATCAAGGGTGGAAACTGTACTTACAAAAAAAACCAAATAGGTCATGGTGTAAGGATGGAAAATACTTTGATCAGGTAAAGATGACAGAGTGTGAACACACATACTCCTTTTTTGAGGGAGAAGAATTCTCATATTTATGGGAAAAGCCGATTTTCGACAACACACACAAAAAAGCATATGAATATACCAACAGTTGGGAGATTGACGCTGATTATATCAAGAAAAATTTTTCAAAAGAGTATTATAAAGAAAACCCTGATGGTTCAATCGACGTGGAATTTATCCTTTATTTCAAACCCCAGTCATATTTTTATCTGGGTCTTGGAATTTCCGGAGTGACTTTGTTGGGATGTGTAGGGTATCTTATTTATGACTGGAGAAAAAGAAAGTCTCCAATAACCCACAATTTTCATGCCTATTGACAAAAACTCTTGTTATATTATTCTGTACATAAATGTACAAGATAAATGAACTTCTCAAGCAGGATCAGAAACTCTTTCATACCAATGATTTAGCTGTTATCTGGAGCATCCAAAACCGCAATACTCTCTATACTACCATAAAAAGGTATATAAAACGCGGAATATTAATTTCTATCTACAAGGGTTTGTATTCAACAGTAAGTATAGATAAAATCGATCCGTTACAACTTGGAGTTGCAATAATACATTCTTACACATATGTAACTACTGAAACTATTCTTACTTACGAAGGAGTAATATCCCAAACTATATACGCTTATACTTATGTTTCGGAAAAATCTCAAAAGTTGACTATTAATGATCAAAAATATCTTTTCAGGAAACTGAAGAAGGAATTTCTTTACAGAAATACAGGAATTGAAGAAAAAAATAAGGTGTATACGGCTTCACTTGAAAGAGCTGTTGCAGATATGCTTTATTTCAATCCAAAATATCACTTTGATGTGCCGGGTAAGATTGATTGGGAGAGGGTAAAATTCATACAAAAGGAAGTAGGTTATTTATGATCGAGCTAAGAAGAGAAGACGCATTTAATAAAGCTCAATTATTGAGACTTCTGATAGAGATAGTTGATAACAAGTCGTTATCCCAATCATTATATTTCAAAGGGGGAAGTTGTGCGGCATTATTGGGATATTTAGATCGTTTCTCAGTTGATTTAGATTTTGATTTGAAAAGTCTGAAAAAGGAAGATCAAATAAGAAGTGAATTTCAAAAAATATTCCAAAAGCTAAATCTTATAGTAGATAAAGAAAATCCAAAAGTATTAGAATATCTGCTAAAATACCAAAGCGGGAAAAATCAAAGAAATTCTATTAAATTAATCTCTCTATATCAACAATTTATAAATAATACTTATACCCCCCAATACATAAAAGAAATAGATAGAATTATCAATTGTCAGACAATCGAGACAATGTTTGCCCACAAAATGGTTGCTTTAATTGACCGGTTTGATAAGTATAAGGCTATTGCCGGACGAGACGTCTATGACATCCATTATTTTTTTCTTCATGGATATTCGTATAACCGAGCTCTAATTGAAGAAAGAACAGGAATGAAGTTGAAGGAATTTTTGGAAAATCTGATTAAATTTATTGAAGATCGTGTAACCTTAACAATCGTCAGTCAGGATCTTAATACGCTTCTTCCTTATGACAAGTTTGAGGCAGTTAGAAAGATTTTGATAAGCGAAACCCTGATGTTTTTACGAAACGAGCTTGAAAAAATTTAAAGTATCGGAATTTAATTGTTATAATAGAAGAAAGTATGGAGAAAGAACATAAGAGAGACGGATTTGCCCGATTGGGATCGGGCTTGGATTCTGATGGATCGGGTAGTATAATAAGATCACCTAATCACAAAATGGAGCTTTCCAAAGGGACTTTGATCTCTATTTTTATTATTGTCTTAACCGTTGCTATCGGCGGTTTCCTGCTTTATACCAAGAAAGACACTCTTTTTAATAAAAAAGACACTGCAACTACTCCTCTTTCCTCCGTCCAACTTAAATTCACTGAAAAAAATTTCAAACTTGATTATTCTTCTTTAAGCAGCGATTTTGTTTACAACATTGCCAATTTTGAGAAAAATGAAGATTGGCAGGGAGAGCATGAATTGAATGATGTCATTTTTTGGCAGGGAGGCTCTTCCATGGTTTTGGAATCAAAAGACAATGTCAAGACGGAAAGTTATCTTGCCAAAAAAATAGACCTTTCCAAATATCAGATCTTCAAAATAGCTGTTTATCTTCAGACGGATCCTCAAGATTTAGAATCAGTTAAGCTTTATTTCGCCAACAAAGATAAGACCGCTTATTTTACTTATCCAATAACTAATCTTACCAAGGGGTGGAATTTTCTCGATATACCTAAAATGAAATTTTCTTCGGTGAATGCGACTAAAGAAAATCTTATGAACACAACACCCAAAATCACCTCTGCTGCCCCATCTTACTTATTAAACTGGGATAAGATTGAAAGAGTAGGCGCGGAGGTAACTTCCCGTCCCAATTCCACCACCACTGTCAATTTTGATGATCTGAAAGCTTTGGAATCTGAGGATTATCTGGATGATTGGCTGACGGTAAATCCTCTCTTTTTGGATTTGGTAAAATCTGCAGATGACAAGATAGTTATTCAGGCAAGATCGACAGCTCTAATTAAAAAAATAAGCGGTGTTTCCACTTTTACTTTTAAAGCAAAACTTCTGCCTTTGAAACCAAGCGCAAGGAGCGGCTTTTTTATCCGCGGCGATTACAGAACAAACTATGGTTATTATTTCTTAGTTGATGGGATAAACGGAAACAGGTGGCAGGTATTTAAAATCGGTCTGGTAGACGGAGTAACTGCTACCACAATGCTTAAAAACGGAGTTATCAATAATTTTATGGTGGAGCAAGATAAACCGCTGTGGTTAAAAGCCGAAGCAAAAGGCGACAATATGAAATTCTATCTTTCTACAGATAATAAGTCATTTACAAAACTGGGTGAAATCAATGATTCAGATATAAAGGAAGGTGGAGTAGGAATTACTGTTTTTGACGGCGGCGCAACTCTATTTGATGAGATGGAGTTTAGTCAATAAATGGTAAAATAGAGAAGTGAAAGAACTTTCTCCTGCCAAGGTTGCTGTCGTCAGTTTTCTCTTTCTTGTTGTTTTATATCTTACCGGTGGAGTCGATCTGGCTTTGGCTTCTGTTTTGGTTTCTGCAGTTTTAATCTTTCAGCTTCCCTCAGTCTGGCTTTTTCTTCTCTCTTTCTCCTCTTTTGCCCTTTATCTTATTTTCATTTTTCTTAATCTTAAGCTTGATTTTATTTTTGATCTGACCATTTCTTCCTATATTCTTTTTGCCGCCGGTATTATCCTTTATTTTCTTCAGGGAAAAAGAAAGAATTGGGAGTTGATTTTTCCATTTAAGCAAAAAATCGATATCACACAGAGTGATTTAATTAAGATTGGAGGAATTTTGCTTTTTGTTTTCCTGATTTATCCTCTTACTAACGTATATCTGGCGGCAATTATTGGTTATATTACCTTCTTAATAGTATTCCGAAAATCAGACGGACGATATGCTTTCTCAGTTGCTCTTTTTTTTCTAATTCTTTGCCCCTTTTTACTTATTGCCAAGAAAGACAAGATCGCCGAAACAGCCGCCATTTTTACCTATTATTTTTTGGTTATTGGTACGGTACAGGAGATTATAAACCTGATAAGAAACCCGCAGGAATATGAAAAAGAAGAGGTTGTTGAGGGAGGAAAAGACCAAATAAATGTGTCCCGCCAAAGCGAAAGAATAAGATTATTGAATATGCAGCCGCAGCCAAAAGCAACGCAACTGCCGAAAATTATTCTTGTGGGAGTGTTTTTAGTATCTGCCAGTCTGATATTTTATTTGGCTTTTAACTTCTTGTTTAAAAAACCTGTTATTACTTCACCAATTAAGACTTTGCCAAAAGTTACGCCAACAACTGTAATTTCAACTCCGGTTCCCACATCTTCCTCCTCTGAGTTGAAAATGAGAATACAAAACGGCACTTTAATTCCTGGTTTAGCAGCATCAGCAGAAGCAAGACTTAAGACAGTCGGATTTAAGGATATTGAAATTGGCAATGCCGACAGGAAGGACTATAAAAATTGGGAAATTATAATGAAAAAAACAGACGAAAAACTGGTAGAATTATTAAAGCAGGCTTTGGGACTGACGCAGTTGACTGCCAGGCAGGCAACAGAAGGAGCCAGGTTTGATGTAGAATTGATTATAGGCAGTAAACAATGAAACAATTAAATAATATTATTCCTGTTCTATTTTTTTTAATATTGGCTCTCATTTTAGTTGCGCCCCTTTTTCCTCCCGGCTATATACTGACTCTGGATCAGGTGCTGACAGCAAAAATACAATCCCCGAACATTACCTCCGCAAGCTTTTTATTTAACGGACTAATGTATCTTTTTAATATATTTCTTCCTTCTTACTTACTGCAAAAAGTGATACTGATGGCTATTTTTTTCTTTTCAGGTTGGGGTATGTACCGGCTGATTCCCCAAAAGTATGGAGAGGCTCGACTTTTTGGAGGAATTTTCTATGCGATTAATCCTTTTGTCTATGAAAGAGTGATGGCCGGACAATGGAATCTTCTTTTAGGTTACAGTCTTCTACCATTTTTTGTTGTTGCGGTTTTGGATTTTTTTAATAACCCTGATAAAAATAATGCTATAAAATTAGCCGTCTTTACAACCGTTATAACCAGTATTGTAATTCATTTTTCGTTGATACTTGCTTGCTTTTTCCTAATCTACGGATTTATTTTTATTTTATTTCATCAGGGGAAAATCTACTCTTTGACAGAGTATTTTTTGCTATTTGCAGGATTAGTCTTTCTATTTAATATCAACTGGATACTGCCGACATTTTTAGGCAAATCAGGTTTAAGCGAGACAATCGGTACCTTCACCCCTAATGATCTGATTGCCTTTCAGAGCGTAGAGGATAAACGTTTTGGTTTAGTGTTTAATCTTCTCTCCGGTTATGGTTTTTGGCCAGAGGTCTATAAATATTTTGTTATTCCTAAAGATATTATTTTTTTCTGGCCGCTTCTTTCCGTTTCATTTATTCTCTTGTCTTCTTATGGAGTTATTAAAATACTCAAGGAGAAGGAAAATTCACTGCTGTTTTTACTAGCTACTCTGGTTGTTTTATTTTTGCTTTCTCTTGATTTTGCCGGAGGCATAGCTTTGAAATCTTTTGCCAATACCATCTTTTCTCTTTATGATAAATTTCCTTTTCTTTATGGATTTCGTGAGCCGCAGAAACTGGTAGGAGTTCTGATGTTTTGTTATGCCATTTTTGGCAGTATCGGGTTATCGTTTTTAGTTACAAAAGTAAAAAAGAGTCTTCTATCCGCCCTGATTTTGATTGCTTTTTTTATATCGCCTTTTGTCTATACCCCAACAGTTCTGGGAGGATTTTGGGGACAGCTCAAGCCGGTATTTTATCCCTCTTCCTGGACAAGAGCGAATCAAATCTTAAACAGCGATCGGGATAAATACCTGACTCTTTTCTTCCCCTGGCATCAGTATATGAAGTTTAATTTCAACAATGGAAGAATTGTGGCAAATCCCGCGCCAAATTTTTTTGACAAAACCATTCTTTCCTCGCAAAATTATGAAACTATTCCTCTTTATAGTCATGATACCCGATTGGAAGCACTTCATGTTGAAGGGCTTCTTCGGATAGAGAAGGAAGGGGTTAATCTCTTGGGGGAAAAAGTTGAGGAAAAATTTCCCTGGGGGGAGTCTCTGTCTCCTATAAATGTGAAATATATTATTTTATCCAAAGATGATGATTGGCAGTCTTATAAATTCTTAAATAATTCTTCAGACTTGGAGAATATTTTTGAGACTGATGAGATTATTCTTTATAAAAACTTAAAGTGGGGAATGGAAGTGGGACCGGAAGAGAATAGTCCAAACTAAATATAGTCGAAGATTCACACCGATGTGATAAAATTATACGACTATATGACTAGAATCAAGTTTGGAGATGTTCTGGAAACAGTAATTACCCGTAAGGAATTCCCCCTGTCAAAAGCCCGTCAAGTGCTTAAAAACGAGACAGTAGCAGTTATCGGTTATGGTGTACAAGGACAAGCACAAGCCCTAAATCTTTCCGAGAATAAAATAAAAGTTATTGTTGGACAAAGGAAATATTCTTCTTCTTGGGATAAAGCGATTGCTGACGGATGGAAGGAGGGGAGAAACCTTTTTTCAATAGATGAAGCTGCTAAACGGGGAACAATTATTGCTTATCTTTTGTCTGATGCGGGACAAGCAGCCTGCTGGCCGATTTTAAAGAAACATCTTTCTTTTGGTAAAGCTCTTTATCTGGCACACGGATTTGGAATTGTCTATCAAAAACAGACTAAGATTATACCGCCAAAAGATATTGATGTGATTATGGTTGCACCTTATGATCTGGGCAGGCTCATGAGACAGAAGTTTGTCAGAGGCAGTTTGATAAGCAGCAGCTTTGCTGTCAATAAAGATTTTACCGGAAGGGCAAAAGAGCGAGTTTTGGCACTGGGTATTGCTGTTGGCTGTGGAGTTCTTTTTAAGACTACATTCAAAAACGAAGTCTATAGCGATCTTACCGGTGAAAGGGGAGTACTGCTTGGTGCACTTGCCGCAGTAATGGAAGCACAATATAATGAATTGCGCAAAAGAGGACATAACCCAAGTGAAGCTTTTTACACAACAGTTGAAGAGCTGACTCAAAATATTATACAGTTGGTTGCTGAGAACGGCATGGACTGGATGTATACCAATTGTTCAACGACAGCCCAAAGAGGTGCTTTGGATTGGAAAGATAAGTTTAAAAGAGCAGTTGAGCCAGTATTTAAGGATCTTTATGAGATGGTAAGAAATGGGAGCGAAACTGCCCGAGTTCTTGCTACAAACTCTAGGAAAGATTATAAAGAACAACTCGAGAAGGAATTGAGTGAAATGAGAAATTCAGAAATGTGGCGAGTCGGTAAAATAGTAAGATCGTTTAGAACAAAGAAAATTATAAATGATTATGTCTGAACCAAAATCTTTCCCATTTGCTTTTTTTGAAGGCAAAATTGTACCAACAGAACTTGCCAGAGTGAATATTATGACCAATGCACTCCAATACGGCAATGCTATTTTTAGTGGTATTAGGGGATATGTTTCACCAGACAAGAAGCATCTAAATATTTTTCGCTTAGCTGATAATTATAAGAGATTTTTAAATGCTTTAAAAATTATTAACAAATCTATTCGTTATAATCAAAGGAAACTAATGGAAATAACTATCAAGCTTGCCATGAAGAATCAACCCAAAACAGATTGTTATTTCCGCCCCTTTGCATATGCTAAAAATTATGAAATGTGGCCCGATTTGAGCCATCTTGATTTTGATTTTGCTCTTTACATGATGCCTCTTGGAGAATATTTACCAATTTATAAAGGTTTAAAACTTATAATTTCCAACTGGGTAAGAATAGCTGACAATATAATTCCTTCACGAGCTAAAATTAGTGGTGGATATATAAATTCATCTCTTGCCAAAGGAGATGCGGTGCGGCTTGGTTTTGATGATGCACTGATGTTGTCAACAGATGGTCATGTAGCAGAAGGAAGCGGATCTAATTTTTTTATAGTCAGAGATGGTACATTAATTACCCCAGCAAAATATTCTGAAGTTTTAGAAGGAATTACCAGGGGAACAATACTTGAAATAGCCAGAGAATTGAAGATTCCCACCGAAGAACGTCCGGTTGACAGATCGGAAGTTTATATTGCTGATGAGGCTTTCTTTTCCGGAACAGGAGCTCAGATAGCATGGATTACAGAAATTGATGGCCGTATTATTGGTGATGGGAAAAGAGGCTTAGTTACAGCAAAAATCCAGAAATCATTTTTTGACATTGTGCGGGGGAAAAAGAAGAAATATTCAAGTTGGTTGACTAAAATTTAACCTCTTTACTTTTTCTTTTAACTACTGCTATACTAGAGTATAGCCGCAAATGCGACTATCAAATATACATCTTTTTGACCTCTTTTACCGCGCATATCATTCGTGGCCCCAAATTTATGAAGGAGTAACGGAACTTATTTCTGTTGGCCAGTGGGAAAAATGGCAAGATAGAGTTTTTGAAGACCTAACGGGTAAAAAAATTCTCGAAATAGGAGTAGGCCCGGGGAAATTACTGCGTCGAATTGCCCAAAAAGGCTATACAGTGGTTGGAATTGAGCTAAGAAGTGGTATGGCAGATGAAGCAAGAAGAAGGGTAAAAAAAGCCGGTTTTGATGTCGACATTTTACACCAACCGGTTTATGACCTGCCATTCAAAGATGAAACATTTGATTGTGTTGTTCTGACCTTTGTAATGGCAGAGATTGTTGATTTAGATAGATCTATTTCAGAGATGAAAAGAGTTTTAAAGAAGGGTGGAAAGATTATTGCAATTGCTGGAGGTATGCCGCAAGATAAAAATTTAATCGCCAAAGTTCTCTTTAAACTAATTGGCACACAAACAACCTTGCGGCTCGAAAGAGATAATAAGGCTCACCTCGAAAAACATGGTTTTTTTGTTACCAGGTCCGATTTCGGCCCCTTTAACATCATCAATAAAATCGTAGCCGTCAAACAATGAATATAGATGAAAACAAAACCCCTCAAAAATAGAGGGGTTTTTATTTTGTCGATTTATAGTTAAATTTAACCACCAATCTTGTACATTCCCGTGCCGCAAGTTGGACATTTTCCTTTCATTGCCGGTTTGCCGTTTTTCATCGTCACCTTGACGGCATTTGGATCATCTCTTTTGGCGCGGCATTTTACACAATACATTTGTGCCATTGTTTTCTCACCTCCTTCAAATCTTCCTTATTTTGCTTTCAGGAAGAAATATAACACACCCTGCGAAGCTAGTGCAAAAAAAGTAAATATAGTAATTCTTATTAAGTCGTGTCTTACGTAGGAGTAATTTGTAGGAGCATTTGGAGATTTTGGCTCTGTGATGCTCTTTAATTTAAATCCATCGGTAACAGTTGAGGCTAAAGGGATTGTTTCGCTTTTAAAATCATTTTGCCTCTTGACAAGCTCAGTTTGTTTATTATAATTCAGAGAATCCGTACTAGAAACGGTGGCTAATTTTCTCCGCAACTCTGCCAATAATTTCTGTTTTTTAGTTTTTTTAGGCATGATATAGTGGTTAGATTATCATATTGACACTTGAATGTAAAGTGAGTACAATTCTGGATACAGACTGTACTCATTTTATTTATAAAAAGAAATGGAATTATTGTTTTATCTAGTTAGTATAATTATCCTTATCTGGTTAGCCGGATTAACATTTTATCTCTATAAAATCAAAAAGTTTAATCAAAGACTAGTTGAGGGAGTCAATAAAGGTAATTTAACAAATGTTCTGGATAAAATTTTGGATAATCTTGATAATAATAAATTAAATATTGAAGACTTAAGAAAGAGATTGGATAACATCTCCGATGAGGTTATAAGGCATGTACAGAAAGTGGGGCTTTTACGATTTAACCCCTTTGAAGATACGGGAGGCGATCAAAGTTTTGTACTGGCAATTCTCGATGGTAAAGATACTGGTATTGTTCTGACTTCCCTTCACAATCGGGGTATCACCAGATGGTATGCTAAAAAAGTAGAAGAAGGCAGGGGTGTTGATCATGAACTTTCTGATGAGGAGAAAAAAGCAATTAAACAAGCAGTAAAGCTCAAACTAGAGAAAAAAGGCAAAATATGAAACAAAGAATAACGATTATTCTAATGGGTCTTGGGCTATATTTAGTTTCCGCCGGAATTTCTTATGCGGCTTTCTCTCTTTTTCCTTCCCCACTTGGATTGACACGTGTTGTTTCACCGGTACCTAAGGTTTCTCCCGTTCAGAAAGTAAAAATCAAAGTTGATCCGTCAGTTCCGCGCGATCAGATTTGTCCTTTAAACGGAGAAAAATATACCAAGCAGGAAAAAGATATTTGGGACAGCCGAAGACCTCTAGCTGTGATGATAGAAAATAGCGACGAAGCTCGTCCTCAATCTGGTTTATCTCGTGCAGACATAGTTTATGAAGCATTGGCTGAAGGTTGGATAACAAGATTCATGGCAGTATATTATTGCAATACGCCGATGGAGAATATTATTTTTGCCCCTGTCAGGAGTGCCCGGACATATTTTGTTGATTGGGTTTCTGAATATGATGCATTATATCTGCATGTTGGGGGAGCCAACAGGTTTGGTGAGAATGCAGATAAAACAGATCCACGAGCAGACGCTATCGGACAAATAGACAGGTATGGTATCAAAGATATGGACCAAATGGGTATAGGCTATCCTGATTGCTATCGTAATCCGGACAGGCTCGATCATCCTGTAAAAACCGAACATACAATGATCTGTTTTTCAGAAAACATATATAAGCTCGCTGAAAAAAGGAACGGTTGGACAGAAGTTGACGACAGAGGAATACGATGGGATAAAAACTTTAAGGAATGGACTTATAAAGATGACGGAAAAGAAAAAGGTTCGACCAACAAAATTAAACTGGTATTTGCAGAAGGTTATGACAAGTATGATGTAGAATGGGACTTCGACCCAAGCACTAATAGTTATAAGCGCACTAACGGTGGAACTCCCCATCTGGATTTGGAGACAAAAGAACAATTGGCTGCAAGAAATGTAGTAGTGCAGTTAACTAAATTGATTGGTCCAGTTGACAGTGATGGGCATTTTCTTTATACCACTATCGGAAGCGGGAAAGCTTTGATTTTTCAAGATGGTAAAGTTATTGTGGGTAGCTGGTCAAAAAAAACAAGAATTGACAGAACAAAATTTTTTGACGCAACCGGCAAAGAGATGGCATTTAACAGAGGCCTAACTTGGATGGAAATCTTGCCCAGTGAACAGCAAGTAACTTATTAATAACCCTGCCCGGAACAAAAATTAGGGAAGGAGGAGATATATTATGTTAGATGATCTGATTGTCTCCCGAGTCCGGGTGAAAGTCTTACAATTGTTTTTCCTAGCTCCGGGTAAAATTTTTCACGTCCGAGATATTGTCAGAAGAACTCAAGAAGAAATAAATGCGGTAAGGAGGGAACTGGCTCATTTGGAAAAAGCGGGAATGATGACCAAAGAGAGACGAGCTAACCGCCTGTTTTATGCTCTAAGACGTGATTACACTCTCTATTTTGATCTATTGGAATTAATTGTCAAAACAGGAGGATTAGGTGGAGAGATTATAAAAAATCGAGTCAAACTGGGAAAACTTAAATTTGTCTTGATTTCTGGAAAGTTTGCCAGAGCAATAAGCCGTGGTACGAATGATGTAGATCTTCTGGTAGTTGGACGGGTGGTAATACCGGAATTAAGTCAAATAGTGAGACAGGAGGAACTGCGGCGTGAGAGAGAAATAAATTATACCGTGATGACAGAAGAAGAATTTGATTTTAGGAAAAAACGAAGAGATCCGTTTGTTCTAGAGATTTTACGTGGATCACGCGTAATAGTTATAGGAGACGAAGAAGAATTAGTTACTTGAAATTATATGCAGCAAAAGATAACCAGATCCGGTAAGCATAGTTTAGCCGTTATCATTCCGGCAAAATTTGTTCATTATCTAGGAATAGCACCTGGAGACAATGTCCGTGTGCGGACTAATCTGGATAAGGGGACGGTTAATCTGAAATTTACGGGAGCCATACAACTTCGTCTTCCCAGCACTAAAAAAACTAAATGAGATTGATGTTGTGGATAATTGCCATTATTGCAGTTTTAAGTACATTGGTCGATTTACCAAGTAACTTAAATATAAAGATAGGTTTCGGCCCAATAAAGATTGACAGAGTAATTCACGGGTCCAATATTAATTTTGTCTTCGGTCCAGTCACAATAAAAAAAGATTTATCTCCCCATTTTGGTCTTGATCTTTCCGGTGGAACGCACCTAGTGCTCGAGACTGATATGAGCAAAATACAAGCTAGTGACAGGGAAAAAGCATTTGCGTCCGCCAGAGACATAGTCGAGCGCCGTGTCAATCTTTATGGTTTGACTGAACCAGTGGTACAACAGGCAAAAGTGGGAGGATCATACAGAGTAATTGCAGAAATTCCTGGTATCTCCAATGTTGATAATGCTATTGATTTGATTGGAAAAACAGCACAGCTATCCTTTTTTGAAGAGTCATCCCCATCGGCAAAGGAAGCAACACCTTCAAGTGTGCAGGAAGTTTGGTCAAAACCAACCGGCCTTACAGGAAAAAACTTAAGAAGATCGGATGTGACTTTCAATCCACAGACAGGCAAACCGGAAGTATCTTTGGAATTTGATAATGATGGAGCCAAAATATTTGGAGAGGTAACTACTAGAAATGTAGGGAAAACTGTAGCTATTTTTCTTGACGATCAACTAATATCGGCTCCGCGTGTCAATGAACCAATAACTGGTGGAAAAGCGGTTATTCAGGGATCTTTTACTGCAGATGAAGCCAAAAGACTGTCTATTGCTTTGAATGCAGGAGCACTTCCCGTTCCTTTGAAAGTGATCGAACAGAGAAATATTGGCGCCACTTTAGGTAGGGAATCGATAGATAAGAGTATTTTCGCAGGTTCAATCGGACTGCTGATTGTGGGACTGTTTATGGTTGTTAATTATGGATTTTTGGGACTTGTAGCTGATATTGCTCTGATAATTTATGCGTTAACCGTGTTTGCATTATTTAAACTTATTCCGGTTACCTTAACGCTTGCCGGTATTGCAGGATTTATTCTCTCAATTGGAATGGCAGTTGATGCCAACATTCTGATTTTTGAGAGAATGAGGGAGGAACTTCGTTGGGGGAAAAGCCACCATAGTGCAATTACTCTTGGTTTTGACAGGGCATTCCCCTCGATCAGAGATTCCAACATGTCCTCTCTCATCACCTGCGGTATTTTATATTGGTTTGGCACAGGAATTGTCCGAGGATTTGCAATTACACTCGCTATCGGTATTTTAGTCTCACTTTTCAGTGCCATTACAATAACAAGAACATTTTTGAGAATTATTTATAAATAAATATGTTTGATATTATTGGAAAAAAATGGCTTTATTTTCTGTTCTCAGGACTGGTTATTGTTCCTGGTATTATTTCTGTTATTCTTTGGGGAATTAATCCAGGTATTGATTTTAGCGGAGGAACGTTGCTCGAACTTAAGTTCGAGCAAACTCAAAACCGCCCAGCGGGCACCCGACTCAAAACTCAAAACTTAGATAATGAAATTAAAAGGATTGCTGATAACCAAAAGTTAGAGATAGGTTCTATCCAAAGTTCCGGAGAAAATACATTTCTTCTTAGACTTAAACCAATTGATAAAGATCAAAACCAGAAGTTACAAGAGGAGCTGAAAAAACAGTACGGCGGAGTGAACGAGCTTCGTTTTGAGACCGTTGGTCCAACCGTGGGAAAGGAGACTGCAGAAAAAGCAGTTAAAGCAGTAATCGTTGCTTCCCTGGCTATAATTGCTTATGTTGCCTGGGCTTTCAGAAGTATTCCCAAGCCTTATTCATCAATTAGGTTCGGTATCAGTGCGGTGATTGCGCTTATTCATGATGTTTTAGTGATAGTAGGTTTGTTTTCTATCTTCGGACATTTTTTCAAAGTAGAAGTGGACAGCTTATTTATCACTGCGCTTCTTACTATTATGGGTTTTTCGGTACACGATACAATCGTAGTTTTTGACAGAATAAGAGAGAATCTTCGTAAAATGCCAGGAACTCCGTTTGCTCAGGTAGTGAATGAATCAATCATCCAGACACTGGCTCGATCGCTTTCCACCTCTTTGACTGTTTTATTTACTCTTTTTGCCTTACTCTTATTTGGCGGTGAAACAATTCATTGGTTTATAATAGCGCTTCTGATTGGTATTACTTCCGGTACTTATTCCTCGGTCTTCAACGCCGCACCTCTTTTGGTAGTTTGGGAAGAGTGGGGGAAGAAGAAAACTGCTTAATTCTTTTGAGGAGTGATTGTCTTTCATTTTTTAATTTTCCCTCAACTACATCATTAAAAAGCATATCCAAGACTGCGCCAACCAGCGGTCCCGGGCCGATATTATAGATTTTCATCACATCGTGGCCATCAGCCTTTAAGTCTGCAGTGGTAAAAGGTTGTTTTTGTACTTCAACTAGGCGTTTTTTGAAAAGTTCCAATCTCCATGAAGTTTCCCGGGCACCGCCTCCAAGTCGGTCACCAACACGAAGATCCAGTATATCTTGCAAATTTTCCAATCTTATATTTCTAAGAAATCTTCGCAGAGCAGAATCTGTCTGTTTCTCGTCAACTGTAAATTGATGATAGCGAACTAGTCTTATTAGCCTTTCTCTATCTTTTCTAGAAAAATGGAGCCTATCGGCAATATTGCGTACAATCGAGGTGCCTATAATTTCATGATTATAGAAAGTTATTACCCCATCATCAGTCTTTTTATACGTTATTGCTTTCCCAACATCATGAAGAAGAGTAGCAAACCTGACAATTGGATCTTTAGAAGGACATTGTTGTAGTGAAAGAAGAAGATGCGTTCCCACATCATACATATGATGACGTTTGGGACTTTTCTGTTCCACGCCAAAGCACTTTTCCAATTCCGGCAAAATCAAATTAAGAAGAGAAGCATTTCGTAGGAGTTTGATTCCATCAGAAGGAAAGGGAGAGGCAAGAATTTTAATCAGTTCATCTTTTATTCTCTCAGAAGAGATTTTAGTTAGAAGTTTTGCGTTTTGCTTAATTGCGGCAAAAGTCTTTTCATCGATCAGAAATTGTAACTCCGTAGCAATTCTAATTGCCCTCATCATCCGCAGCGCATCTTCTCTGAAACGGAGATCCGGTTCTCCTACCGCTTTTATGATTTTCCCTCCTAGATCTTTTTGGCCACCATAAAAATCGATTATTTTCTCACCATCTGTAGCCATGGCATTTATAGTAAAATCCCGTCTTTGCAGATCTTCTTCCAGTGTTTTACCCCAGACAATTTTATCCGGATGCCGATGATCAGTGTAGCCAAATTCACTCCGGAAAGTCGTTATTTCGAAGATTGTTTCAAGTTGTTTAATTGGAACCCCAACGGTTCCAAATTTGTTATCATAGAAACTGTCAGGGAAAAGGGATTTGATGGTTAGTGGTGGAGCATTGGTGGTAAAGTCCCAGTCGTTGGTACTTCTCCCCATGATCAAATTCCTGACACACCCACCGACCGCATAGGCCTGAAAACCGGCTTTTTTAAGCTTGTTCATGATTTCAATTGCTTGTTTTGGTAAGTGAAATTTCATCAAAGATATTATATCTTAATAAGTACCTATGAAGAAATGGGTGATATTAGATCAGAGAACAAATAACAGGGAACAAATAACAGAAAAGAATATCCTAAATATTCTTCTTAGAAATAGAGGGATTAAGAAAAAGGAAGAAATTGATGAGTTCCTGAATCCTTCTTTGGAGCAGTTAACACTAAGAAAGGTTGGATTAAGGAAGAAAGAATTGGATAAGGCAGTACGAAGGATTGCGAAGGCAATTAAGGGGAAAGAATCAATTATAGTTTATACCGATTATGATGCGGATGGAATATGCAGCGGTGCACTTCTGTGGGAAGCATTATATAGTTTGAAAGCTAAAGTAATGCCTTATGTACCGCACAGAGTGAAAGAGGGTTATGGATTATCAAAGCAGGGGATCGATTTTGTTAAAAAAGAATATCAAACCAGACTGATTATAACTGCTGATCATGGAGTGACAGCCACGGATAAAATCTTTTATGCAAAAAACCTTGGAATCGATACTATAGTTTTAGATCACCATGTATTGCCAAAGAAACTACCTAAAGTTTCGGCATTGATCCATACTATTAAACTTGCAGCAGGGGGTATTTCATGGTTCTTCAGTAATTATCTAATCAGCCAATTATCCAATCGCCAATTAAAAGATTCTCAATTTGATAATTTGATAATTCGCAATTTAGATTTAGCGGCTTTGGCAACAATTGCTGATCTTGTACCATTAGTAGGCGCAAACCGGATACTAGCTAAATTTGGACTGGAGCAGTTAAGCAAAACCCAGCGTGTAGGTTTGGTTGCGTTAATTAAAGAGGCAGGACTTGTAAAAGATCAGATCGGTGTTTATGAAGTGGGACATATCTTAGGTCCAAGGATCAATGCCATGGGGCGACTTACTCACGCAATAGACGCTTTAAGACTTCTTTGTACCAGAGATGAAAAAAGGGCTTCAAGTCTTGCCAAACTATTAAGTAGCACCAATAGAGAAAGACAGCTCCTGACAAATAGCGCAGTCCTCCTGGCTATAGAGTTGGTAAAACATGATTTAACTTATAAAAAAACAGGTAAGAATTTAAAACTTTTATTTATAAGCAGGAAAGAATTTAATGAAGGAGTAATCGGGCTTGTAGCCGGAAAATTAGTGGAAGAATTTTATCGTCCCAGTGTGGTTGTCTCGCAGGGCGAGATCTTTTCCAAAGCTTCAGCCAGATCTATAAACGGTTTTAATATTATAGAAACAATCAGGCAGGCCGAAGGACTACTAAAGGATGTTGGAGGACATCCGATGGCCGCGGGTTTTACCGTAGCAACAAAAAATTTAACTCTGTTAAAAAATAAATTACAACAAATAGCTGATCACAAGCTGGATGAAGATAAACTAACCAGAGTACTTAAAATTGATACGATTTTAAATCTCGATGATGTAACTCTCGAATTTTATAAAAAGTTACAGCAACTTGCTCCATTCGGAATAGGCAATCCCGAACCTGTCTTTGCTTCATATGAAGTGGAAGTCCTTGGCGCCTCTTTGGTAGGCAGAAATAAGAGCCATTTGAAACTTAAAATAGGACAAAACACAACTTCTAAAAGTGATATATTTGATGCAATAGGATTTAATCTGGGAAATCTTTTTGGGAAAATAACCCTTAAGCAAAAAATTGATATCGCTTATACAATAAGTCATAACACCTGGAGAGGAGAAAACCAATTGCAATTAAAGCTTAAAGATTGTAGTATTGAATGAAAAGTAAAGGATAGATATTGATAAATATTAAATCAGAGGGAGGTTCACGTGAAAAAAATTTCCATATCCCAAAGAGCAGCCGATACTCCGGCTTCCGCCACCAGGAAATTGGTACCTTTGGCGGATGCGGCAAAAAAGCGTGGTATAAAAGTCTATCATGTTAATATCGGCCAGCCTGATTTGCCTACACCGGAAAAAATCATGAACGAAATTAGAAACTTTAAGGAATCCACACTTTCATATGCGCCTTCAACAGGGATGCTGGAGGCAATTTTAGCCTGGCAGAAATTTTATCAGGATAAAGGAATAACGCTTGAAGTAAACGATATCTTAGTGACAAGCGGAGGATCAGAAGGTTTAATTTATGCTTTTTTTGTTGTTGCGGATCCTGGTGATGAACTTATTGTTTTTGACCCTTGTTATACCAGCTACGCCATTATTGCCGCTATGGGCAATATCAAGTTAAAACCGGTAAGAACATATGTTAACGATGGTTTCCATCTTCCTAAAAGATCCGTAATTGAAGAAGCAATAAGTAAAAAAACTCGCGGAATTGTTGTGTGTAATCCCAACAATCCCACAGGCACTCTATATACACCCGAAGAAGTGAAGATGCTAAAAGATATTGCTTTAAAGCATAATTTATTTATTATTTCTGATGAGACATATCAGGAGATAGTTTTTGACGGCAAAAAAGTATTGCCATTTGCTTCATTTAAAAAGTTGTCGCAGCAACTGATTATTGCCGACAGTGTTTCCAAAAGATTCAATTCCTGCGGAGCAAGAGTCGGATGTGTGGTGTCTAAAAATAGAGAAGTCATGCAGTCAATACTTCGGTTTGCACAATCAAGATTGTCAGTAGCGACCGTTGAACAGCTGGCATTGATTCCCATGCTTAGAAATTACAGATCCTATACGGAGAGGATTAAAAAAATTTATCAAAGCAGGAGAGATACCGTTGTTGCCGAATTGAAAAAGATACCCGGAGTATCTTGTGTCGAACCGGAAGGAGCTTTCTATATCATTCCAAAACTGCCAATTGATGATAGTGATAAATTTGCCGCATTTTTATTGAATGAATTTTCAGATAAAGGAGAAACAGTGATGGTGGCTCCGGCAACAGGTTTTTATGTAACAGGCGGACTTGGTAAAAATGAGATCAGAATTGCCTATGTGTTGGAGGAAAAAAAACTAGAAAGAGCGATGGAACTTTTGGGTTTAGCAATAAAAAAATATAATAAGACTCATTAGATAAATAATATTTATGATTCGCTGTTTAGCTTCCGAAACAATTAAAAAAATCGGTGAAGAGGTTATTCTTTACGGTTGGATAGCAACTGTAAGAAGTCATGGGAAAATTACTTTTATTGACCTTCGCGATCGCACTGGTATTGTTCAAACAGTTGATGTCAGCAGAAAAATAGCGATTGGCTGTGAAGATGTAGTAAAGATTGTGGGTATAGTGAGAAAACGACCAGAGAAGATGATAAACCCCAAAATAACTACCGGGACGGTTGAAGTGGAGATTAAAGAGCTGGAAATTATTTCCAAAGCGGCCGAATTGCCGTTTCCCATAGATACGGATGGATACGATATTAATGAAGAAATTCGGATGAAGTATCGGTATCTTGATCTTCGAAGAAAGAGGTTGGCAAAGAATCTGCGATTGAGGCATAGACTTATACAAGGTGTAAGAGATGGTTTTACTAAGAGAGATTTTGTAGAAATTGAAACTCCTTGTCTTTCGAAGGCAACCCCAGAAGGAGCAAGAGATTTTTTGGTTCCTAGTCGTTTGCAACCCGGAAAGTTTTATGCCTTGCCCCAAAGCCCACAGCAGTATAAACAACTTTTAATGATTGCCGGATTTGATCGCTATTTTCAGATTGCGAGATGTTTCCGTGACGAAGATCTTAGAGCCGATAGACAATTTGAATTTACACAACTTGATATGGAGATATCGTTTCCAACACAAGAGGAAATTCTTCAAATAACAGAAGAAATAATTATTGAAGTTTCAGAGAAGATTGCCGGTAAAAAGATCTGGGAAAAACCATTTCCACATTTTTCTTATGATGAAGTAATAAAAAAATTTGGGAGTGATAAATTTGATCTCCGTGAAAAAAAAGATAAGAATATTCTTGCTTTCGCTTGGGTAACAGATTTTCCACTTTTTGAGAGAACGGAAACAAGACAACTTGCTCCCTCTCATCATCCTTTTACAGCTCCGAAAAGCGAAGATATTCCACTGCTTGATAGTGATCCTTTGAAAGTTAGGTCATGGCAGCATGATTTAGTTTGCAATGGTAACGAGGTAGCAGGAGGAAGCATCCGTATTACAGATCCAAAACTACAAGCAAAAATTTTTGCCATACTTGGTCATAAAAAGGAAGAGATTGAAAAAAAATTTGGACATTTGCTTGGTGCCTACCAATATGGAGCTCCAACCCATGGAGGGATAGCTTGGGGACTAGATCGATTAATTGCAATTTGGTGCGGTGAGGATAATATCAGAGAAGTAATTGCTTTTCCTACATCTGCATCCGGCCAAACATCAGTAATGGATGCACCAAGTTATGTAAATAGTGAACAATTGAAAGAGTTAGGTCTTTCAATTCGCAGATGAAAAAAACATTCACCAGTAAGATTTTTAGTCAAAAAACCTTGCGTCTATTATATTTTGTCTTATTTGTACTCCTTCTGTCTCTTTTTCCGGCACCAAATATATATTTTCAGTCAGTGCAAAAAGCAAACGGGATATTTTTGCCGGAAAATATTACTCTTCCATCCCCGCCACCTTATCCACTCAATGAAAAAAAAATTGCTGCCCCAAATATTTCTGCTGAGGGTATTTATATCCTTGATTTACCCTCAGGTGTTGTTCTTTATGAAAAAAATGGGGAAATGCGATTCTTACCTGCCTCAACCACAAAAATTGCTACAGCACTGGTTTCCTTGGATCATTATAAACTGGAAGATGTTTTAACAGTAAAAACTGTTGCTAATTCAGGCAGGACGATGGGACTTCTACCAAATGAACAGATAACATTCGAATCACTTTTGTATGGGACATTGGTTCATAGTGCTAATGATGCGGCATTTACCCTGGCTGAAAATTATCCCGGAGGGGTGACGAATTTTGTTTCCATGATGAATAAAAAGGTAACAGATCTGCATCTTTCGGACACACATTTTACCAACCCTATAGGTTTTGATGATCCACAAAACTATACCACACCTGTCGACTTAGCAAAGATGGCCAAAGTGGCGATTGCCAATAAAATATTTGCTAAAATTATTTCTACCAAAAGCATCACCGTTTCTGATGTCAGTTTTTCTTATTTTCATCCCTTGACGAATGTAAATGAGCTCTTAGGAAGGGTTTCCGGAGTAGCGGGAGTTAAAACCGGATTTACTGACAGCGCTGGAGAAATATTGGTGTCCGAGGTTAAGAAAAATAACAGATCCGTACTTTTTGTGGTTTTAAAAAGTCATGATCGATTTGGAGAAACTATTAAACTGATTGATTGGGTTTTTGGTAATTTTAGTTGGAAAAATATTAGCGAAATTACTCCAATTGCTCCGAGTCAATAGCGGGTAGATAAGCTACAAATCCATTATCTCCTTCAAAAACGAATATTGGTTGAAGGTATTGTTGAGGTTCATCACTATCATAGTAGGCCAAATAAATATTTCGAATTACAATACTGCGATCGGTTGTATTATTACCTATTTTCACCACATAAGCATAACCATCTATGAGATCGTGCCAAGCAGTTGTTCCACTCCTTAAAGGGTAGGTTCCAAAATCATCAAAGGCAATTGGCCAGAAAGTATAGTTAAGCTCCAAAATTCTCGAAGGAGAAATAGTTGAAGCATATAGGGCATAATTATAACTTTGGTCGAAAGCAGGTGGTAGAACTTTCAATAAGTCAATATCATTTCTTAGGAAATTGATTCTAACTGCATTTGTGGTAGATATACTTGTAGCTGGGGGGAATGTTTTAGATACGGGATCAAAGATATAAGTGTTAAAAGAAGTTTTTCCACCAATAATACTTCCATCAAATAAACCATTGTTTTGAATATAATCTTTTGTATAACTTAGCGCCTCGTCTGTTCTAAGTCCTCCTTCGGAACTTATCACTGATAGATTTTTTTGATAATCGTACTTAAGTTTGAAATTCAGATTGGTAGTATCGATATCCAAGTTCCAAAGTGGATCGCCGGGATAAGTATAATGATAAAGAGTGGGAGTAATAATTTCCGGCTCATTTGTAAATCCCAATTTTGTTGCCATTTTTTTAGCGCGTTCCTCAGATAAAATAGAGGGTAATTTTTTAGGCATAGTATAGACTTTTGCAGTGGCAGTTGTTTCTGGTGGGCGTCCATCAACATTTTCCAGAGTAAAATTCAGCCCCGATGAGGAAGTAGAGACGGTGGTAAATTTGGGAGCAGGCAATTTATTAAATCTGATGTCAGGTTTCTGTGGCGGTATTGGTTTAGTATTTACGGCTATAAATAGCCCCAGCAGAAATTTTATCACAAAATAAAATATCAGTACAATAACCAACCAAATGAAGAATTTTCTGACAGCTATTGAAATCTCGGTGAGATTCATACTCTAAATTGAGTATATGCTAGTTTCTATGCTAGAATCAACCTATGAGAAAAATTCGTTGTCGAGTCGCCCCCTCACCAACAGGTAATCTTCATTTAGGAACAGCTCATACAGCTCTTTTCAATTATTTATTCGCCAAGCATAATCTGGGAGATTTCATCTTACGGATTGATGACAGTGACAGTGAAAGATCAAAAAAAGAATTTGAGACAGATATAAGAATCTCGCTTAAATGGTTGGGAATTACCTGGGATGAAGGTCCCGATATTGGTGGATTATATGGTTCTTATAGACAAAGTGAAAGAGGATTAATCTATAAAAAATATTTAGATAGATTACTAAAAGAAAAAAAAGCATATTATTGTTATTGTTCCAAAGAAGAATTAGATAAAGAAAGACAGGAGATGGAAGTAAAAAAAATTGCCTCAAAGTATAGTGGAAAGTGTAGAAATCTTACTGATAACGAGAAAAAGAAATTTGAACATGAGGGAAGAAAAGGAGCAATTCGTTTGATAAATGCAAATAAAAAAGTATCTTTTGTAGATCTAATCAGGGGAGAAATTACCGTCGATACGTCACTTTTTGGAGATTTCGTGATTGCCAGAAGCGATGGGTCTTCGCTTCTGAATTTTGCAGCAACTGTTGATGATATTGAGATGAAAATTTCTCATACTATAAGAGGAGAAGATTTTATAAATATGGTTCCTCGGCAATTACTCATTTTTGAGGCATTAGGAATAAAATCTCCAGAATTTGCTCATTTGTCATTCCTTTACGCCCCAGATAAAACTAAACTTTCCAAGAGACATGGTGCCACTTCCATATCAGAGTATAGAAATATGGGTTATTTACCCGAGGCAATGATAAATTATTTAGGTATATTAGGTTATTCGATGTCTGATGAGAGGGAATTTTTTAGTCTTGCGGATTTGATAGAAGATTTTGACATCAAAAGGGTACAAAAAGGAATGCCTATTTTTAATATAGATAAATTAAATTGGTATAACGGGAATTATATCAGGAAATCTCAAATCTCAAATCTCAAATCTCAAATCTGGGAATTTTACGATAAGAAGTATCCGCAAGATTTAGTTGAAAAAACTATTCCATTAATTCAGGAACGAATCAAGAAGCTTTCTGATTATTTGCTCCTTTGTGAATTTTTCTTTAAGAAGCCAACTTCTTATGAAGTTGATGTAACAGATAAGAAGGAATTACTTGGAGAGATCGTAGGCAGATTGGAAAGATTGACTGATTGGAAGGCAGATTTAATTGGTAAAGAAATGCAGAATTTATGCACCAAGTTAGGAATGAAAACTGGAGATTTTTTCATGACTTTACGAGTTGCAGTCACCGGTAAAAAGATCTCCCCGCCTCTTAACGAATCGATGGAAATTTTGGGGAAAGAGGAAGTGATCAAAAGATTACGCAGTATATTATAGTGTCATTCTGGGGAGCCCGCCAGCTGGCGGGCGACTCCAGAATCATAATATATGACAATCGGGTATGTTTATATTATGGCAAATGATAGACCGACACTTTATACTGGGGTGACAAGTAATCTTATCAAAAGATGTTTCGAACATAAGAATAATTTGGTTAAAGGATTTACATCTAAATATAACTTACATAAGCTAGTTTATTACGAAGTATTTGATTCTATTGAGCAAGCGATAATTAGAGAGAAACAAATCAAAGATATGAATAGAAAAGATAAATTAGTAATGATTAAAAAATTCAATCCTATATTTCAAGATTTATATAATAAGATTCTGGACAAGCCAGAATGACAACGAGAACATTACTTATCGCTTCTACAAACCCCGGAAAGAGTAGAGAAATAAAAGAAATTCTGAAAGATATTTCATTTGAACTGCAAACATTAAATGACATCGATTTTGGTGAAGAAGTTCCAGAAACGGGAAAAAGCTTTAAAGAGAATGCGATTTTGAAAGCAAAAGCAATTGGAGAAAAAACAGGATTATTAACACTTGCAGAAGATTCAGGATTAGAAGTGGCTGCCTTGAGAGGAAGACCGGGAGTTTTATCTGCACGATATGCACCGGGAAGCGATTTAGACCGCATCAATAAACTACTGAAGGAACTTAAAGGAGTACCGAAAGAAAAAAGAACTGCCAGATATAAAGCAGTAGTAGCAATTTATATTCCCTGGAACCGTCATTCTGGTAATCCGCCAGCTGGCGGAGCATCCAGAATCGGATTCTGGACAAGACGGGTACCAGCTGGTAACCCGTCAAGCCAGAATGACAAGGGAAGAATTTTTACTTTTGAAGGAGAAAGTTACGGTTATATTACCGAGAAAATAATTGGCAGTAACGGCTTCGGCTATGACCCGATATTTTTTAATTTAGATATTGGAAAAACAAACGGGGAGGCAACACTTGAAGAAAAAAACCGTGTCAGCCACAGAGCAAGAGCATTAAAGAAGGTTAAAGTATTTCTTAAGAAACAATTATTTATACGGATTTAAAGTAACTCCTGATACCAATGGGGATTAGTTTCGACGGTGAGGTCGAGGTAGACTTTTTGGTTGGTGGCGGTTTCCAGTTCTTTGCGAGCAGCAAAACCGATTTCTCTAATCATCCGACCGCCCTCTCCTATAATCATTTTTTTATACTTGTCATCAGATGTAATGATTCTTGCTTTAATATAGATTATATTATTTTCTCTCTCTGTTATTTCATCCGCAACAGTTGTAAGAGTATAGGGTAATTCTTTTCTTAAAAACAAAAATGCTTTTTCTCGGATAATTTCGGCAATGAACATTTTGCTATCGATGTTGAGTGCAGGTGTGGGTCGGTCTTTATTATCAACTAGTTTTTTTCCTTTTGGCAGAAATTCAAAAATAGCATCCAGTAAATAGTTCAGGTTAGACTTAAAAAGTGCGGAAATAGGGACTACCTTATCAAATTCTTCTTCCATGAATTTGTAATGAGGAAGGAAGGAAGGTTGCTTGATATCTATTTTATTAATAGCCAAAATCTTTGGTTTATCAATCTTTCGAACCAATCCCAAAGTTTTGTTTTCCTCAAGATCTCTTTCTCTAGTATGGTCAACTAGATAAACAATTGCGTCAACTCCTTCTTTTAGAATTTTTTCTGCCTGAGGATTGATTCTTCTTGATACAGGGTCGTTAACTTTGGCAAAAATACCGGGGGTATCGATAAAAATTATCTGACCACGTTTATCTTCGTAAACTGCCTGAATAGGGAGACGGGTAGTTTGCGGTTTGGGCGAAGTGATAGAGACTTTTTGCCCCAAAAGGTTATTAAGAAGCGTTGATTTGCCGCTGTTGGGTCGTCCGATGATAGCAACGTAGCCGGATTTCATAGTATCTTGACCCCGCTACAACACTTACCTCCTCCCGAGGTTTACATCCTCGCGTCGGAGGAGCGTGTGTACGGGGTCTGCGTCGCGATTGGCTCCAGTCAATCGCTCCTTGACAAATTATACACTCCTGCCGTAGGATATTGGTAGTATGAAAAAGTGCTGTGGAAAATTTTATAAAGAGAACAAAGCTATTGTTTGGGCAGCGATTGTGGCAATTGTTCTTTCTTTAGGAGTTTTATTTAAAGTTAAAGATGAGGTAACTAGATTTACTCTGATTATGCCCATTTTTGCCGGTTTCATCCTTTTCTCAATTTTAGTTACCGCAGATGAAGAACTGGAAGAAGAGAAAAAACCCCAAAGATCCTCAAAAAAATAAAGTTTCTCCTTAATTGACGAAATTACCCCATTTTATTACTCGTGTTAATTATTATATAATTAGAGATTATTTATAAGAAAGAATTATGTTTAATTTTATAAAGAAAAGATGGAAACTACTTTTAATAGTACTTTTGGTTGCCTCTCTGACTTTTGTTGCCTTTAATAACTTTTATGCCGGGAAAGCTAAAAAAATTGAAACAGCACATGTCAAAAGAGGTACGCTTGAAGAGAAACTGACAATTTCCGGTACTGTTGATGCTGAAGAAAAAGCTACTCTTCGATTTCAGACCTCGGGAAGACTTACCTGGGTAGGAGTCAAAGAGGGAGATTATGTTAAAAAATATCAAAGCATTGCCTCTCTTGATCAAAGAGAAGTCAGAAAAACCCTTGATAAATACCTCAATACCTATATGAGTGAAAGGGCTGATTTTGACCAGACTACGAAAGATGAGTATAAAGACCAGGTAATTTCTGATGCCATTAAAAGAACTTTAAATAAAGCTCAATATGATCTGAGTAGTGCGGTTTTGGATGTGGAATTGAAGAATTTATCGGTAGAATTTGCCAATCTTTGGACACCAATTGAAGGGATTGTTACGAAAGTCGGGGCTCCATACGCAGGAGTAAATATTACACCAGCAACAGCTGAGTTTGAGATAGTGAATCCAAATACGGTCTATTTTAGCGCCAATGCTGATCAGACAGAAGTGGTCTCACTTACCAGCGGACTCGCGGGAGATTTGACTCTCGATCCTTATCCAGATGCAACTTTAAGCGGAAGCATCAAAAATATTTCCTTTACTCCCAAAACAGGCGAGACGGGGACCGTCTATAACGTGAAGTTTATTTTTAGTGATGATAACTCGGGATATAAGTATAGACTTGGAATGGGAGGCGATTTAACTTTTGTCACTAAAAAGAAAGAAGATGTTTTGTATCTGCCTAATAAATTCGCCAAAAGTGAAAATGGGAAAAAATATGTCAAAGTAATAAGAGATGGTAAAGATGAGAAGATATTTGTGGAAACAGGAATGGAAACTGATAATAATATCGAAATTTCTGCGGGACTTAATGCAGATGAGATAGTTCATGATTAAGCTTCAAAATGTCTCAAAAGTTTACAAGCTTGATGGTGAAAATTTTGTCGCCCTAAAGAATATCAATCTCCAAATCAAAGAGGGAGAATTTACTTCAATAGTTGGTCCTTCTGGTTGCGGCAAATCAACGCTGATGCATATAATTGGTCTTCTCGATACCCCCTCATCAGGTCAGATATCGATCAAAGGAAAAGATGTTTCAAATTTCACAGATAATGAATTATCAAAACTGCGTAATGAATTTATCGGTTTTGTTTTTCAGCAATTCAATTTGATAAATAAGCTTACAGTCTTAGAAAATATACTTCTTCCAACAATTTATAACCGGAGGAAATTAGATTTTGATCCGCAAAAAAGGGTAGCAGATCTTATGGAGAGATTTGACATCAGTGAAAAAGCAAAATCTTATCCAAATAAACTTTCTGGCGGACAGCAGCAGAGAGTGGCGATTGCCAGAGCTTTGATGAATAAGCCAGAGCTTATTTTGGCAGATGAACCAACAGGCAATCTTGATTCAAAAACAGGAGCTAGGATTATTTCGCTCCTCAAAGATTTGAATTTGAAAGATAAAATCACTATTGTTGTTGTGACACATGATACCAACATAGCAAAAAATGCCACAAGGCAAATACGGATGTTGGATGGAGAAATAGTTAAATAATGCAATACCTCATTTTTATTATTAGATCCGCTTTGGAAGATTTTCAAAGGAATAAAGTCAGAACTGTCCTTACCTCTTTAGGTATTCTTATCGGTGTTTCATCTGTGGTACTTCTGATTGCCTTTGGTCTGGGGCTAAAACAATATATAAAAAATCAATTTGAGAGCTTGGGAACAAATCTTGTTATTGCTATGCCGGGTAAATTGATTTCATCAAGCGGAGGATTTTCAAGTAGTGGGGGAGTTGGTGGGATAAATTTTGACGAAAAAGACGTTTTGGCGATCAAGAAAATAAAAAATATTATTTATATTGTGCCGGCGTTTATGAAAACCGTCACGGTGGAGGGCAGTGGAAAGCATGAGATAGGGACCCTTTATGCAACTACGGCTGACATATTTCCCATGCGTAATTTTGAAATTGACAAAGGTCACCTTTTCGAAAAAGCAGACGTTGATAAAAGAAGTAAAAAAGTAGTTTTAGGTCCCAAAATTGCAATAAAACTTTTTGGCAGCGTAGATGAAGCAATAGGAAAAATAATAAAAATTGAAAAGCAGGGATTTATGGTGGTTGGAGTTCTTAAATCAAAAGGCGGAGGGGGACTGGGTGGGCCTGATTTTGACTCTTTTATTTGTATGCCTTATAAATCAGCTTATCCCTTTAACCCTAATAAGAAATTTTATGCTATTAGCGTAAAGACAGAGAGTGAAGGAGTGATTGCTGAGGTGAAAAAAGAAATGAAAGATGCACTATTGAGGTATTATAAAGAAGACGAATTTTCGGTTATTGAGCAGACAGAAATTTTAAATGCCGTTTCTTCCATATTTGCAGTTATCAATAGCATTCTTATAGCGATTGCAGCAATCTCTCTTTTGGTTGGCGGAATTGGGATTATGAATATCATGTATGTGTCTGTTATGGAAAGAGTGAGAGAAATAGGTATCAGACGGGCTCTTGGAGCGACCGGTCGTGATATTCTTTTTCAATTTCTAAGTGAAGCGATCCTTCTTTCACTTCTTGGTGGACTCCTTGGTCTTATACTATCATTTCTGATTGTTACAATAATTCAAAGTTTTTTTCCGGCATATATAGACCATACCTCTGTTTCAGTGGCCTTAGGTGTTTCGTCTGCGATCGGTATACTTTTTGGGGTTTTTCCAGCAAGACGCGCGGCTGCCTTGACACCAGTTGAAGCAATTAGATATGAGTAAATAATTTTATGCACGATTTTATTTTTATTATAAAATCTTCTATCGATGATTTTCGCAGGAACAAAATAAGAACGTTTCTTACTTCTCTGGGAATAACGATTGGCATTTTTTCAGTAGTAATCTTAATTGCACTTGGCTTGGGACTCCGAAAGTATATTGATGATATGTTTAAAAGCTTGGGAGCGAATTTAATCATGGTCTCTCCGGGCAAAATGCTTGCCGGAGGTCTAACTTCAGGTTCAGCTTTTTTAAGCACAGGATTGTTTGATGAAAAAGACGCTGCTACTTTAAAAAGAGTAAAAAATCTGAGTGTAGTCGTCCCCATCTATGTAAAATATACAGAAATTCAAGGGAGCGTCGGGGCTGAAGTGTATGAAACGCTTGCCGCAACTGCCGAAGTATTTCCCCTGATGAATTTTAAAGGTGATATTGGCAGATTATTTGATAAGTCAGATGTCGAAAGAGGCAACAAAGTGATTGTTTTGGGATCTAAGCCTGCAGAAAAACTTTTTGGGACAAAAGAGGAGGCTGTCGGGAAAATAGTCAAGATAGAAAAGCAAGGATTCAAAGTTATTGGGGTATTAGAATCAAAGGGTGGTGGAGGTTTTGGACCAGGTATCGATGACCATGTATTTATACCATATAAGGCTGCTTACAGTTTTAATCCCAGTAAAAAATTTTGGGGAATATATGCCAAGGCAGAAGATGAAAGTATTTTAGGTCAAACTAAAGAAGAAATAAAAAATGCACTTTTAAAGCGATATCATGAAGATGATTTTTCAGTTAATGACGAAGCTGAGTTGTTAAGTGTTTTTGATACGATATTTAATATGATCAATATGGTTTTAATAGCGATTGCGGCAATATCCCTTGTGGTAGGAGGAATTGGAGTAATGAACATTATGTATGTCTCGGTAGTGGAAAGAGTGCAAGAGATTGGCATCAGACGAGCCTATGGAGCAAAAAAAAGTGATATTCTTTTCCTTTTTTTGGCGGAATCGGTTATTTTATCACTAATTGGGGGAGTTTTGGGATTATCTTTATCTTTTTTGGTAGTGACGGCAATATATAAATATTTCCCGGCATATATTAATCTTATGTCGGTGCTTTTAGCTTTGGGAGTATCTTCAACGATTGGTATTATTTTTGGCGTATTTCCAGCAAGAAGCGCAGCCAACCTTACTCCAATTGAGGCGATGAGAGCGGAATAAAGGCAATGATTAATGATAAAATGAACTGCATTCAGACTCTTTTTTTATCTGCAGTAGAAGGTATTACAGAGTTCTTGCCTATTTCCTCAACCGGTCACCTGATTCTGGCAAGTAATTTTCTAAAAATTTCTCAAACTGAATTTCAGAAGAGTTTTGAAATTATTATTCAACTGGGAGCGATCCTGGCTATAGTTTTTCTTTACTGGAGAACATTAATTCGCAATATAAAAGTTTGGCAAAGAATATTAATTGCTTTTATTCCAACAGGAATTTTGGGTTTGACCCTATATAAACTGATTAAGCATTATTTATTGGGAAATACTGTCATAGTTTTAATATCATTGTTTATAGGGGGAATACTTCTTATCTTGCTTGAGAAAATTCATAAAGAAAAAGATTTTCATCTATCTGACATCGAAAAAATAAGTTATAAAAATGCGTTCCTTATTGGTTTGTTTCAATCAATCTCTATGATTCCCGGAGTGTCGCGAGCAGCAGCAACTATATTTGGAGGACTTTTTTTGGGTCTCAAAAGAAAAACAGCGGTTGAATTTTCTTTTCTGTTAGCGATTCCCACAATGTTGGCAGCTACAGTTTTGGATTTATACAAAAGCAATTTAAGCTTTACTTCCTATGAATTTTCATTATTGACCGTAGGATTTATAGGAGCATTTATTACCGCATTGATAACAGTAAAATATTTCTTGCGGTTTATCCAGAATCATACTTTTATCGGTTTTGGGATATACAGAATTATTCTGTCAATCACCTTTTGGCTCCTGATTTTGCGCTGATTTACTCTTCCAGTCTGATTTCAGCTATTTTTCAGCTACTGGGATATAATAAGGGCATGAGAATATTAGTAGTAGAAGATGAACATCGTATTGCCAACACAATAAAAAAGGGATTGGAACAGGAGAGGTATGCGGTCGACACCGCTTACACCGGTAATGATGGTTTTGATCTTGCCTCAACAGAGGACTATGATCTTATTATTCTTGACCTGATGCTTCCTGAAATGGACGGGTTGGAAATTTGTAGGGAACTGAGGAAAAAACAAATTCATACTCCGATACTCATCCTGACTGCCAAGGGCCAAACTCAGGATAAAGTCGCAGGTTTAGATTTAGGTGCAGATGACTATTTGACTAAACCCTTTTCTTTTGAAGAACTATTGGCCAGAATTCGAGCTCTTGCCAGGCGTCCCAGAAAGTCTCTTGATTCAATTCTAAAAGTAGAAGATCTGCAACTTGATACGCACACTTTTGAGGTGAAACGAAGCGATAAACAGATACAAATTTCAAGTAAAGAGTTTTCCCTGCTTGAATATCTTATGCGGCATACTCATCAAACACTGACAAAAGAACAAATCATTAGTCATGTTTGGGATTATGATGCTGATATTTTACCCAATACGGTTGAGGTATATATCAAAAATCTGCGAAACAAAATAGACAATCCATTTAAAAACAAAAAACCATTAATCCATACGGTTAGGGGATTTGGTTATAAGATAGGAGACTGACTTATGTTTCACGGAGCAAGGCTTAAACTTACTGCCTGGTACTTGTTTATCATCATGCTGATAAGCGTTTCATTTAGCGGGGTGATCTATAAAGTCATCACAAACGAGGTGGAACGTTTTACTCTTGCTCAGCGGTATCGAATTGAAAGAAGACTGCGTGAAGGGCAATATTTTCCCCCAGATTTGCATTTTCAAGGTACCCTTCCCCAGGTTCCTATTATGGATCCAGAGTTATTTGAAGAGACAAAACGACGTTTATTATTAATTCTTATTGCAGTTAATGGAGGTATTTTTATTCTTTCCGGAGGTCTTGGATATTTTCTTGCAGGAAGAACCCTAAATCCTATCAAAGATATGCTTGATGAACAAAACCGGTTTATTTCGGATTCATCCCATGAACTGCGTACACCTTTAACCTCGCTTAAAAGCGCCATGGAAGTAAGTTTGCGAGATAAGAATCTTATTCTTAAAGATGCAAAGACGTTGATTTCTGAAAGTATTGAAGAAGTAAATAAACTCCAACTGCTATCTGATGAACTACTACAGCTGGCTCAATATCAAAAACCAAATAGTTATGGAAAATTTGAAAAATTATCTCTCACCGATGTGATGAAAAAAGCAATCCGAAAGGTTGAACCGTTAGCTATACAAAAAGACATCATCATTGAAAATAATACTTGTGACTTTAAGCTCGAGGGAGATAGACAAGGACTGTGCAATCTTTTTATTATTCTTTTGGACAATGCCATCAAGTACAGCCCAAAAAAGAAATCCATAGAACTGACTTCAAAAAAAACAGACGGTTTGGTAGCCGTCTATGTAAAGGATTATGGAATCGGAATAAGCGAGAATGATTTACCTCATATATTCGACCGTTTTTACCGGGCTGACCAGTCAAGATCAAAAGATAGGGTTTCTGGTTTTGGTCTTGGGCTGTCTATTGCCAAAAGGATTGTTGAATTACATAATGGAATAATTGAAGTTATGAGCAAGGTTGGTAAAGGTACTACTTTTATAGTGAAATTACATATAAGTAAACAAACAGTCAAATAATTTTCAGCTATTTTTCAGTTATGACTTTTAAACTTTTAAACATATGAAATTATTACGGTCGATTCCAGAAAAATTTACTGCCGTTTTAAGATGGTTTGTAAAAAGCTCGGTTTTTACCAAAATTATTGTACTGGCTATCATCTTTATACTGGGTTTATTTTCTATCCCGAAATTCCTTGGTAGTCGATCCCAACAGCCGCAATACCAAACAACCCAAGCGGAAAAAGGTACATTGACAATTGTAGTTACCGCTTCGGGACAGGTATCTCAAGCCAATAGCGCCACAGTAGATACTCAAGCCTCCGGTGTTGTCAGTAAAGTTAATGTTGAGAATGGTCAACAAGTTAAAACAGGAGACAAAATCGCAGAGCTTGATTTGGATCTGGTAGGAAAACAAAGATCATCACAAGCATGGGCAAGTTATCAGAGCGCCAAAAACTCTTTGGAAAATGCAAAAATAAGCTATTATACGCTTCAATCAGATTTATTGACAAACTGGAAAACTTTCATGGATACAGCTCAAAGCTCCACATATCAAAATCCTGATGGATCGCCAAAGACAGATTTTCGGCAGCTTCCCCAATACATGAGCATCAATGACCAATGGCTTTCAGCCGAAGCCAAGTATAAACAACAGGAAAATGTTGTCAGTCAGACACAGACTGCTTTCAACACCGCCTGGTTATCCTACCAGCAAACTTCATCTACGATATATGCTCCAATCTCTGGAACAGTTACTGGCCTTTCACTTCAAATTGGATCAGTTCTAACCGCTCAGTCCAATACTTCAGGAACCGCCACCTCACAAAAAATTGCCAGTATCCAGACAGGCGCTTCACCCATAATACAGGTTAATCTTACCCAAATCGATACGCCCAAAGTGAAGGTTGGAAACAAAGCTACATTAATTTTCGATGCTTTTCCCGGGAAGACTTTTACAGGAAAAGTAGTAAGCTTAGATACAATAGGTGCTATAAGTTCCGGAGTGACTACATACCCGGCTGTAATCAAACTTGATACTGAAGTCCCGGAGATTTTCTCCAACATGACAGCTTCCGCCAGTATCATTACTCAAATGAAAGATAACGTCATTCTTATTCCGTCAAGTGCAGTACAGACTCAAAACGAACAATCATTTGTTCAAGTCATGAAAAACGGCAAAGTGCAGCAGGTTGATGTTGAAACCGGACTTTCATCAAATACACAAATTGAAATAGTTTCCGGGATATCTGCCGGGGATACAGTGGTTACTAGCGTTAACTCAGCAGCAGGGACAGGACAGCAACGTAGCAGCCAAACACAGTCACCGTTTGGAGGTCTTGGTGGAGGAGCTTTTCGAGGTAGGTAAAGATTTTATAATTTGGGTCTTTAAATATCATGAATACCAAATTCTATGAGTATAAAACCGATAATTCTAACAAACCATCTTTTCAAAATCTATAAAGCTGATTCCTTGGAAACAATTGCCC